>Ga0070707_100005681_pt1 | contig 11646 bp, 7 predicted proteins | sample KBSK5502metaG_FD_65468 | JGI IMG/M metagenome (GOLD analysis project Ga0070707, IMG submission 65468) | Corn, switchgrass and miscanthus rhizosphere microbial communities from Kellogg Biological Station, Michigan, USA - KBS K5-50-2 metaG | ecosystem: Host-associated > Plants > Roots >... | reverse complement strand
ACGTAATTGAAGCGGACTAGTAACGAGTCGCTAGCATTTACCCATTCCTGGCGAGAACAGCCCATCGCGCTAACGTAACGGCTCATGACGCGAAGGGGATTTCGCAACAGTTCTCGCTGGTTGCTCTTGTCCCGGCCAACTTCCGGATGGCCGACCGAGTTTCCTGATATCCGCGGGTTCCTGGACGGCAAGGTTGTTTCGGTTGGGATAACTTCCACCAATATCGTCTGAACCGCTGGTGATGCCAGGACGTTTACGGTTTCCGGCTGCACGATCATCAACGCGGACTTCCAGTCCTGCCAAATCATGTACAGGCCGATCCAAAATAATCGATCTCGACTGGTGAGCTTTGGTCGCGCAACGCTGCGTTTGAACACGGCCAATTGCTGGCGTAGGGCGGCATTCTCCAAGGCGACCTATTTCTGACCGGCGAGAACCAGAAGAATGAAACGAATCCAAACCACAATCGCATTCTGCATGACGACACGAGTCTGCAATCGTCTACTCGAAGAATCAACTGTTTGGAAGCCAGATAGGTTTTGGCGACCCACAGGGCGCTTCTGGCCTTTTGGTCAGTGAGAGGCCAGCAAAAAAGCCCGTGCCGCGACGATTATCGGCTTGGAACCCGAGGTTCATCGGCTACGGTTCGACGGTCCTCTGCAACAATTCAGCAATGAGTTCTGGTTTTAGAACGCCGATCAGCTCTTGGGTTTCCGAACCTGCATCTTTGGTGCGGTCCTTTACATATGGTCCCCAAATGTGCTTCATCCGCTCCGCCTCAAGTGTTCGTTGCCCTTTTAGAAAGGAAGCCCAGTTAACAAAAATACGGCCATCCGCGTAAATCCAGAGAAGAGGGGGCATATCAGAGTGCGTCGATTTCATGGTGTACGTTTTCTCTTTAACGCCGTATGACTCAAATCGAGGCTCCACATGCTGCATTCCAGTAAGGGATTCGAGGAGATTTTGTTGTGCTGCAACCAACTCCGGGCCACCTTTCTCCATCGCCTGGTTCAAGAATTCTTTGACATCCACAGGTTTACGGTTGCGATAGCGGTCTGTAATGGTGTCAGAAGACGCCCACTTCACTGCGGAAGGCTTCCCAAGTGTGTTTTGGAGGTACGTGACGTACTGTTCCACAATGGGCTTCGCTTCCGAAACGAGATTGCTTGAATGATCGGCGATCAGATTCGCAAGCAGACTATAAGGAAGCACGCGAAACCGCTCTTCGGATCTCAAGGGTATACCATCTAAATCCTTCATGCTGTCGGGGCAAAGTAAGCAATGAAAAAATCCTCCGTTACTTGGCCGCGCTCTTCCCTGTTCGTGCTGTTTTTCAAGCTGGCATTCCTTAATTGCCTTCTGAAGAGTCGCTAATTTTACTTTGTTCTCAACGACTAGAATGGACGTGTCAAATTCGACAACAACATCTGGCCAGCAACTGGGGCCGAGGGCAAATTTGTTGTCAGACACATTCTTGACCTTCTCGTTAAAGTCTCGTCCCCACAGATGGGATACAATCGCCAGGGCGAGGTCGAAAAGCCCATGACCACTATCGGGGTTACAAAGCCACGCCAGCATCCGATCATGTGGTTTTTCCTGATGCCCGTCTTCCTCTGTTCGCAGTAGTACCTCAAAGACGTTGATAGGTTGCTTCACGATATAGGAGTTTACATTATGGTGCTCGTGTTCGAACAAACTTCATCAGACCGAACAAGCAAATCGTCAAGGACGCAACCCATGGCGCTGCTTGGGGACAGTTTCGAATATCGAGCCAGAAGACCATGTACGGTTCGACTGGCTCGCACGCGTATACGCGATCGCTATACCGCATAACGAATGAAGGGCATCATTGGCAGATCACAGATGGAGGGTTTCCTCCCCGAATGGTGGCAGCGCAAGACTTGGTGGCAGCGCAAGACTTGTGGTCGGAAAACGTTGGCACAACGGGATTCATCGTCATGACTACAAGCAAGCGATGAACGTTATCGAGCATTTTTATAGAAGACACCGAGGTTGAACATTTGGAAGGTAAATGCCTGTGCAAACAAAATTCGAGTCCCCGCAACTTTCCTGAACGAAGCGAACGGATTATCCGCATGCAGGCTGAAATGCCCATTTCTTATTCGCCCCCGACAATTTCTCCCTAAGTGTTGCAAAGCAGTCGACCGGGTGTAGCACGTGGGTATACCTGTTCCACGCCATTGACAGTCACGGTGATACGGTCGACTTCTGCAAAGTCGGCTAGCGTTTACCCATTCCTGTCGATAACAGCCCATCGCGATAACGGACAACCGCTCATGACGCGAAGGGGATTTATCAACAGCTATGGAGTGGACTTTTCAGAGTGGCCGAGTTCCTGACTATCGACTATTCGGCCGGTGAGGCCGGTTCGGATGCGAGTACTTCCCCAGCACCGGCGTGAACACGCCTGACACAATGTTGCCAAGCGACAGGCGAATTAGCAATTCGCCAGGGACAGGTTGTGCTAAACCGCGAGGAAAATTCGGAAGGACAAACTGTCACTATGTGTTTTGGTCGGAATGTCTCATTTCTGTTGGACGCGGGACAAACCGTCACAATCGGCCCCGTTTCACAGCGGCATTCTACCGCGATAGCGGTTTAGTACAAATGCGTTTCATGTTGACTTGGGACGAGGGCTTCCCGGGTCTGCAATATCGTTTCGGACGCGGACTCGGTTGATACTTACCAACGGCTGCTTATTTCCCTTATCCTTATTCTTGTGCCGACGTCTGCGGAATCCTTGATGAATACTCGCTCTCCGCTCAAGTTATTCTTCCCCTACGCTGCAATTTTGGGGCTTGCCGTTACGGTTTACGCGAGCACAGCGGGGTACGGTTTCGTCTTCGACGATTTCCCAGGCATTCTGAACGCACACATGATTGCCTCTGCAGCGAGCCTGCCTCAGGCCGTACGACTCTTGGGTGAGCCGTGGCGCGCATTGACACAGTTGAGTTATGCGTTGACCATCAAGATTGCCGGGACCAATCCCCAGGCGTTTCACATAACTAACATCCTCATCCACGGGCTCAATGCGCTGCTGGTGTTTGGAATTGCTCAACGCGCCGCGGGGTTCTGGATGGCGACAGCGAAGCGGGAGTTATTCGCGCTTACAGCGGCGTCGATTCATGCTGTCCATCCGATCTATTCGGAAGGCGTTGCGTACATATGGGGGCGATCGTCTTCACTCTGTGGGTCATTTTATTTTGGCGCGGTGCTTCTGGTGATGGCAGGTTACAGGAGCGAAGATCGCAAGAAGTATCTCTGGTATTCGCTCGCGCTGGTGGCGGGCTTCCTTGCCTGGAAAACGAAAGAGGAGGCCATAACTCTGCCGTTGCTGATCGCAGGCTTCTTCGCGCTTGCCGGTTGCTGGCGCGTAGCAGGGGGCCTGATTCTGCTTCCACTCGGCCTGATTGCGATCCGCTGGAACGATATTACCCGGCTCACGCTGAACGTGAGGGAAAACCAGTCGGCCGTCTTAGCAGGAGCGGCGCCGGTTCTGGATCGCTTTTCCTACTCTCTGACCTACGTGAAGGCTTTGGTTCTGTATTACCTTCGCATGTTTGTGCTCCCGCTGGATCAGAACGTCGATCCTCACATAGAGCCAGTAACGACGGTTCTCGATCCTCTTTTTCTGTTGTCGGTCACGGTCTTGATCGTGCTGTTGGTCTGGAGTGTCGTGTCGGCGCGGCAGAACCGCGTGATTTCGTTTGGTCTTGTCGCATTGCTGGTTTCTCCACTGCTGGCTTACTTATTCATGCCGCTGGCGGATGTCGTTGCGGAGCATCGCATTTATATTGCCGGATTGGGCTTTGACCTTCTGTTGGCGTCACTCCTGACGCGCTCCGGCCGTTACGGTCTTCCCATCCTTTCTGCCCTGGTGCTTGTCCTCGGACTTATGACTCTTCAGCGGAATCAGGTCTGGGCTAACGGTTTTACTCTCTGGAAGGATGCAGAACAAAAATCTCCGAAGTCTGCACGACCACACGTCAATTTGGGACTGGCCTATCAGTCTGCCGGGGCGTCCGATGCGGCTGTTGCCGAATACTTGCACGCGCTCTCGATAAATCCGAAGCTGACTGCGGCCTATGTAAACCTTGCCGGCATTTATTTCTCTCGAAATGATCTCACCAGCGCGGAGTCAGTTCTGAAGAGGGCGGCTGCATTGTCGCCTTCCCTTCAAGAAACGTACATCGATCTTGCGATCATCGAGCTGCGCAGGAATCAACCCGGAGAAGCTCTCGAGCTCTTAGATAAGGCTGGAGCATTGGATGATTCGTACCTTATACATCTCTACAGGGGAGACGCCTTGACTCAGTTGGATCGCGCTGAGGACGCCGCGCGGGAGTACGATCAGGCGGGCAAGTTGAGGCCGGACCTCTCCGAATTAAAGGCGCAAGTCACAGAACGCTTGCAAAAGCTCCGGCAGAAAGGCGTAATCCGATAGGACTGGGTTGGATAGATCCTTCGGTCCGCGACATCACTCTTTAGCGTCGGAACAACAGTAATCTGAATGATCTACGGAGGAGAAGGACCAGGAACGACCCCTGAAATCTTCACACTCGCTATACCCAATATCGTCGAATCTGCAGCGCTGACGGAAATGACTGACGCGGTACCCGATGGAGAAGGCGGCGTGGCGGGAGCAGTGTATAGGCCATTCGCTGAAATCGTTCCAACGCGAGCGTTTCCTCCGGGGGTCCAATCCACAGTCCACACGACTGCAGTGTTGCTGGTGCCGCTGATCGTGGCGGTGAACTGTTGCGTGGCTCCAGGGCTAACCGTGACCTGCGTCGGCGAAACAGATACCGTCATCGAAGGGGGTGCACACAACTCAGGTAGTTGACGTTGGAATTCTGCCGAGGAGATAAAGCCGGTGTTGATCACTTGGAGCAGATTGTCCCGCAGGATCCGCTCCCAGCCGACCAGCGCAGCAGGTTCTGGGTCTCTCCCCAGAAACGCCCGGTAAAGGATGGTCACATAGTCACGGAACGTCAGGGCACGCGATTCAAACTCGGGAGAGGTGAAAAACGCTGTCGCGGCAGTTTCGACGTCCCGAGTAGCTACAATGAAGTCCACCCAGGCGGCGAGCTCCGCGGGATTGGGGTTTCGCCCTAGAGCATACTCGTAGAGGCGGGTCACCAATGTCGTAACTCGCGCGCGATCGGTGCGATCGGGTAAAAGACTCTGAAATTCCTGGGAAGGGATCAACCCCTGGAGAGCAATGCTCAGCTGCGCCTGGCGAAAGACAGCAATCCATGCCGCTAAGCCATCGGGATCGGGATTCCGACCCAGGAACGTTTGGTACAGCAAGGTTATCAGTCCAGTCACGGATTGCGGCCGTCCGAGCCGGAAGTCCAGGGAGTCGAAGAAACCGATGGCGACCTGATTAAACCCATCGGCGTTGCAATTCCCCCTGAGGAAGCTCTCCCACGTGTAAAGCCCCGGCGGGTCGGGCTGCTTCCCGAGCACGTTAACGTAAAGAGGGATCACAAAGTGGTGCGCAAGTGGATTTCCGTCCACCGGACGGGCAATTTGTCCAAAGAAAATCCCTTCCTTGAATGCCCCGCAACAGACTGTCGAATGCACGGCAACTTGCCCAGAGTTGCCCAATGAAAGCCAGTCTGACCACACGAATGACTCGCCGTCCGTGCCAGGAGCCGCGTCGTTCGCGAGCAAGATGTTGGAAAGATTTCCAGCCGCGTACAAAAAACCTCCTGAGCCGTTAACGACTGTTGACGTGGCCGAATGCCGTAACGTTTCCGCACAGAAGATTGCCATGCCGCGGTTGTTCAAGGAGTATTCAGTGCTTCCACCATACGGAGAGCAAGATTCGGGAAAGATCGTGGTGTCAGGGCTTCCTGGAACAGGATCCCCGCTCGCGGCAATCTTTCTGACTTGGCCGGAGCTGAAGAGAAAGAGGCCCTGTCCGGATGATGAATGGCCTTGCTGGACGATGGATTTGAACAACACCTCACCGAAATCGTTGACCTTCGAGCGGACGGATAGGCTGACTTTGGAAGGCGAGATAGAGTTTAACCCATAGCCCCAAAACTGAAGAGTGTCCCCGGTAGATGTTGTTTCCCCGCTTCCGATGATCTTGAATGAGCTCCCGTCCTTCCGCCCGTAGTACAAGCGCTCATTCTCACTTGGACGGCCACTGTTCGCGCGAAATACGATGTCGCCATGACTGTTGGCGGTAACATCAAAAAAATAGCCCAGTACTCCACCATCGGGTGCAGAGTCTCCCGCAGCTATAACTTTAGAGATCGTTCCATCCTGAGATCGAAAGAGTACCGGCTGGTCGAGCCTTTGTCCCAAATAGCCGAGGAATATTGCTGTGCCATCGTCAGCCAGGAACATTGGATGCTGTTGGGCGTAAACGAGGAACGTTGGAGGCTGCGCTTGGGGGCCCCCTGGAACAGACACGCTGGCCGGTCCAACCGGCGTCGGATCGCCATCGACGTAGACCTTGTCAATTCGATCCGTGGAGAATAGAAACAGCCCACCCGTTAACGTTCCATCCGGCATTCGGATGCTGGCAGCGAACAGAACCGTCCCGTTCGGGTTGATTGCAGTCCGTTGTAAGGAATCAAACACACCGCCTGCGGTTCCTGGAGCAGGATCGCCCGCTATGGCGATCGTTTGCCTGCTGCTTTCCGAGAAAAGAAAGAGTCCATTCTGGGTTGGCGAACTGACACCGCACGCTTCAAGCGAGGGACCGTTGCAGTTCATCACAAAAGCGATGAAGGCAAGGTTATGCCCGTCATTGAAGGAAAAGTCTCCCGTATAAACGTTGTTTCGAAACAATCCGAAGGACTGAAGAAAGAGTCCTGGGCGTCCAGGCGCGTCGTCGCCTGTGGCTGCGATCTTCAATACTCTATCGGGCGTAACGAGAACAAGTCTGTCGGGCCCCTCGTTAAAATCTCCCCCTGCAAAAACCAAGTCACCTGAAGGGTTCGCAACGACCTTTCTGATCGGCCAGGTGCCCGTCAGGATTCCGGCTTGTAACTGTGTTGAACCGGAATCGGGAGGTTGCGTCTGGGGCATGGAGAGAACGTATGAGCGCAACAAGATCACAAGAAGGCAGGCGATATAATATTTTGCGATTTTCAACTGACTCATAGGATCACGTCTCCGATAAGTCACACTGTGTAAATACAACATTAAGTTGAGACTTCAGCGAGTCGAATGAAACCAGTCCTGGCATCGCATAGGCGGATAGTCGGAAGGGATAAGGGCGAAAAAACCACAGAATAACAACACTTTCCAGCATAACACCGAAGAGTTCTCTCCGCTAAATCCTGCAAATGTAATGCCGATTTGAGCTGAGCCCTCGAAGGAATCGCGCGATGGTAAGAGGTAGCGGCCGATTCAATCAACCGTGCCGCTTCCTCTTCGCTCAAGATCACTGGAAGTCGTTCAGGGCGTTTAGGGTAGACCAGATCGATGTCGCGATATGATCGGCGAAGCACTTTGACGAAAAAGAATCGCAGTGCGGCGATCTGTCCGACGATTGTGTCAACAGTGAGTTTGCGATCGTTTAACAAATGCAGTTGATACTGTCGTAGATGTTCCTGTCGAGGCAGATCCGGACGTTTACCGAAGTACATAACGAAACCCTTAACGGCAAACAGGATGCACGAATGGTTTCTGAGGAATAGTTTCGACGCTGGAGTTCTTCCAGCATCCGCTTTCGTAGATTTGTCATGTGAGCCTCTTTGAGGCGCACAAATCTACACGTGTCTATCCCTCGTGGCGGGGGGATGAAGCCTCTCGGGCTCCGGCATGCTGGCGATCTAGTCGGCATCTCGGAATTATGAAAATTCCGACTGGCCGTCTCCAGCCAAATGAAGAGTACACGGTAATACGACAACTTGACGTGAACGACGCCACATTTCTCAAAGCCAGATTTTTGGACAGCGGCGCGCCGCCTGAGTCGCCTGGAGGAACCCACCTGTTGCGAGAATCGTTCGGTGACCGGCGTATTTGACCATCATTGACCCTTCACAATGCCGAATTTGTCTACGTCACGGACGTCACCTCTTGGGAACTTGTAAGGGACAATTCCGGGGCCCATGCTAGACTCAGACAACTTGAGGCTGTCTCAATGAAATTGCTCCGATGGATATGCTTCTTTTCGGCGATCTCCTTGGCAAGCACCAGCGTTGTTAAACCCCAAACGATCGCAGACGCCGCCCGCCAGGAGCGTGAGCGGAGAAAAGCGGTCGAGAGCAAGACCAGCGTGAACATACCCATCGTGATCAGCGTAACGCCTGCCGCCACTGCCGGCTCGCCTGCGACGGCCAGGGTCAACACCTCCACCGCCAATGAAGAGTCGAAATACACCGGTTCAACCGATTTGCAGGGCCATGACGAGAAATACTGGCGTTCGAAATTTAACGCGGCGCGACTGGCTGTTAAGCGCGCCGAAGACGATGTCCGGCTGGAGGACCTGAGGGTCAATCAGACGGTCCAAAGGCGCGCCGGGAGGCACGATCCGACGATCCTAATGCGCTTCGGATGGCCGATAATCGCACTTCAAAACGCGCGCAAAGCTCTCGCAGATGCGCAGCAGAACCTCGCCGACCTGGAAGACCAACTCCGCCGATCCGGCGGCCTCCCAGGCTGGTCGCGACCGCGTTGATCGGCTTACTCAGCTACTCACGTCCTGGATAGTCGTCAAACCGGACAACTCCTTCCGAAGCATCGTTCGAGAGGCGTAATGATAAGTCCTAGCGTTTACTCATTCCTGGCGATAACAGCCCATCGCGCCAGCATTGGCTCATGATGCGAAGGGGATTTATCAACAGCTAATTGCGATTGCTAACCGCGGCGGCGTTTTCGGCGAGGTTCGACTGAAGAGGTTTATTCTCTGCACATGTCCTGCACATCACGCTTGCAACCCTCGTCTGGCCAGGATTGTACAAGGCCCGTTGGATTCGCAAACCAAAGGTTCAGTTTACGGAATCGCGAGAATACGTCAACTGGGCGGCAGAACCGGGATTATTAAACGCTAGCGGCTAGTCGTTACCCGATCGCCTGACGAGAGGGGCTAATCGGATTAGGACTTGCGCACTATCTCGGATTCCCATCCTCATTTAGCGACACAGCATGTGTGGGGCGCTACTCAATGGGCGACTCTCGCAGGTGCCAGTCCCGGAAGGAGTTCATTTCCGTGGTCGGCAAGATAGCGATGGACGTATGAGATGACGACCGACCCCTCACCGACGGCCGATGCTACGCGCTTGACCGAGTTTGCGCGGACATCTCCGACCGCAAAGATGCCTGGCATACTGGTCGCGTAAGGGCTATTCTCGAAGCCCTCCGTATTACCGGTCAGAATAAAGCCTTTCTTGTCAAGTCGGACCGTACCAAATAACCAACCAGTGTTCGGCACAGCGCCGATCATCACGAAGACGCTGGCGATATTCCTTACTGTACGCTCACCTGTGTTCAAGTTGACCCAGGTTACTCTCTCGAGAGACGGATCTCCAGCCAGTGCAACAATCTCAGATTTGGTGTAGACGGTTATATGGCTGGAGTTCTCGATACGGGAAATCAAGTACTGTGACATCGTTTCGGCGAAGGATGGCCCACGAACAAGGTGATGCACGTGCTTTGCGATGCCCGAGAGAAATAGTGATGCCTGCCCGGCGGAGTTTCCCCCCCTACAACGATCACCTCCCGGTCTCGACATAGCACCGACTCCATCGCGGTCGCAGCGTAGTAAAGTCCACGATTCTCGTATTTCTGGTAATTTTCCACAGTAAGCTTACGGTATTGAGCGCCAGATGCTACTACGACAGTGCGCGCCCTAACCTGGATACCATCTTGGAGCGTTAGCTTGTGAATTCCACTCATTTGCTCGATCGTTATAACTTCTCGAGAAATGGCGAACTGTACGCCGAACTTCAAGGCCTGCAGCTGTGCGCGCGTTGCGAGTGTTTGCCCACTGATACCGGCGGGAAATCCCAGATAATTTTCTATTTTCGAACTCGCACCTGCCTGTCCTCCAGGTGCCATACCTTCGATGACTGTTGTGCAGAGTCCTTCGGAGGCTGCATAGACCGCAGCTGCGAGACCTGCGGGACCGGCCCCCACGACAGCCACATCGTAGATCCTTTCGGGATCCGGCAGTTCCGTGATGCCCAGAACATCCGCGAGCTCAGGAATGGATGGGCGTTGGAGGACGCGCCCGTCACAGAGTACGACTGCTGGCATTAGGGCGCTATCGTTATTAGTTGTCCCAACAGACACGTCTACGATTCTGTGCGGATAGTTGTTGCGCACGAAGAAACGCTGAAGAAGCATCATCTGATCGTTGCCTGGTCTGCCTTTTAGAATCACCCCGCTTAATCCTGCCTTGAGAAGGCCGATCCGACGCCAGATGCAGGCTGCCACAATTACATTTGCTATGTCTCCCTCTCCGTGCATCAAACGCCAGAGTTGCGCGCGTGATATGCGGAGCAGCGTGCTTGGAACCACGGTTCGCGCTTCGTCCACTGCACCCTGAGAGGTAAGGAGGTTGAATTCTCCGGTGAAGTTATGTTTGCGATGGCGAACATAGATCTTGGCTCCCCCCAACGCTGAAGGAAGAATGATGTTGACTTCGCCTTCAAGAACAACAAACAGATCTATCTTGCGGTCACCAAGTGTATACAGTATCGCGTCTGCAGGGAACAATTCTAGGTTCCCATAGTTTCGAAGCCGCTCGACCATATCCTTCGCCAATTCTGGGAAGGCCAACTCCGACCGAAAATCGGCACCGGGCGACTTGAGAACACTTTCCGCGATCGTCTCACCAGCGTTATCGAGTTCGAGTCGGTTGTTGACATTGTTCATAATCGGAGATCCCCGTGCGTGAACGGGCATAGGGCTTTGGGTGCCTCGTTGTAGAACGGATAATCCGTATAACCCTTCGCCTCGAAAGTATAGAACGTGTCACGGTCGAAGACAGCGAGGGGAAGCTTTTCGCGGATCCGTCTCGGAAGATCAGGATTCGAAATGAAGTAGCGACCGAACGCGATTGCGTCAGCATCACCTTGCTCAACAGCTTTCTCCGCGCTGTCAGGTTCAAAGCCTCCATTTGCGATGATCTTGCCCTTGAAGATCTTTCGTGCGCGTTGCGTGGCCACGGGAGGCTGGTCCTCCTTAACCACGAGATACCCGCTCATACGGGGCTCAATGACGTGCAGATAAGCAAGGCCGATTTGATTCAATCCTTCAGCAAGATATGCATGTAATGCTTCAGGGTCAGAATCGGACATCGCATTGAACTTGCCGCTTGGCGTCACGCGAACACCTATGCGATCGCTGGACCAAGCAGACACCATAGCCCCGACTACCTCAAAGAGAAGTCGAGCCCGGTTTTTGATGGAACCGCCATATTCATCGGTCCGCTTGTTGCTGCCGTCCTGAAGAAACTGGTCAATAAGGTACCCGTTTCCTGCGTGAACCTCGACACCATCGAAGCCAGCGGCCTTCGCGCGTGCGACGGCTTTCCCGTACTCTTCCACAATGCCGGGAATCTCAGACTTCTCAAGAGCCCGATGGGGGGAAGGCTGTACCCAACCGATAGGTGTAGATACGACGCGGGATGGACTTTGCCAGTACCCGGGATCCACT
>Ga0070707_100005680_pt1 | contig 11646 bp, 6 predicted proteins | sample KBSK5502metaG_FD_65468 | JGI IMG/M metagenome (GOLD analysis project Ga0070707, IMG submission 65468) | Corn, switchgrass and miscanthus rhizosphere microbial communities from Kellogg Biological Station, Michigan, USA - KBS K5-50-2 metaG | ecosystem: Host-associated > Plants > Roots >... | reverse complement strand
GCGACCTCGCAGACGCGATCGGGGCGCAGCGGCTCCCAGCTCAGGTCCTTGCCGCGATTCCACCGGCTGGTCGCGCCGGGCAGGCGTTGCCCCTTCGCGTCTTCTTCTTGCTGCGCCGCCGCCCAAGAGCGCCAGGGATGTCCTTCGAGCGCGTTCTCGCGTAAGGGCGCGAGCTCTTCGACGAGCTTCTTACGCGTTTCATTGGTGAATGCCGCGGTGACGCCGACATGGTGCAGAGTGCCATCGTCGTCGTAGAGGCCGAGCAGGAGCGAGCCGACCATAGTGCCCGCGCCGTTCTTGTGCCAGCGGAAGCCGGCGACTACGCAGTCGGCGGTGCGCGTGTGCTTGACCTTGATCATGGTGCGCTCGCCGGCGCGATACGGTTGATCGAGACGCTTCGCCATGACGCCGTCGAGCCCCGCGCCCTCGAACCGCCGGAACCAGTCCTGGGCGAGGTCGCGGTCGCGCGTGACCGGCGAAAGGTGCACGGGCGGCGCTGCGCTCTCCAGCACCTCTTCGAGCCGTTCCCGACGCGCCGCGAGCGGCGCCTCGCGCAGATCCTCGTCGTCCAGCGCGAGGAGGTCCCAGGCGACATACGAAGCCGGTGTCTGCTCGGCCAGCAGCTTCACGCGCGACGCGGCCGGGTGAATGCGCAGAAGTAGCGCCTCGAAGTCGAGCCCGCCGGCCCCGACGATGACGATCTCGCCGTCGACGACGCAGCGTGCGGGGAGCGCCGCGGCGAGCGGCGCGACGAGCTCGGGGAAGTATCGGTTCATCGGCCTCTCGTCGCGGCTCTGCAACAGGATCTCCTCACCGTCGCGAAAAACCAGCGTTCGAAAGCCGTCCCACTTGGGCTCGAACTGCCAGCCCTCGCCTCCGGGCAGGGCGTCCGCGGCGCTGGACAACATCGGCGCGAGCGGCGGCGCAAAGGGCAGGGCCACGCCCAATCCTAGATCGCCGGCGGATCGACGGCCCGGTTCGCGAGGAATCTGCCAGGCGCAGGTCGCGAGCAAGCGGGAGCGACGGCAGATCCCGAGCAAGCTCGAGCGACGGCTACAGCCATGCGCCGCGGAAGCCGGCCTGCCGGAGCCCGCGGACCACGTGAGGACATTGCCTCATGAGGTCCCAAAGGAGTCCCGACCGAACGTTCTCGATCATCAGGACGAGAGGGCCCTGGTTGAGCCCCAGGATCCAGGGAGCCACCCAGCCATACTTGCTATGAGTCAGGTCGGGAAAGGTCGGATTGAAGCTCGCTTCGAAGCCGTACTCGTGCCGGTCCTTCAGTCCAAAATCCTCGATGAAGCAACGCAGTGTCGAGAGCACGATCTCGCGCTCGAAGGGGAGAGACGTTCCGACCGCCCACGGGGAGACCGTGCCGTCGTCCGGGCCGAACGGCGCTCCGCGCGCCACATATCCATAGAACTGCCGTTCGATAGCGTCAACCTCGATCGTCGCCGGCCCGGGTCCGTCGCTCGCGGTAATCCCCCAGCAGTCCTGTCCGTAGCCCTTGAACTGCTTCGGGTTTCGGATCGCGTACTCGCGCTGCACGCGCGTGGCACGCCGGCTGTTCTCGAAGTAATCGGTGCTTCGTTTCCCCATGAAGTCGTCCTGGATACCGCGAAAGTCGATCCAGACATGGGAGAGCTGGTGAATGAAGAGCGGTCCGGCAAAGAGATACTCGATGCCGTAGACCTTCTTCCATGCATAGCTCGAGGTGCATGCCTGGTAGCACTCGGGCGGGATGGGATGCGTCGGGGATCCCAGCGCAAGCGCATAGAGGATCAGGGCCTCGCTGTAGCCCTCCCAGCGGTAAGGGAGGAACCCCGTCTCCGGTTTCCAACCGTGCGAGAGCGTCGCGCCGCGGTTCAAGGCCCAGCTCCAGTCCACCCGCCGGTACAGGAACTCCGCGGCCCGGCGGATCTCCCGCTCCTTCTCGTCGTCGGCGTCGAAGAACTGCGCCGCCGCGAGCGCACCGGCCAGCAGGAGCGCCGTGTCCATAGTGGAAAGCTCGCTCTCATAAGTGCGCCGGCCCGTTTTGAGATCGAGAAAGTGGTAGTAGAAGCCCCGGTAGCCGGTGGCGTCCTCCTCGCGGCTCTGGACGCTGTTGCGAAAGAAGTTCAGCGTCGAAAGCGTACGCGCGACCGCTTCCTCCCGCGTCCAGAAGCCGCGCTCGACTCCGAGCGCGTAGGCCGCCAGGCCCAGCCCGACAACCGCGATACTCGAGGGCGCGCCCGGCTCCGTCCGATCGGCCAACAGGCCGTTTTTCTCGTTGGCCTCCTCCCGGAAGTAACGGAAGGTCTGCTGCTCGATGCGATCGAGCATCTCTTGGTCGGTCTGAGGCGGCGGCGGGGGCTTCTCTTCGGTGACCCGGTCGTTCACAGCTGTCGAGTCTACGAGATCTGCGCCGCTACCTGACCGGGATCGACTTCTTGCGAGCGCGAACTCATCGCGACCTCCGTCGGGCCGCGAGCCAGACCGCGGCCGCCGCGCCGGCGCCGGCCAGAAGCACACCCGCGAGCCTGGCGGGGCGGACCCGCGCCGGGCGTTCCCGGTAGAGAGCTTCGGGAAAGGGTCCGAGCGCCTGATCCGAATCGCGCATCGCCAGGTGAAGCACCTGCGCGAGGTGAAGGGCTCGCCGCCCCGTCGCCTGCCGGATCTGCTCGCGGCAGGAGAATCCGTCGGCGACGATCAGTGTGTCGGAGCGCGCCTCGCGGACCGCCGGGAGCAGGGATTGCTCGCCAATCGCGAGCGAGACGGCCTCATGTTCCGCTTCGAAGCCGAAGGCGCCGGCCATGCCGCAGCACCCCTCTTCCGGCTCCGAGATCGTCAGCCCCAGGCGAGACAGGATGTCTTCCTGTTCCGCCGTGCTCAGGACCGACTTCTGGTGACAGTGAGTCTGAACGATGGCGCGTCCTTGGAGGCGTCCCGGTGTCCAACCGCCCGCGTTTCGCGCGAGGACCTCGGAGAGGAGCAGAGTCTGCCGCTGAAGTCTTCCCGCATATTCGTCGTCGGGGAAGAGCTCGGAGAGCTCGTCGCGGAAGACGGCCGCGCAGGAAGGCTCCAGGAGGACGAGAAGCGTCCCGGCCCGCAGCTCTTCCCGTAGCTCGTCGAGTATCTCCCGGAGAAAGGCGCGGGCGAGGCCGAGCATTCCGTAGTCGTAGAGCGGACGGCCGCAGCAGAGCCGGCGGCGAGGGATCGAGACCGAGAAGCCGGCCGCCTCGAGGACTTCCACAGCGGCCCTGGCCGTGCCGGGGTGGAAGAAGTCGTTGAAGGTGTCGGGCCATAAGAGAACACGGTTGGGCGCTGGGCGCTCGGCGCTGGGCGCTGGGCGACTCCGGAACCAAGCTCGAAACGTTTCCGCCGCGAACGGAGGGAGAGAACGGTCCGGCGCGGCGCCGGCGATCCGACGCGCTGCCGCGGCGAGGCCGGGGGTCTGCGTGAAGAAGTTGGCGAGGCCGGGCGACGGGGAGGCAATCCGCGCCCACCACGGGATCAGCCCGAACGCGTAGGCGGAGCGGGGACGCAGGCGGCCCGCGTAATAGCGGGAGAGAAACTCCGCCTTGTACGTGGCCATGTCCACGCCGACGGGGCAGTCTTTCTTGCACCCCTTGCAGGCGAGGCAGAGGTCCAGCGCCTCGCGCACCGGCCGGCTCTTCCAGCGGTCTTCAATTGCGTCGCCGCGCATCAGCTCGAAGAGCAAGTGCGCGCGGCCTCGGGTCGAGTGCTCCTCGTCGCGCGTGACGCGGAAGCTCGGGCACATCGTGCCCCCCGAGAGTCTCCGGCACTTGCCCACGCCCACGCAGCGCAGCAGCGCGCGGGGCAAGCTCGCGCCGTCCTCGGGGTAGCGAAAGCGCGTGGGCTCGTCCGGAGGATCGTAGTCGGCTCCCAGACGCAGGTTCTCGGTGACCGAGTAGGCGTCGACGACCTTTCCCGGGTTCATCCGTCCCTGCGGGTCCCAGATGCGCTTGAACTCGCGGAAGGCCTCGATCAGCTCCGGCCCGAACATCCGCGGCAGCAGCTCCGCGCGCGACTGCCCGTCACCGTGCTCGCCCGAGAGCGAGCCGCCGTACGCAACGACCAGATCCGCCGCCTCGTAGAGAAAGGTCTGGTAGTGGTCGATTCCCGGCCGGGTCTCCAGATCGAAGTTGATGCGCGTGTGCACGCACCCTTGCCCGAAGTGACCGTAGAAGTCGCCCTCGTAGTCGTGCTTCTCGAGAAGCCGGCGCAGCTCTCGAAGATAGTTCCCAAGCCTTTCGGGCGGGACGGCCGAGTCCTCCCATCCTTCCCAGGTCAACGGCTTGCCGGAAACGTGCGCCGTGGCTCCCAGCCCGGACTCGCGCACCTTCCAGACCTGCAGCTCCTCCTTTGGGTCTTCATAGAGCCTTGCGTCGACGAAGCCGTGGCCCTTCAGGGCTTCGATGAGCGCGCGCGCCTTCGCGTCGGAGTGGCTCTTGGAATCCCCCCCAAGCTCGACCAAGAGCCATCCGCTCCCATTCGGCAGCAGTTTCGAGTCGGGCGGGTAAAGTCCGATCGACTGCACGTCGGAAACAAGACGGTCGTCGAATCCTTCCAGCCCGGTCGGCCGGTGGGTCAAGACCTCGGGCACGCGATCCGCCGCGGCGAAGACGCTTTCAAAGCCCACGGCGACGAGCGTGCGCGCCTTCGGGCTCGCGATCAGTTGCGCCGTTGCCTGGAGCACGGCCACGCAGGTGCCTTCGGAGCCCACGAGCGCGCGGGCCACATCAAAACCGTTTTCGGGAAGGAGATAAGGCAGGTTGTAGCCGGAGACGCGGCGCGGAATGTCGGGATACCTCTCGCGGATCTGATCGGCGTATCGCTCTGTAAGGGACTTCAAGTCTCGGTAGATTTGTCCGCGCCTTCCCTCCTCGGCCACGATTCGCTCGAGCTCTTCATCGGAGGTCTTGCTCACCTTGAGACGCACGCCGTCGTAGGTGGAGATCTCCAGCTCGACGATCTGGTCGGCGGTCCGCGGGCCCGTTCCCGCAAACGCCGCCATCACGGAATGAACTCCGCACGAGTCGTTGCCGATCATGCCGCCCAGCGTGCAGTTGCTGTGCGTGGCCGGGTCGGGACCAAAGGTCAAGCCGTGGGGCGCCGCCGCCGAGCGCAAGACGTCCAAGATCGTGCCGGGCTCGACCACGGCGAGCCGTCGGTCCGGGTCGATCGAGAGGACCCGGTCCATGTATTTCGACATGTCGACGATCACCGCGACGTTACAACACTGCCCCGCGAGCGACGTGCCGCCGCCGCGCGAGAGAATCGGGGCGCCGAATCGCCGGCACACCTCGATCGCCGCGAGGACGTCGTCCACATCTTTGGGCAGCACGACGCCGATCGGGACTTGCCGGTAGTTCGAGGCGTCGGTCGCGTAGAGCGCGCGGCTCCCGGCGTCGAAGCGCACCTCACCGCGGAGGCGGCGGCGGAGCTCGCGAGCGAGCCCCTCCGCATCGACGTCGAAGGCGATCGGGCCCTTGCGGAGGTTGGTCGGGTCGATCACGCGCGAAGAGTCGATAGTCGGTAGTCGATAGTCGATAGTTGGTAGTCTAGAGCTTCGATCCTATCGACTACCGACTCCCAATCCGCAATCCGAAATCCGAGTTCCGAAATGAAAAGGCCCGCGGTGTCGCGGGCCTTTCTCCGATTTCCTTCGACCAGGAACCCCATCTCGGTGGGAGTCCAGGTCGTGAGAAGTCGACTCAGTCGTGCCGGCTGCGGTTGGGGACTGCCGGCGTCGCCGAAGCACTGTTGGCCGATCCGATGGTCGGAAAGAGATTCGAGCAGAAGAACACGCTGACGTTGTTGCAGAGCCACGAGTCGGTCCGCTCGCTCTTGAAGGCCGTCTCTTTGCGCTCAGTCTTTTGACGCGCCACCGGTTGCGCGCTCTCGCGAGCCGCCGGTCTTTCCGCTCCCAGTGCGAGGCCGCTGGAGAGGATCGAGGCCATCAAACCCGTCGTGGCTATCTTGCGAAGCATTTGCGATTTCATCGGTACCCTCCTTTTGACCCGTTGATCCCGTTGATCGCGTTTGCTGCACGCCCTACGGTGACTTCAAGGCTCGTGCCACCTCGCAAGCCCTTTCGCGACAATGAATTAAAAGAGGACACTCGGAAACGAGCGCATCTCTGCCCCCGCAGCGGGAAGGAGAACGGGTCTTCTGCTCGGCGAGAACTAGAATCTTCGCGTTTGAGGGAGGTCCTCTCATGAGACGAACGGTCTGGCAGGGAATCGCCGCGATCGCGATTACGGCCTCGCTGCTGGCGGCCCCGCTTCCGGAGCTCTTCCAGAAGGTGAAGCAGCGCGTCTCGGCCGGCGACTGGTCGGGAGGCCTGGAAGCGTTGAAGGAGCTCGACGCCGAGGCGGCGCGACCGGAAAACGAGCGCGCACGCGCGGCCCTGCGTCCGGCGGCGGCGTTCTACCGCGGCGTCTGCCTGGCGGCGATGGACCAGGCGGTCGAGGCGCGGGCGGAGTTCGCCCTCTACATCGCCGCCAACCCCGACAAGGGAATTGACCGCAACGCGTATCCCAAGAAAGTCATCGCGGCCTTCGGAGAAGCGCGGCGCCGGGCGCGCCTCGAGGCTTCGGAAGAGGCCTCCTCGCTCGCGGCTGCCTACCGTGCGCTTCCCTACTCGAGCTCAGCCTCGACACCTCCTTCCCCCGAATGGGCACAGGTGCCGTCAAGTACCTTTTGGCGCCGGAGGAGATTCGAGCCTTCTCTCGAATCGCGGGGGATTCCGAGCGCGCGGAATTCGTCGCGCGTTTCTGGCTTACCCGAGATTCCACTCCCGAGACCCCCGAGAACGAGTTCCGGCGCGAATTCGAACGCCGTGTCGCGTTCGCCGACGAGCACTTCTCGGAAGGTTCCACGCGCGGCAGCCTGACCGATCGCGGGATGGTCTTGGTGATGATGGGTCCCCCGTCCGGCATGATCCGCCGACCCCTCACCGCGGAGGAGGACGCTTCGCCGATGCTGCCGATGACTGGCCTCCGGAGTCCCCCTCCTTCGCGCACGTCGATTGGTCTCGCGCCGAGCGACCAGCCCTCTAACTGGAAGGAGATCTGGACTTACCGACGGAAGGCTCTTCCCCCCGACGTCCCTTACAATCAGGTCGATTTCGTGTTCGTCAGCCGCATCGACTACGGCAAGAACGTGCTCCAGCGCGAGGTGACGTCGTTGAGGGCGCTCGACGCTGCCCGCCCGAAGCCGAAGGCCTCGTCGTAGCCTCGAGGCCTTCAGCGCTGAACGATCACTGAACCCTTGCGGTGAAGACCTCCTCCATCAGGAGCTTCGTCCGGCAACCCGTGGCCGGGACAAGCTGGAACCGGCTGTCGGTCCAGATCGGATGGGAGACTCCACCGTAGGTCACAAGCCCTTCATAGTCCCCCTGCTGGTTTCCGTAGTCGATCCCAGCGCACGGGAAGGTTCCGTTGCAGTCGTGCTCGTTGGAGCTGACGTCAGTGACTCGAGTGTTCGTGAATGTCGCGCCGGCGTCGACGGATTTGGCCAGATATACGTCGGTCTGGAACCGTTGCCCGGTCTTGTCGTTGCGCGTGTCGTAGAAGGAGACCGTTATGTCGCCGTTGGTCGAGTCGACCGAGAGCCAATGATTGAACCGGTCGACGGGGAACGGAAGGGAATCGCCGACGCTCTTCGGCGCGGACCAAGTCACCCCCCGATTGTCGGAGAAGGAGAGCAGGACGTCCGTCGTGCCGACCGCCGTCAGGTCCATCCAGGAGCAGTAGAGCCTGCCGCGGTGCGGCCCGCTCGAGCGGTCCGTGTCGCAGGCGGGATAGACGAGGGCCCGGCGGAAGGACTCGGCGGGGATCCCGATGTCGAACGGGATGGTCTTGGCGGCGATGACGCCGGGCGTTCCAAACGTGACGCCGCCGTCGAAGGAACTGTTGAAGGCGATCGTGTTGTTGCCGATATCATTCCAGGCGGCGTAGACCTCGCCATTTGGCCCAACGAAGGGAACCGCTCCGATCACGCGCCCGGGACCCGTGCGACTGTCGATGCGAACGACGGAGAAGGTCGCTCCGTGATCCATCGATCGGCCGAAACGGAGCCCGCCGCTCGTCGATCCTCCCACGGCGGCGTCCCAGGCCACGTAGACGTTGTCGCGGAATCGGCTGGACGGGTTGATGTCGGCCGTGATCATCGGCTTGTCGTTGAAGTGGTTGGATCCCCCCTCCTGCGAAAAAAGGGTCAGGGTCGGATAGGTTGTCCCGCCGTCGATGGAGCGCGCGACGGCCATCGCGGTACCGTTGATCCCGTTGCCGTTGCCGAAGTAGACGACGATGTAGCTGTAGAAGAGGTTACCCTGCGTATCGAAGGCGACTGACGGGTCAGAGCCGAAGTCAACGCCATTGCCCTTGGGAGGCGGCAGGGGCAGGTCGACAGCTCCCCATGCTGCGCCGCCGTCGAAGGAGAAGTAGCCGCGCATCGGGAGGCGAAAGATCTCGTTCGACCCGCCGGCGAGCGCGCTCGGGTTCGACGGGTTCAGCGCGATGAAGCTCTCGCTCTGGGGACCGCACTCATTGGAAACGTCGACATTGAGACCGGCCGCTAGCGAGCTGGTCGCGCCAGCGCTCGGATCGGGCCCATTCTTGGCGAGGTAGGTGTACTTGTCCCACCAGGTCGGGGTGTTTGGGTCGCGCTGCGCGAGCGCGGCCCCGGCGAAAGACAGGAAGAGAATCGATAGAAGTGCTGTCCGAACCCTCATGGTGACCTTCTCAGGAAGAAAACAAGAAGAATCATGGCAAGGAGACTTGGATTCTTTAGCAAAAAACGAGCCGCCGGAGGGCGCAGGCGTGCCCCGCGGCGAACTTTCTCTTAGGGAAGGCTGCGGCGCGCGCGCCGGTAGAGCCAGCCGGTGACGCGCCTCGCGAATCGCGTGAGTCGTCTTCTTTGTTGCTGATCGGCGAGCTTGCGGGCGACCTCCGAATAGGTCGGATAGACATGAACCGTCTGCGAGATCGTTTGGAGCCCGACGCCCGCCTTCATCGCGAGTACGAACTCGTGGATGAGGTCTCCCGCCCGCTCCGAGACGATCGTTGCGCCGAGAATGCGGTCCCGGCGCTTTGCGACGAGCACCTTCGCGAAGCCCGTCTCCTCGCTCTCGACGACGGCGCGATCGATCTCTTCCATCGGTTGCCGGTATACGTCGTAGGGAATTCCCCGCCGGACAGCATCCTCTTCGTTCAGGCCGACCCGGGCGAGCTCCGGGCTCGTGAACGTGCACCAGGGCAGGACGGAGAGGTCCACCTTCGTCGGGAAACGGGGGAGCAGGATGTTGCGCGCGATCGTTCGCGCGTGCAGGTCGGCCAGATGAGTGAACTGGTAGGAGCCCGCAACGTCACCGGCCGCATAAATGTGCGGCTGGGAGGTCCGCAGGTGCGCGTCTACAGTTATACCGTTGCTGGTATAGGCCACACCGGCGTTCTCGAGGCCGAGATCTTCCACGTTGGGAGTCCGTCCGGCGGCGATTAGGATCGCCTCGCAATCGACCGGTTCGCGGTCCTTCCCCTCGACCTCGACCCAGATGCGTATCCGTGAGCCCTGTTTCGTAACGATCCGAGCCTCGGCACCCGTCAACACGCGCACTCCGTCCGCCTCGAGCCGGCGGCGGACGATATCTGAGGCCTCGGCATCTTCTCTCTTCAGAATTCGCGGGCCGCGCTGAAGAAGCGTGACGGACACGTTCAGGCGCGCGAAGACCTGGGAAAGCTCGCAGCCCATCGGCCCGCCCCCCAGGACGGCCATCCGCGGCGGTCTTTCCGAGAGGCCATCGAAGATCGTCTCGTTGGTAAACGTGGTCACCTCGGCGAGCCCCGTGATGGAGGGGATCTGGGCGCGGCTGCCGGTCGCGATCACGAGATGGCGGGCTCTGAGCTTTTTCTCGCCCACCGAGACCTCGTGAGGAGCGACGAATCGGGCGGCGCCGGCGAAAACCTCCACGCCGAGTCCCTCGAAACGCTCTCGGGAGTCGTGGGGCGCGAGACGCTCCCGTCGCTCCCGCATCCGCTGGAAGACTTGCGCGAACTCGAAGCGCGGCTCGGCCGCGGCTAGTCCCCAGCGGTCCGCGTGGCGGATCTGGTCCGCCAGACGCGCGGAGGAGATGAGAGCCTTCGACGGCACACAGCCGGTGTTCAGGCACTCTCCCCCCATCTTGCCGCGCTCGACTAAGGCGACGCGGCCGCCGAGGGCGGCCGTGGCCGCCGCCGTCACGAGACCGGCCGTACCGCCTCCGATCACGATGACGTTGTAGATCCCCTCGCCTCTTTCCGGCAGGATGCCTCCCTGTCCACATTCTAGTCAGCGCAGGATGCCGGCTGTGTTTCGGAACGATAAACTGGCGTCATCCTCAAGGAGACGTGATGAGCCAGGAGAAAAACGGAATTTGGACGCGCGTTCCCGAGAAGAAGTGAGCCACGGACTACGATTTCATCGCGATCGGCGGCGGTAATACGGGTCTCGCGGCGGCCTACCGGGTCGCCGCTGCCGGGAAAAGGGTCGCGCTGGTCGATCGAGGACCCGTCGGCGGGCTCTGTTCGCTCGCCGGCTGCAATCCGAAGAAGGTGCTCGTGCGCGCGACCGAGGTCTTAGACGAGGTCCGTCACGCGGGACAGCACGGCGTCCAGGTCGAGGTTGGCGGAGTCGACTGGTCAAAGGTCATCGACCGCAAGAAGAGCTTCACGGATCCGGTTCCGGCGGCGACGGAGGAGTCGCTGCGCAAAAACGGCGTCGCGCTCATCCGTGGCACCGCGCGATTCATCTCGCGCGAGACGCTCGCGGTCGACGGGCGAGAGCTGCAGGCCGAGGGCTTCGTCATCGCCACCGGCTCGACACCGCGTCGTCTCTCTTTTCCGGGAGCCGAGCTCACGCGGATCTCCGATGACATCCTCGAACTGCGTAAGGTACCGCGCGATCTGGTCATCCTGGGCGGGGGAGTTGTCGCATTCGAGTTCGGCCAGGTCTACGCACGGTTGGGCTCGCACGTCTCGATGCTGATGCCCTCCGACCGAGCGTTGCGCGGTGCGGATGAGGATCTCGTCGACGCGGTCGTCGAGCATTCGAAGCGGATCGGCATCGACTTCGTGGCGCACGCGCGGGTTCGCGGTCTCTCGCAGCGCGACAATCGGCTGGCAGTCGAAGCGGAAGTATCGGGACAGGCGCGAAGCTTCGAAGCAGACTTCGTCTTGAACGCAACCGGCCGCGTCGCGGCGCTCGAGAGCTTGGACCTCCCGAAGGCGGGAGCGGCGGCGGATCGGAAAGGTGTTGTCGTCGACAACTATCTGCGCAGCCCCGGCAACCGGCGCTTGTTTGCCGGCGGAGACGCGCACGGAAAGCGGCAGCTCTCGCCCGTCGCTTCCTACGAGGGTCGTGTGATCGCCCGGAACTTTCTCGAAGGCGACGTCGAGTGCGTGGGCTACGAGGCGGTTCCCCAGGCGGTCTATACCGTTCCCGCTCTCGCGTGGGTCGGAATGACCGAGGCGCAGGCGCGCGAGGCAGGCCACCGGATCACCGTGGCACTCCACGACATGGACGACTGGAAGGTGTACGCGATCGCCGGCGAGCGGCCGGCCCGAGCCAAGGTGGTGCTGGAGGAAGGGACGCGGCGCGTGGTCG
>Ga0070707_100005676_pt1 | contig 11654 bp, 10 predicted proteins | sample KBSK5502metaG_FD_65468 | JGI IMG/M metagenome (GOLD analysis project Ga0070707, IMG submission 65468) | Corn, switchgrass and miscanthus rhizosphere microbial communities from Kellogg Biological Station, Michigan, USA - KBS K5-50-2 metaG | ecosystem: Host-associated > Plants > Roots >... | reverse complement strand
ACGGAAAGGAGGCGGCTAGTCCTCCCCATGCCTACAGGCAGGGGTCTCCTGGCCGAACGTTTCAATGAGTGTTCCAAGTGAGCTGCTTGCCGTTGTATTCGAAGGTGAGACGCGCGCGCAGGCGGTGTTGGAGGCGATGAACCGCTTGCATCATGAGGGCGTCGTCGACCTGCACAACGCGGCGATCATCGCGCGCGATGCTGAGGGCAAGACGACGATTCACGAGAGCAATGACTTCACGCCAGGCCAGGGCGCGCTCGGTGGCGCAGTACTTGGCAGCGTGATCGGCCTGTTACGAGGCAACGTGGTGGGAGACGCGCTCGTCGGCGCAGGGGTTGGATACCTCGCGAGCAAGGTGCTGGATCTGGGCTTCAGCGACAGCTTTCTACGCAAGATTGGTGCGACCTTGACGCCAAATAGCTCAGCGCTGGTGCTGGCCGTCGAGTTCGACCGGCTCGACGAGGCGCTGCGTGTTCTCGACCAGTTCCAAGGCAAGATCATTCGCCAGACGCTCGCGCCAGATCAGGCACGCAAGCTCGAAGCGGCGATGCAAGGCCAAGCAAAGTAGTCGCCACCGGCACCAGGTACCACCTTGAAGGTGGAAGAGAGACGAAGATAGAGCTGAGTGATGGCCTTGCATCTCGAGGCCATCACACGACCGCTTGCCATCTTCGGCTCAGCAAATCAATAGCGCGCTCGATCTGGCGGTTGCCCAGCGCAAACACCCTATCCGCGCCTCGTTCGACGTCAATGTGACGCGAACGCTCGCCTCGGCTTCTCGCACGCATACACCTTGCATGGCGCCGCGACATGCTCCCCACAGCAAGTTATGAACGAGCCTTCCCATGTGATGCGGTTGTGATGTGGCAACGGCGCGTGTGACGGCGCGGTGACGCCAGCGCCGTAACGTGGGAAACGGACTGGAAGGGCATTGGGCGGTGCGCCTCGCAGCCAGCCCAGCGGGCATGGCGCGAGGCGCACGCACGAGAAAGTCACGCACATGAGAATCGGTGTTCCCTCCGAGGAGCGGATGGGGGAAACACGCGTCGCGCTCACGCCGAACGTGGTGCCCCTGCTTCTCAACGATGGCCACGAGGTGCTGGTCGAGGCTGGCGCTGGCGTCCGGGCGCATTGTGTGGACGCGCGCTACGCGGAGGCGGGCGTCCGCATTGTGGGCGATGCCGCCGCGCTGTACGCTCAGGCCGACGCCATCTTTCGCGTGCAGCCGCCCGATTCCCGTGTGGCGGAGATGATGCGCGAAGGGACCATCTGCATGGGCCTGTTGGCCCCCATCGCCCATGCCGACGTGATGGAGATTCTGGCGCAGCGCCAGATTACCAGTTACGCGCTCGAGCTCATCCCGCGCATCTCCCGCGCACAGGGCATGGATGCGCTGACCTCCATGGCAACGGTCGCCGGCTACAAGGCTGTCGTACTCGCGGCGGACCGGCTGGGCAAGATGTTTCCCCTGATGATGACAGCCGCCGGAACCGTCGCACCCGCCAAAGTGCTTGTGCTGGGGGTGGGTGTTGCCGGCTTGCAGGCGATCGCCACCGCGAAGCGGCTCGGTGCCAGGGTCACGGCATTTGACCCGCGCGCCGCCGTGCGCGAGCAGGTGCAGAGCCTGGGTGCCAGCTTCCTCGAAATGGAGCTGGGGGAAGATGTTGAGATGTCCAGCGGCTACGCCCGCGAGCAGTCGGACGTCTTCCTGCGGCGCGAGCAGGCCACCATCGGGGAGCACCTACCTGAGGTTGATGTGGTGATCTGCGCCGCGCAGGTCTTCGGCAAGCGCGCGCCGGTCCTCATCACCGCCGAGATGGTGGGGCAGATGCGTCCAGGGGCCGTGGTCGTCGATTTGGCCGCCGAGCAGGGTGGCAACTGCGAGCTGACCCGATCTGGCTATGAGACTGACCACGGCGGCGTTACCATCATCGCTGCGGACAATTTACCAAGCCTTGTGCCGACAGACGCGAGCCAGCTGTACGCCCGCAACGTCGTGAATCTGTTCCGCTACCTCTATCCGCGGGATGGGAACGCACCGGGCAGCACAGATGAGATCGTGCAAGCGGCATGGGTCACGCGCGACGGCGAGATCGTCAACGCGGCGGTCCGCGCCGCCCTGCAACAGGGGGCCACGGCATGACAAGCAGCTCAATCGAGTCCATCTATATCCTGATCCTGGCCGGGTTCGTGGGCTATGAGGTGATCCGCCATGTGCCGCCGCTGCTCCACACGCCGCTGATGTCGGCAACGAATGCGATCTCGGGAATCTCGCTGGTCGGCTCACTTGTGGCGGCGGGCAGCAACCACGGCGTGGTCAGCACGATCTTGGGCGTCATCGCCGTCACCGCGGCCACCATCAACGTCGTCGGCGGCTTCATGATTACCGACCGCATGCTCAAGATGTTCCACCGCGGGGAGCGGCAGCCCGGGAAGCCAGGCGCCTCATGAACACCGCTTGGTTTGATGTGTTCTATTTGGCCGCCGCAATCCTGTTTATCACCGGATTGAAAGGGCTCAATTCACCTCGCACGGCGCGTCGCGGACTCTTTCTGGCGGAAGCAGGTATGGCCCTCGCAATTATCGGCACGCTGCTCCGTCATGAGATCGTGCAGTTTCAATGGATCCTGGTCGGCGTGACCATTGGCTCGGCGGTCGGGGCGGCGATGGCGATCTTCATGCCGATGACGGCCATGCCGCAGCGGATCGCCATCTCGCACTCGTTTGGCGCGCTGGCAGCCACCCTCGTGGGCATCGCTGTGTACCACGAGCATGCACCGCACGTCGACCGAATCGAGATGACGGCGCTCGGGTTCGAGGTGCTGCTGGGCTCACTCACCATCACCGGCAGCCTCATGGCCTTCGGCAAGCTGCAAGAGCTGCTGCCAGGCACGCCCGTGATCTACCGGTTCCAGAACATCGTCACCCTCACGCTCTTCGCCCTTGCTGTGGGCATGTTTATCGCCCTCATAGTCGACGCCGGCGCGGTCCCAGTGTTTTATGCCATGGTCGGCGCAGGGCTGCTCATCGGCGTGCTGCTCGTGCTGCCCATCGGCGGAGCGGATATGCCAGTGGTGCTCGCGCTGCTCAACTCGTACGCCGGCTTGGCGGCGGCCGCGACCGGATTCGCTATTGGGAACACCGTGCTCATCGTCGCAGGAGCGCTCGACGGCACCTCCGGATTCTTCCTCTCCATGATGATGAGCCGTGCGATGAACCGCTCCTTCGCCAACGTGCTGTTTGGTGCGGTGGGCGCGGCTAAGCCGCAGACCCAGGGGGGAGTAGAAACCAGGACCGTCACCCACTACACGCCGGAAGACGCAGCGTTCATCCTCGAGCAGGCGCAATCCGTGATCATCGTGCCTGGTTATGGCATGGCGGTCGCGCAGGCGCAGCAGGCGGTGGCCGAGCTGGCCACGCTGCTGCTGCGCCGCGGCGCCCAGGTGCGGTTCGCAATCCACCCGGTTGCCGGTCGCATGCCAGGTCATATGAATGTGCTGCTGGCCGAGGCCAATGTGGGCTACGAGCTGCTGTTTGAGCCGGACCAGATCAACGACGACTTCCAGGCCACGGACGTTGCCCTCGTCGTGGGCGCGAACGATGTCGTGAATCCGGCAGCACGCACGAAGCAGGATAGCCCGCTCTACGGCATGCCGATCCTCAACGCGGACCAGGCGCATACGGTGATGGTGCTCAAGCGCAGCCTGCGTCCGGGGTTTGCCGGCGAGGATAACGACCTCTTCTATGAGCGGCAGACGATGATGGTGTTCGGTGATGCCAAGGCCACGCTCATCGCGATCAACCAGTTGCTCAAGGAGCAGGCACACGACGAGCACGCCTCGATGGCGAGCAATGGAGTGGCCTCGCCAAATGGGGTCCGGCACGAGCCGGTAGCCGATGTGCCCGGCACGCCGCCCACCACAGTGCGTCAGCGCCCAGCGTGAGACTCTTAAGACTGTCGCGCGCGCCCTCACAACTCCCGCGTGATGGGCGTCTGCAACACTCCGTGATGAGCCGCTGCCAGTCAGGCGCGCCCGCGTAATTTGAAGGAGCGGGCGTCGCCCGTTCCGTTTGGGACTCGCATCCGTAGTTGCGGAGCGGCCTGCCCGGTGCATGCCATCACTGGACGTGGCGAAGCCGATGCGCCCTGACGGCATGGGGAAGCTCATCCGCAACGCCAGACTACGCTGCAGCGTGGTCTCGCCAAGCGCGGCGTGGGCAGTGGGAACCAGCTATACGGATAGCGGCCCAGCACCCGGTCTGATCGAGCAGTGGGACGGTACTGCCTGGCGCGTCGCGCCGACCCCGGAGCCTGGTGTCGCCAGCATTAGCCTGAACAGCATCACGACCGATGGGTCAAGCAGCTATTGGGTTGTGGGGTCCTTTCGCGATGCCGCGAACGTCTCGCGGACGCTGACGGCGCACTGTCCGTAAGGCCACAACTCTCGTGCGTGATGCGCGGTCGGCGTAGTGTGGGCAGTGGAATGAGGTAAGCATATGTCGCGGGAAACAAGCACAACCCGTCGTTATGAAGGGATCCACAGCGGGCGCGGGCGCGAGTTCGCCCCAATTGAGTTCGTCGCGCCCGCGCCCGCGCTCCTAGCAGGTGCTACATCTGGATCTTGGCGATGTTTAGGTGATGGGCGCTATCCGTGCCCGTCCAGGCGAGCTGGGGGAACGCCACTGGCACCGCCATGGCGACCTGCTCGAGCGCCAACGCCGGTCCACCGAACGCCGTGTCACTCAGCACGGTCTTGGCATTGGGGAAGGCCGGGTAGGTCGTGGTGAACTGCAGGTTCAGGTGATGGGCGGCATCCGTCCCCGTCCAGCTGATCCAGACGGGGGGACCCTGCACCGCGGAGATGAAGAGGGTATCCGGAGCAAAGGCGCTCGTCTGCGGCAACGTGGCGACCAAGCCGAATTGCAGGTCGGGGGAGTTCGCGACGGCGGCCATGGGCCCGAGCGCGCGGGAGGTCCAGCTCAGCACCAGCGAGGTCGACCCGCCCGACGTCAGATGCGGCCCGGCGTTGCTGCTGAACTGGGACAGGATCGTCTTCGTTCCGGGGACCAGACTGATCCCCGTGACGGTGATTGGCAGGATGTTGAGCGAGTGGTTGGCATCGGTGCCGGTCCAGGCCACCGTGACGAAGCCGCCCTCGGGCTGGCCAATTTGGGTGACATCTGGGCGGAACGGCGAGGTTTCGCCCAGCGTGCGCTTGTCGAAGAAGGTTAGGCCCTCCGCGCTTCTCTCGACGTTGAGGTGATGGGCCGCGTCGGTGCCGGTCCAGGCGATGACGGACCGGTTGAAGGACTGGCCTTGGACGAGCGTGAGGACGCTGCTCAGCGCAGGGCTGTCGATGCTCGTCTGGGGCAGGGTCACCTTGTTGTACACGCTCGTGGCCGGCAGCATCCGTGCAGAGGTCGCAGCCGCAGCCAGATGCTGCGCTGGGCGGCCCAGGCAGGGGACACGAGCCCGAACGACACCGTCACCGCACTGAGCAGTACGGCGCACAGCGCGGGAAGACGCGGGAAGCGTGTCGGGTTCTGCATCACGTTCTCCTTGGTGGCTGCGTCGCCGCGGCACGCCGTACGTTCTGGTCCGCGCCCTCACACGGTGTGACTGGGCGCTGCCGTACAGGGTCTGGTCACGCGCCGGTAGCGACCGACCAGTGCGTCAGCCGCCCGGCGCGCTCCATGTGCAGCCGCTGCGAACGCCTGCCTACGCGAATTTGGCAATGTTCAGATGATGGGCCGCATCCGTCCCCGTCCAGGCGAGTTGATTGCCGTCGTTGAGCGCCAGCGCGGGGCCACCGAACGCGGTGTCCCCCAGGATGGTCTTCGGATTGGGGAAGCTCGGGAAGGTCGTGGTGGACTCCAGGTTCAGGTGATGGGCCGCGTCGGTCCCCGTCCAGCTTATCCACGTTGGGCCATTCTGTACCTCGACGTGGAAGGCCGTGTCCGGGGCAACGGCGCTCGTCTCCGGGAGCGTGGCGATGGAGCTGAATAGCAGGTCGGGGAAGTTCCCGATGGCAGCCATGGGCTGAAGCGCCCGCGAGGTCCAGTTCAGCGCGATGGAGTTCGTCCCGCCTTGCGGGTTGAACCCGGCCGGTGAGAGCTGGGGTCCGGCGTTGCTGCTGAACTGGGACAGCACGTGTTTGGCGCCCAAGGTGAACGTGAACGTGGTCGTACTGATGGTGATTGGCAGGATGTTGAGCGAGTGGTTGGCATCGGTGCCGGTCCAGGCCAGAAACAGGAGATTGTCGTTCGGGCCGCTCTCGCCCTGCAAGAGGCCCGGCGCGGTGAAGCTGTTCTCCTGCCGCAGCGTCAGCTTGGTCGGGTGATTGCCCAACACGTCCCATTCCACGTTGAGCGAGTGGTTGGCGTCGGTGCCGGTCCAGGCGATGCTGAACGGGCCGCTCTGCGTGAGCAGGGTGACGGCGGGGCGGAAGGGCGAGGTTTCGTCGAGGGTCAACTTGTTGCCGAAGTGCAGGCCGTCGGAGCTGGTCTCGACGTTGAGGTGGTGGACCGCGTCGGTGCCAGTCCAGCCCAGCACGGACTGAGTCGTCTCGTTGGGGGCTGTGGGAATGATGCTGGCGAGCGCGGGACCATCAATGCTGGTCTCGGGCAGCACGACTTTGGTGGCGATGGACGCGGCGAGCACCGCCGGTGCGGGCGCGGCCACGGAATGCGCGAGACGCGCGGGATGCGCGCCCCGCGCGAGGTGCTGGGGAGCGGCCAACGCCGGAGCCACCCCGGCGCCGAAGAGCGCTGCGCTCAGTAGTAGCGCTCCTAGGGTGACCAGCTGGGCGACCACCTGTCTGGTGGGTGTTCGCTGCTCACGTTCCTGCTGAGTTTGCTGCTGAGGTTGTTGCTGAGTTTGCTGCTGAGTTTGCTGCTGAGGTTGTTGCTGTTGTTGTTGTTGCTGGTGCTGGTGCTGACGTTGCTGAGATTCTTGGTGCATGTTTTCATCCTTTCCACACGCACACGGGCCAGAGCTGACACAGCTTGACACATCTGTGTCGCCGACATGGTGCCCGCGGGCCAGAAACGCGCGGCAGATCAGCAGAGCACGCCTGGAGGCTCATCGCGCGTAGGCGATGACCCCCGGCAGGAGACGCGTCTTTGGTGTCTGCTCCAAACCGCACGTTCGGCCCGATGAGCATGCCCGTGCCGGCTCTCGGCGGCATCACAAACCTGCGCCAGACGCTAGGCGCTCACGATCACCGCACCACCGGCGCAGGCGTGCGCTGCTTCCCTGGCGCACAGCCCCTGGCGCACAGCCCCTGGCGCACAGCAACCCGCTACCGCTCCTACCTCTTACATGCCCGACGCCTTACAGATTTGCTCGCCGTAGCTGAACGTAGCGCGCAGGCGTTGCGCAGGGCTGTCGCAATATTACAAAGCTGTTGCAGTTTCGTGCAGAGGTAACAGCCTGCCGGCCGCACGCCCCAAGATCGGAAGCCTCTTGTGACATCTGGGAACCAGACAGAGAGGCACTCGTGAGTGCCGGCGGATAGCATCACAGTGGGCATGTGTGACGCTCAAATTCTCTCCCAGTCTGGGATGCCCCCTGTGGCGCCGCTCGACCTCAGTGCGCGCTAAACGACCTGGGGCCGAACGGAAGCGGGAGCAGGAGCGGGCACATGGCACCCATCGCTCGCAAAGAAGCGAGGAAGGAGTCAAGCACATGTTCAAGTCACTCCCAGTCTCAGTGAGCCGCCGTGTACGTGCATGGCGTCAGCCATGGCGTCACCTCGTCGTTGCTCTGTTCCTGGGGCTCGCGCTCACGGTCGCCGCGTGTGGTACCTCGACCGCAGGCGGTGGCGGGCCAGCGCCGACGACCACGGCGAAACCCTCACCATCGGCGACCGCGACGCCCGCGCCCACCTCATGGCGCATCGTCTCTAGCCCGAACGTCGAGTACGGAGACCCAGTTCATTCAACAAATCAGTTGTACGCGGTGAGCGCACGCTCCCCGAGCGATGCCTGGGCCGTGGGCGGCAGCTTCGTCGGGGCGCCTGGTCCAGCGGCCTCGCTGATCGAGCGCTGGGACGGCACCGCCTGGCAGCTCGTCACCAACCCCGGTCCTGGCAACCTGTACGGCGTAGTGGCCGTGTCTGCGAATGACGTCTGGGCGGTCGGTAGGCAGGGCGGCAACTACGACAATAGGTACCAGCGGTACGTGTACACGACCTTGATTCTGCACTGGAACGGCTCGCAGTGGAGCGTCGTGCCGAGCCCCAATCCCGACCTCATTGGCAGCTACCTCAACAGTGTCGCTGCGATCTCCACGAACGATGTGTGGGCCGTCGGGTACACCGGGTTCACACAAGGCGCCGGCGAGGCGCTGATCGAGCACTGGGACGGCAAGGCGTGGGGTGTCGTCAGCAGCCCAAGGCCGGCGGCAACGACCGGCAGCGTCTACACGGCGGTGACGCGTATCCCAGGCATCAATCAGCTCTGGGCCGTCGGCTACGCCCAATACGGCGTCGCCTACACGAGCACGGGCTACCGTCAGCCGCTGATCGAGCGCTGGGACGGCAGTGCCTGGCACCTCGTCGCCGGTCCGCTCCTGTCGAGCGGTGCCTTTAGCGGCGAGCTCAATAGCGTCGTGGCGCTCTCCGCGACGGATGCCTGGGCGGTGGGTGAGTACACCGGCACTGATCACACGATCCACCCGCTGATCGCGCACTGGGATGGTACCTCCTGGAAGGTCATCACGGGACCCGATCAGCATGGCTCACTGGCAAGTGTGGCAGCCGCCGGAGCGAGCGACGTGCGGGTCGTCGGGCACATCTTCGCGGGAGAGCGCAATAGCTCGCACCTGCTGATCGAGCAATGGAACGGTACCGCCTGGCAGGTCGTGCCAAGTCTGGAGCCCAGCGGGGCGCTTTTCAGTGGCTTGAGCGGCGTCGCGACGGACGGCGCTGGCAACTACTGGGCCGTCGGCTTCTACACGACACACGGTTCCATGACCTTGATCGCACACTGCCCGTAGGGCGTACGACGACGGCGAGAGGCCGGCAAAGAGCGAGCGGAGATCCGCGGAACGGGCTGACCCCTTGCGCGTCGGAGTGGGAAGAGCATAAGCGGCATATCTTACACAGCGTCCGTCCATTGTGATCGGCGTGCGAGAGACGCTGCTGCTCAGGTGATAGGTCTGTGACGCAGACGTGCGCAACGTGAGGTTGCGCACGTCTGCTTCGCACTACGCGACCGTGTGCTGGTGTTGGCAAGTTAGGGCGGAAAGGAGTATCTGCAGACGACATGCGGACGAACGAGCGGTGATAGGCTCGGGCGTGGCTCTCCGCTACCTATCGTGTCGGTCTGCACGAGGTTCACGGCCTGCATGACGACTAACAGCGGTTTCACATGGCCCGTGGGGCGAGCGCCATCAACCAGGAGCGCTATTAGCGCCATACTGGAGGTGGGTGCTCTCGTATTTCCTGGCTATTCGCATGCATGAAAGCGCGGGACCGATCTCACTGCCCGCGCGCAAGACGCTGGCGCACGCGAGCCGGCAGCTGTGCTACGGTGCGCAAACGCGCAATCCCGGCCTGCTGAGCCTTGCGAGAGCGACTACCCAGGCGCGGCAGGGCGAAACGCCGAGCATGCTTTCCATAGAAATTGACCGCGGTGAATGGGAGCATGATCAGGATACTGGTGCTGCCGCGCTTGACGTGTATGGACCTGCGGTCGTGCATCACACGCCGGCTGATAAACCTGGCTCCCAGTAGCGCTTCCGCGCTCAGAAGTGACGTTGCGCTCACGACAACTAATGCAGCAGTCGGGCGAGCTCGGAACCCATCGTCCGTATCTTGACTCACCCCGGGCACGAGTGGATTCTGCGCTTCGGCGGTGTCGTCCACAGTGATTCCGGGTTGGCCTCGTGTCTGCTGCTCTTCGCAATTCGGTGCCTGCGTGGTCATTGTCTGCTCCTTCCAGGCGCTCACCCCGTGGCATCCGATGAGGAGTGAGCGGCAACTGCATGTTCCGCCCGGAAGCATAGGCATGGTCCCCTCACACCGCCATCACCGGCAGGGCAAGCGATGTCCCATCTCCGTCACGGCTCGGTCGCAGATACAGCGATGGCAGAGCCCGATGCGCCTTCAGACGCTCTGGCCACTGTCTGGTCGAGATTCGCGTTCGCTCAGCAGAGGCTGCCCGGAGTATGGCCACGCGCCGCGGCGAACTTGTGACGCCGTCGTGAGAAGCACAGCCCGCCAGGTGTAGAAGCTGTGATCCAGCGCTGGCATGCTCTAGTAGGACCTGCGTCAGGGGCGGGCACAGCGCCTACCGAGTCCGGATCATCACGCCTCCCATGCGTGCCACACGCCCGGCAAAACGTCTGGCCCCGAAGCAGGGACCGAGAGGAATCGGCCGAGCAGAATGGAGACGAGCATGCTACAAGCACCAAATGCCGACAAGACGCCGCTATCTGAAGTGACTGCAGCCCCGCACGCTGCTGACTTGGCGCACGTCACGCGGGACCGAGTCGCCAAGCTCCATGCTGCGGTAGCCCAGCAGTATCTCGACTTCCGACGAGAGTACTATCACGAGGACACGCCTGACCTGGCGCGGCCACCGTTTCCGCATGCCGAGATCCGCCAGGGTGAGCTGGCGGGAGTGGCCCGCGGCGTCTTGCGCCTCGTACCCCAGGCAGTGCGCTCGATCCCAGTAGTCGGAGGATTCCTCGAACATCTCGAACAGGTCGCGGACATGCACTCGATCTCGGAGCAGGAGCGCGCTGAGCTACACAATATGTCCATGCTCTTCCTCGATGGCGTGCAGGGCGGGATTCAGACATGGTATATCGAGTGGCTGCTCGCCTCGGCCCGCAACTTGGCGCAGGTGGAGGCCATTGACTACTATCTGGACCACCCCTGGGATGCGCTACTCTACCATTCCCCGTCTGAGCTGCGCCGGTTTGAGGCCGCGGTGCGAGCCGCAGATCGCGTGGCGCTGGAGGGTGAGCTGGAACGGCTGGCGACAGCATTGATCAAGGCGCTAAAAGATCCTATCGGGATGCATGTGGAGCTGGCGTTTACGGGGCCGAAGGCCGACCGGCAAAAGCTGGCCTTCCAACTGAAGACCACCGCGGCCCTGGCGCTTGGCGCCTACCTCATCGTCGAGCAGGTCCAACAACAGGTGCATCCACACCGTCCAGCCCAGGGCGCCCACTCCAGACTGGCCCCAGTGCCGGATGAGATGGATAGCACGGTGCTCTCGAATGGCCGGTAGGACTGCTCACGCCGCCAGGCCAGTGCGCAGAGGGCGACCAGTAAGGTATGAACGAGGGGAGACGATCATGGCAAAGCAGCACAGCAGCGTCAAACCCACCGGCGCGCATCACATGTTGGCAACCATACGGTCGACGGGACGGACGATGGTCGTCGCGGGACTACTGACTGCGATCAGCGGCGCACTGCTTGTGGAGGTATACGGCGTCTTGGCGACGGGTTCCATCACGACGTTTTACACTCACCTGTTCGCGCTGGCGTTCGCGCTGGTGTGTGGCTATGGGGCGATCGTCACAGTTCTCTTGCGCGGTGTAATCGCGACACTTGTGGACAGCCTGGAATGGGTTTCAGGTGAGGTCCAGCGATTTGCCGGCGGCGTCGTGCGCGAGGCAGAGACCGCCTTGCACGACTCAG
>Ga0070707_100005675_pt1 | contig 11654 bp, 8 predicted proteins | sample KBSK5502metaG_FD_65468 | JGI IMG/M metagenome (GOLD analysis project Ga0070707, IMG submission 65468) | Corn, switchgrass and miscanthus rhizosphere microbial communities from Kellogg Biological Station, Michigan, USA - KBS K5-50-2 metaG | ecosystem: Host-associated > Plants > Roots >... | reverse complement strand
AGAGATTGTACCAAGAGAAGAAACCTGCCTCTCCTCGTGGACGACCAGTCGCCGACGGACGGTCACGGACTGCACGAGACCCAGCCCCGCCATCGTGGTGATCGTCGCCGAGCCGCCATATGAGATCAGCGGCAGCGGGATTCCCGCGATCGGCAGCAGTCCGATGTTCATCCCTACGTTCTCGAGCACCTGGACCAGGATCATCGCGAACACACCGCCGGCCACGAGCTCGCCGAAGCGGTCCGAGGCAAGCCCGGCCGAGCGCAGGACGCGGATCAGCAGCGTGCCGAAGATCGTGAGCAGGACGAGGCAGCCGAGCAGGCCGAACTCCTCCGCGAACGTCGCGAAAACAAAGTCCGTTGCGCGCTCCGGTATGAATCCGAGCTGGCCCTGCATCCCCTGCAGCCACCCGCGCCCGAACATGCCTCCGGAGCCGACCGCGATCCGCGCCTGAAGCAGGTTGTAACCCGCGCCCAGAGGGTCCTGGTTGGGGTCGAGGAAGACCTCGAGCCGCCGCCGCTGGTAGCCGTGCAGGAGGTTCGGGAGCGAGGGGAGCACGACGACCGCCGCGGTGATGATCGACCCGAGCTGGGCCGGCCGCGCGCCGCCGACGAACAGCATGCCGAACGTTACGGCTGCGAGAACGAGCGTGGTGCCGAGGTCAGGCTGGGTGACGACGAGGCACGCAGGAGCGGCGGCGAGACCCAGTGCTCCCGCGAAGGAACGCCACCCGATCCGATTGCTGCGCGCGAGATACGCGGCCAGCACGATGACGAGGATCAGCTTCGACAGCTCCGACGGCTCGAGCGGGAAGCCCGCGACGGCCAGCCATCGCCGCGCCCCCAGCGCCGTGTGACCGACCAGGTGCACGGCGACGAGCATCAGCATCATCCCGCCGTACAGCGCCGGCGCGATCGCGCGCAGCCGGCGGTAATCGAAGTAAGTGGCGGCGACGTAGATCGCTGCGCCCGCCACCACCCAGACGATCTGACGCTGCCAGTCGGCGCGCGCGCTGAAAACCGTCATCACGCCGAGCACAGCGAGCATCGCCGACAGCACGAGTTGGAGGCGATCGACGCGGCGGATCAATTCGCTCGAATCGAGCCCACGTTGTCGCGATAGAACTTCGTGATGTCGACGCCGATCGGCGCCGCTTCCACCTCCGACAGCTCGCCCCGCTCCACGAAGACCGACAGCGCGATCTCGGGCTGCGCGTACGGCGCGAAGAAGACAAACCATGCATGCGTCGGAAGGTCGAGCCCGCTCCCACCCCACTGCGCGGTCCCGGTCTTGCCTCCGCCGTCTGCCGGCACACCGGAGGCGCGAAACCAGTAATTCATGTGATAAGGCGGATTGATCTCCTCCCGCATGCCCTCGCGTACCGACTGGATGTTGCCGGCCGAGGCGGGGACGTCGAAGGTAACCTCCGTCTTCTGCTGCTGCACGACGCGGCCTGTCGCATCGCGAACCTCGTGCACCAGCGTCGGGCGCAGCTGGCGTCCGCCGTTGGCGAGCGCGGCGACGTAGACGGCCTGGTTGAGCGGCGTGGTCAGCAGGAAGGACTGGCCGATGCCGAACGTTATCGTGTCGCCCTCGCTCCACCGGCACTCGTCCGAGTTGAGGTCAGGGACTCCGCAGTGCAGCTGTTTCCAGATCCGGTCGGGAACCAGACCCGCCGTAACGCCCGGCATCTCGATCGCCTTGGCCGTGCCGAAGCCGTACGCACGCGCGTAGCGCGCGAGCGTCACGTCGCCGACCATCGACGCGACTTGATAGAAAAACGTGTCGCATGATGTCGCGAGGGCCTTCGCGACGTTCATCCGCCCGAGGCTGTAGCTGGCCCAGTTGTGATAGATCCAGCCGTTGACGTTGATGTACGGCGGGCAGGAGAGCAGCGTGTCCGCGGTGATCTTGCCCTCTTGCAAGCCCGCCGTCGCGGTCACCATCTTGAACGTTGACCCCGGGGCGTACTGACCCGCGATCGCTCGGTTCAGGAGTGGTTTGTCGGGGTCGTTCAGCAAACGGCTGAAGTCAGCCTGGGAGATGCCGCGCGTGAAGAGGTTGGTGTCGTAAGCAGGCAGGCTGATCATCGCCAGCACCTCGCCGGTGCGCGGATCGACGACGACCGACGCGCCTGCGGTCTTGTGGTCGCGCGCAAGACCGGCGGCGAGCGAATCGACCGTCGCCCGCTGCAGTGACGCATCGAGGGTCAGGTAGACCGCGTGCCCCGGGACCGGCGTTTGCGTCGCCAGCGCCCTTTTGACCTGGCCGCGGGCGTCGACCTCGACGTCGGCCCATCCGTCGGTCCCTCGCAGCACCTCTTCCAAGCCGGCCTCCACGCCGACCTTGCCGACCATCTCGTCGGGCTGGTAGCCGGCCACGCGCAGGCTTTTGAGCTGCGACGAATCGATGGGGCCGACGTAACCGAGCACGTGGCCGAAGACCATCGGGTCGCGGTAATGACGGATCGAGCGTTGCGTAAGACTCGCTCCCGGAAGGTCGGGCAGTCTTTCGTTGATGGCCAGCTCGTCCGCCGGCGACAGGTTGGCTTTCACGGTGACCGACTTGAATGGGTCGGCGGTAAGCAGTTGGGTCGCGAGCTTCTCCTCCGCGACCCCTGTCAGCCGCCCGATCAGCACCAGCTCTGCCGCGCGATCGCTCGCTTCGGACGCCAGACCTGCGGGAACCACGACCAGGCTCCACACCGCGCTGTTCTCGACCAGGGGCACGCCGTGCCGGTCGTAGATAATGCCGCGATCCGCCTCGAGCACGACGTGCCGGACCGTATTGGCCTGCGCCAGGGCCGCGAGGCGTGAGCCGTCTGTGACCTGCAGCTGCGCAAGCTTCACGGCCAGCAGCGCGATGACCAGCACGGCCAGGGTAGCGGCCGCGGTCAGGCGCAGCGACCAGAGCGGCTTCGAAGCGGCGCCCCCCAGCCCGATTGGAATCTCGATCAACCGGGTTGCGGTCCAGTCCGCACCATCAGCTGCATCCTCCGCACCAGCTCGATCGCGACCGGCATCAGGAGCGCGTTGTAGACCGCCGCGGCGAGCGTGAGCTGCGCGGCCACACCGAGAGGCGCCACAGGCAGGCCGAGGAAGTTGTCGGTGAGGACGATCACTGTCGAATAGAAAACCGTGGTCACGGCGGCGCTGAGGGCGACGTGCAGCGCGTGGGGACGTTCCAGGTTTCGAATCCAGAAGCCGATGACGTATACCCCTGGAAGAAGCGCGAGCGCGTGCGGGCCGATCGGACCGGACGCCGTCAGATCCAGCAGCAAACCACCCACGCAGGCCCAGACCAACGCTGACCGCGCGCCGAGGGTCCAGGTCACCGCGACCACCGCGAGCAGCACAAGGTTGGGAAACGCACCGCCGACTTCAAACCTGGGCGCCCACGTCACCTGCGCCAGAGCGGCAGCCGCGAGCAGCGCCGCCCCGAGCGCCCGCCTCATGAGGGCAAGAAGTCCGTGATCACGAGCACGAAGCTGGTGCTTGCGGGATCGTTAACCCACGCGATCTGGGCCTCGTCAGTGGTCGACGAGTCGCGGTGCGTGACGTTCGCGAGCTCGCCGACGACAAGACCCCTCGGATATCCCCCACCGACTCCGCTGGTCAGGGCCCACTCACCTGGCGATGCGGTGACGCCGAGGGTGTGCTGGATGTCCAGGCGCAGCGACGACGGTCCTCCGGACACAGTGCCCTGGAGATTCGACTTCGAGAGGTAGACGTTCACCCTGCTCTGAGGGTCGCCGAGCGTCTGCACGATGGCCGCATGGGGGCCGGCCTCGCGGACGCGGCCCAACAGGCCTGCGCCCGTCGCCACCACCATGCCCGGCTGGACTCCGTCGGCCGTCCCGCGATCGATCTGCATTGTGCGGCTGAAGCTGTCGGGGCCTCGACCGATGACCTGCGCAGCCACCATTCTGTGCCCGGAGGCCTTCTCGAGGTCGAGCGCCTGCCGCAGCGACGCGTTTTCCCTGGCCGCGGCGTTCAGCTCGACGATCTGTCTCCGCAGTTGCTCGTCGGCGGCGCGGAGCTGCTGGTTCTCGGCGCGAAGGCTCGCAACATCGCCGAAGGCCGACGTCACGCGATCGACTTGCGCCGCGAGCGAGGTCATGGCACCTTCCGCCGGCGCAAGCGCGCTTTTCGCGGCGCCCCTCGCTCCGGCCGCCCAGGACTGCTGGCTGAGCATGGCGAGCAGAAGCATTGCGGCGCAAAGCAAGAGGAAGAGTCCGCTCGAGCGCGACTGGGATCTTCCGCCATGCATGGCCATTCAGTAGCGGAGGGCCCTGGCGCGGCGAGTCCGCAGCAGGACCCGATTCATGGTGTCGATCTCTTCGAGGACGATTCCGGTCCCTCGCACCACGCACGTGAGCGGGTCGTCGGCGATCCGCACCGGCATGAGCGTCTCGTGCGCGAAGAGCTGGTCGAGACCGGCGAGCAGCGCGCCGCCGCCGCACACCACGATCCCTCGCTCCATGATGTCCTCCACCAGCTCAGCCGGCGTTGCATCGAGCGTTGACTTGACCGCGCGCATGATGTCGATCAAGACGCCTGACAGCGCCTCGCGCACGTGCGCGCTCGTCATCTCGACGGTCTTGGGGAGGCCGGTGATCAGGTCGCGGCCGCGGACGAGGAACGAGCGCTCGTCGGGCAGTGGAAACGCCGAACCCATCGCGATCTTGATGTCCTCCGCGGTCCGCTCACCGATCAGAAGGCCCATGGTTCGCCGGACGTACTGCACGATCGCGTCGTCCATCTCGTCACCACCGACGCGCACGGACGTCGCCGCGACAACGCCGCCGAGCGAGATCACGGCAACCTCCGTGGTGCCACCGCCGATGTCGACGATCATCGAGCCGCCCGCAGCCTGGATCGGAAGTCCCGCACCGATAGCTGCCGCCATCGGCTCTTCCATGAGGTGCGCCTCGCGTGCGCCCGCCATCGCCGCCGCGTCCAAGACCGCGCGCTTTTCGACCTCCGTCACGCCCGACGGCACGCCGAGCACGACGCGGGGATGGGTCACGTGCCAGGCGCGGTTGTGCGCGCGCGCGATGAAGTGGCGAATCATCTGCTCGGTGTGCTCGAAGTCGGCGATAACGCCACCGCGGAGCGGGCGCATCGCGACGATGTCGGCCGGCGTCCTTCCCAACATCCGACGAGCTTCGGAGCCGACCGCGAGCACGTGGCCGGTGCGCTTGCTGACGGCGACGACCGAGGGTTCGTTGACCACGATGCCGCGGCCGCGGACGTGGACCAGCGTGTTGGCGGTTCCCAGGTCGATGCCGACGTCGGCCGACCAGATACCCAACACTGACGTGAGGAGATTCAAGACGCGTGGAAGACGTTGATCAAATTTTCGGTCGGGTCGCGCGGATCATACATCGGAGGACCCGAATTCCGGTCTTGATCGCCGTTAGCGCATCAAGATCGAAGTCACCACGACGATCGCGAGCACTAGTGCCGCGAAAGGCGTCACCGCTCTCGTGTAGGTGCCGCGCACGACGGCCGGACCGCGCCTCTGCACGACAAGACCGGCCACGATCACGACCCCCGCGACGAGAAACGTGAAACCAAAAAAGCGGAGGAGGCCCGCGGCGTCGTCCGCGGACGGCGTGATGAAAAGCGTGGTGAAAAGACCGCAGTAGGGAAACCACGTGAGGATGCGGCGCCCGTCCAATCTACGCCTGCCACGTCGTTCACTAGGTGGCGCCAGCGGCCACAAACGCAGCAGCGCCGGCAGGCACAAGAGGTAAAGGAACGCGCACGCGACTTTCACAGGCAGCAGCCCTGGCACCAGCACATTGCCGAGCACCTGCGGGCGCAGGCTCTCGGGTTGGACCGCCGGACCGAGCACGGCGAGCAGCCAGCAAAGCTGGATCACCAGCAGCAGGCCGGGCTCGGCCACAAACTCCACGGTGAGCGCGAGCTCGGCCCACACAGTGAATGCAAGCCCGACCGCAGCAAGAACCACGCTGCGCTCCTCACCGGGGACGGGATTGAACGGCGCGGCCAGCTGGACCGCGGCGAGAACGGAGCAGAGGGCGATGGTGCCGAGGACCGGACTGGGCCGGCGTCGCGGAAGCTCGGGCCACTCCGACTCACGCCGGCTCAGCCGCATCCACACGATCTCGACCAGGACGCCAAAAGCAAGGATCGCGGCCAAACCCGGATACAGAAGAAGCGCAACCGCGTGGTTCGCGATGCCGGCGAGGATCTGGATCACAGGCGTGCCGCCTCGAGAATGGGAAGCGGGTAGAGCCCGACCGCGATGTTGAGCGCGAGGACCAACGCCACCCCAATGGCCTGCCGGCCGCGGGGCAGGCCGAGGCTGCGACCAAGCCGCAGCGACCCCGGAAGCCACAGCAGCATCCCCAATGCAAGCACGAGTCCGAGCGGCCAGAACAGCTGGGTCGCCCCACGCAGGAGCAGCACGCGGGCGGCGAAGCCGGCGAACGGCGCCGAGCCCGCCAGGGCCGCCGCCACGACCAGGTTGATCGGCCGCTCCATGAGCGTCCTGGCCCTTGGAGCCTGGGGCGAAGCGAGGTAGATCGGCAGGCGACAGAGAACGATGCTGAAGATGACGAGCAGCGCGCCGCGGCGACCATCGACGACAGTGAGTCCGAACCCGCACAGCGCCAGGCCCCAGTCGGCGACGAACGAGTAGCGCCACGCCGCGATCGTGTTCTCCGTGAGCCACGCCGCCACTCCTCCCCACACGACGTTGAGCAGGCCGAGGCCGATGAGCATCGCTCCGAACACGCCGCCCGCCTCGGCTGTCAGCAGGCCGCGCGCGCTTGCCACAACCACCGTCGCCAGGACGGGGCCAATCAGAGCGATCCACGCGATGGGCGAGACCGTGACTGAGTCGTCGGGGTCGAACGGATGAAGGTAGGGCAGCAGTCCGATTCCCGCGGCAAGCCCGGCGACGAGTCCAACCGCGGCAAACCGTTCAAGCACTTGAGGTCCAGCCGCGCGCGCCAGGACCAAACCCAGAGCGAACACCGCCACCGCGAGCGCGGGCGCCCTGAGCCGAACCGCGAACGACTGCTTTCCGTCGACCGCGGCGTGCAGCACCCCAAGAGTCAGAAGGACCAGCACCACGAGCTCGAAGGTCGGGACCGCTGCGATCGCGACGGTGCCCGCGAGACCGGCACCGCCTCGAAGCAGGAGTGAGCGCCGTGGCGCGGCGGGAGCAAAGACAAACACGAACGCAAGCGCGATTGCGGCGAGCAGGACGATCTCGGCCGACTCAGGCAGCATGCGCCGTCCTCACCGAAACCCATCCCGCGCCGGCGGCGACGATCGCTGCCGCGACGTACGGCCACGGGTCTGGCGATGCTTCACCCGCGCCGGCGATCGCGGCGACGGCGAGAGCCAGCAAGCCCACCGCCGTCAAAAGAGCAGCCGGCTCATTGCTGAAAAGGGCACGGGCGCCGGAAAGGCCCACCACCGTCATCGCGCCAAACCGCAATGCGGCCCCGGCGCCGGTCGTCACCGAGAAGGCGACCCAGAGCGAAAGCAGGCCCGCCGCGACGCACAGCACAAGTCGAGGTGTCGAACCCGGCGGCATGAGCTGCCAACCACCGGGACCACGAGTGAGCCGCCTCGCCACCATCGCCGCGCCGCCCAGGGCGAGCGCGCCGGCGTCGATCAGTCCCGCGCCTTGGCCGACGAGGAGTGCGATGCCGGCGGTCGCTATCGCAGCGCCAAGCGCGAGGCCCCGCCGCCCGTCGGCGAGGACGACGAGTGACATGCCGAGCCAGGCGACAAACGCCGCGCCCGCCTCCAACACCTAACGGGTCACGGCGAAGCCGAGGGCCACGAGCGCGGCCATCCACAGGATGGGATTGCCAGCGGCAGCAGCGACTTCGAGCTCCTTGAGGTCGAGGATCGAGCGGTACTGCTCCGGCACCCGGGCGGCGCGGACCAGGGCACGCGCGGCCTCGAGCGCGGCGGCCGCCGGAAGCTTGAAGAGCGCGCTCCGCGCCTGTGTTCGGATCGAGGCAGTGTCCGTGAGCGCGTAAATCGCAACCCCAAGCACCAGGAGCGGCGCGAACAACGTGACCACGGGCAGGATGCTGGAGACCGTGACGACAGAGGTCAGTCCTCCGGCAAGCGAGCCGGCGGAGGACGGCATCACTTCCCCGGCCACTGGATTCGCCAGGCCGAGCTGCAAGGCTGCGAGCGCGGGGCCCGCGACGAGAGTCAGCGCCGCGATCAGCATCGACACGCCCGGAAACGTCTCCGCGGCGGGGCGGCCGCGACCTCCTGGCAACCCGATGGCGCGAGCGCCCGCCACCATCCATGTCACCCAGGCGGCGGCGCCGGCGACGCCGATCAGGCCGATGAAGTCTCCCGCTTCGAAGGTCGCCTCGATTCCGATCACGCGGGCGCCGAATGCAAGACCGGGTGGCAATCCGACGGCCGCGGCGATGGCCACCAGTGGCGCGACCCCTGCGCGATCGGGCAGCAACGCCACGGACGCCAGCAGCGCAGAACTGGTGGCGAGCAAGATGAGGCCCGCAACCAGCGCGAGTGGATCGCCGATCGCGATGGCTGTGAGCGCGAATCCACCCAGGCCGGGGATGACTTCACCGAAAAATTCTCGACGCGTGGTCGCCCCCTGGGCGCGAGCTGCGGCCGCAAAGGTTGCGAGGATGCCGGTTGCCGCCAGCAAGACGTTGAACAGCGGATGCGGATACCTCCCGTCTCCGAGCTCGTACGCGCGGACGAGCAGATAGAACCCGAGCGGATACAGGGTCGCGATGGCGATGGCGGCCGCCCGCAGCGAGCTGCGCGCCCACAGTCGCGAGAGCCAGGTGCGCCACGGAAATAGGCTCGTGGCGATCACCGCCGACGCCGTCAGGACCGCGAACACGGGACCGGTCACTGCCACCACCGGCACCGCGGTGTACACCGCTGTTCCGCCGCCGACCTGCAGGATCACGCCCACCCATGTCAGACCAATCCAGCCGGCCAGGAGCATCGCCCAGCTCGGCCGCGGGGCGCGCGGGTCCTCCGTGTCCAGCATGACGACGGCGAGCGTGGCCGCGGTGCCGCCGGCGATCGCGGTGAGGACGACACCGCCCGCCTCGAGCGCGGCCATGGCCGCGGCGAGCGCAAGCATCGACAACGCCCCCTCCTGCCAGGCTCGCGGCTGCAGTGTGAGAAGCACGGCCGCCGGCACGGCGACCATCAGGCCGAAGGTGAATGTCACGCCGTCGATGCGCAGGTCAAATGCCGAGCCGAAACCAAGCTGGCCGAGCGTGAGCTCGAGCGAGGAACGGACAGGCAGCCAGACCGCGAGCAACGCGACCAAGGAGCCCCACGCGCCGGCGCCGGCGGCCGGCCGCCCGAGGTCGCGGCCGGCGAGCCCGAAAGACGCGATGACGGCGGCGGCGACGAGCGGTATGACCACCGGTCCGAGGACCGCGGCTGACGGCATGCCCTGCCTATTCTCGGGCGGTCAGCCTCTCGAGCGCCTCCCGCGTCGCGGCGGCGCGCTCATCCAGGTCGCGGACGACCTCGGGCGGGGCCTTCGCCTGGAAGTCGGGATTCGCCAGCTTGGCCTCCATCTTGGCCAGGTCGGCTTCGAGACGCTGCCTTTCCTTCCGGCGGCGCGCGTCACCCGTACCCGCCGGAAATGCGACGCGGCCCGGAGCCACGGCCAGCGGCACGCCGCCCTCCAGCTCGTGCACGAGCTCGACTTGCGCGAGGCGCGACGTGAGGCCCGCCACCGCGCCGTTCATGCCCTCGAGGTGGAGCTGCCCTCCACGGGGTGGCGCGCCGGCTGCCTGGCGGTGACCGCGGATCTCGTCCACGATCGCCATCACCTGCTGAAACTCCTCCTCGGCGCCTGGATCCACGAACCGATCGAGAGATTCCGGCCACTCCGCCCGCATCAGGTAGTCGCGATCTCCAGGCAGCCGCGACCAAAGCTCCTCTGTCACGAAGGGCATGAATGGATGCAGCAGACGGAGGAGGGCGTCCAGGCAGAAGTAAGCGACGTCCTGCGCGACGGCGTCGCCTGCGCGTAAACGCTCCTTGATGGACTCCAAGTACCAGTCGCAAAACTCATTCCATGCAAAGCCATACGCCGCGTTGATCGAATCCTGAAAGGTGAACCCCTCGATCCCGGCGGTCACATCGCGCCTCGCGACGGACAGCCGCGACAGGATCCAGCGATCCTCCAGGTGCTCGCGGGCCTCCAGCGCGCCGGGCGATTCCGCGGGCGAAGTGCCCGGCGAGCTGAGGAGCAACCGAGTCGCATTCCAGAGCTTGTTGCAGAAGCGCCGGTAGCCCTCGACGCGCGTCTCGTCGAAGCGAACGTCCTGGCTCGACATCGCGACTGACGCGGCCCATGCACGCAGCGCGTCGGTGCCGTACTTGGTGATCAGGTCGCGCGGGTCGACGCCCGTACCGAGGGACTTAGACATCCTCCGTCCATCCGCCGCCTGGACCTGGCAGTGTATGACGACGTCCGAGAACGGCACTTCGCCCATGAACTCGATGCCGGTCATGATCATCCGGCTGACCCAGAGGTTGATGATCTCCCGGGCGGTGCAGTTCATGTCTGTTGGATAGAAGGCGTCAAGGTCCTCGGTCTCGTCCGGCCAGCCGAGGGTGGCGAACGGCCACAGGGCCGACGAGAACCAAGTGTCCAGGACGTCGGGGTCCTGGGTCAGGTTCGCGCTTCCGCACTCGGGGCACTGACCTGGAGGATCCACCGAGACGACAACGTGGCCGTTGTCGCAGTGGTAGACGGGCACGCGGTGGCCGAGCCACAGCTGCCGGCCGATGTTCCAGTCGCGCAGCCCGCGCAGCCAGTCGAGGTAGGTCCGCTCGTACCGCTCGGGGTGCCAGCGCACCTTGCCTTGCTCCGAGGCAGCGAGCGCCTTGTCGCGCATCTCGTCCATGCGGAGCCACCACTGCTCGCTGATCAGCGGCTCGATCACGGTGTGGCAGCGGTCGCAGTGACCGACCTCATGCGTGTACGGCTCTTCCTTGACGAGGAGACCCTGCGCTTTCAGGTCGTCGACCACGCGCTTCCGCGCCTCCAGCGCGGGCAGGCCGTCGTAGGGCAGCCCCGGCACCCGCATGCTGCCGTCCTCGTGCATGCCGTTGATGATCTCGAGCCCGTGACGCTGGCCGATCTCGTAGTCCAGTGGGTCGTGGCCAGGCGTGACCTTGAGCGCGCCGGTGCCGAATTCTTTCTCCACTGCATCGTCAGCCACGATGGGCAGCTTGCGTCCGACGAGCGGCAGCACCGCGGTCTTGCCCACCAGGCGCCGGTACCGCTCGTCGTCGGGGTTCACGGCGACGCCGGTGTCCGCGAGCATCGTTTCGGGCCTCACGGTGGAGATGACCACCTCGCCGCCGCCCTCGACCGGGTATCTGATGTAGTAGAGCGTGTCCTGGTGCTCCTCCCACTCGATCTCGAGGTCCGAGATAGCGGACCGGTCGTGGGGGCACCAGTTCACGATGCGCGGAGCCCGGTAGATCCAGCCGCGGTCGTAAAAGGCGACGAAGGCCGTCATCACGGAGCGCACGTACCGCGAGTCCATCGTGAAACGCAGGCGGCTCCAATCCATGGAAGCCCCAAGCAGGCGAAGCTGGTTGATGATCGTCGCGCCCACCTGCTCGTACCAC
>Ga0070707_100005673_pt1 | contig 11655 bp, 18 predicted proteins | sample KBSK5502metaG_FD_65468 | JGI IMG/M metagenome (GOLD analysis project Ga0070707, IMG submission 65468) | Corn, switchgrass and miscanthus rhizosphere microbial communities from Kellogg Biological Station, Michigan, USA - KBS K5-50-2 metaG | ecosystem: Host-associated > Plants > Roots >... | reverse complement strand
AGAGAAGCGAGACGCTCTAGATACCATTTAGAACAACGGAAGTTAATCTTACGCATCAAACCTCCAGTTAGAGACGTCCTCTAGGTCAATCACCCCGTCCTCCGCGATAACGCGATTTTGGGGGTGTCCCCCGTTTGTACGACGCTCGCCAATGGCCCTAGCCGTCGATTTGCCGCGTTTTCCAGGCTTGGTGGCTGTCTGACTACCAACCAACCGTTTTGCGTCGATTCTAGGTGCCTTTCCGGTGTTTTCGACCTTTCTGGAGTTACACCCGCAGTCTTTCGCCGGAACTCCACCGAAGCAACCCATTTTATGCATTCTCGTGTAAAAATTTACGGGCGTGACGGAGTAGAGGCCATAGGAGAGCTACTCCACAGGCTTTATGCTCCACAGAACGATATCACCTTTCCGTGAGTAAACGTCACGCCCTTAGGGGAATCTGTCGCGTTCAGCACAGTAGCTACGCGCAACAGATTCCATATGAGGGGGTGAGTGATGGACTAGTTCAGAACAAACCCAAACTTTCTCACATAAGCCATGTCGTACTGGTCGCAAAAGTCTTGATGCATACACCACTCGCGCATGGCTAGGCCACAAGCTTTCCTGTCCCCGTGGCCGTGCTTCAGCGCCAGCGTTGCCGCTAGAGCCGAAAGGAAGAACGCTTGCCTACGATCCGCCATAGGATTACCCTCACTCTTCTTAAAAATCCTAATGGTCATTTAGTGTTTAGCTAGACAATCGTAAATCTTCTTCCACCCGCTCCATGTCCACCAACGTGTATAAAATTTCTTACCACAATAAGAACAGTAAACTCCATCGTCGAATGTCCAACCGTTAATTACAACGGTTTTCATAACCCCTCACTTTCTGCATCCTAGAGCCCCCTTAGGCTTCTAAGGGGGTTGCTAGGAGACAGGTTACTGCTTCGTCTCCTTGGACACTTCAGCGACGGCCAACTCGACGTCGGCTTCGTTGAACCCTTCGACCTTGAGGGACGCCTTGAGGGCGACCATGGAGAGCCCGGCCCCGTGGTACTTCTTGGCAGTCTCCAGACACGCGGCCTTGACCGCTTCCGACCGCTGCTTCACGGAATCCCTCAGATGCTTCCCGAAAGCCGAGATCGGGTCGCAGTTCAGACCCATGGTCTCCCAGTTCTTCGGGGACATCACGTCATAGGTCTTTCCGCCCTTGCCGTCGGACAGTTCAGCAAGGAACATGATCGAGTCCGATCCCTTGTCCTGGATCATACGGAGTTCCGTGAACGTCGCCCCGTTGCGGGTGAACTCGATTCCACCCTTAGACTTGGGAACCTCGTAATACCTGAGGTTCGACGCGACGGCCGCTTCCTTCGACTCGGCGACCTTGGGTTTCCACGTCTGCATATCATCGTCTGATCTGAGTCTATCCCTCTTGACGCAGAGCAAAATTGCTCTGTTGAGTCCTTGGGAGTACTAGATCAGTCCTTTCCAGTTATCAGAGAGCTACTGAGCTACCTGCTAAGCAGTTGGCTCAGGACGTCCGCCCAATCTTCCGGCCATCCGGCTGGGCGTCCGTCGTCGTGATTCGTTCGCACGGCACCGGGCAACGCAAGGCCCGTGCCACGGCTTTCGACCGCAAAAATCGCCGAAAAATCGCCATGGTGCGCAACGGCGTGCTCACCTCGCAGCGGCACGGTTTTGCGCAACTGTGCAACTTTTTGCGCACAACGCCGATCTGCCGCTCTACTGCTACGCAAGCTTCACCACATGACCCTTACGACCGCTACCAAAGCGATCAATGACATAGAACAGGAAATCAAACGCGTCCTTGTGCTCCATAAACTGAGCTACCATGACCCATGACGGCTCAGCGCCGTGAGGCATTGGGAAACACTCCATGACTGCCCATTTAGCGCCTAGCATCTTCAGTGTCCTCCATCATGCCAACGACGTAGCGAACGCCATGCCAATCAACTCACCTAGGGAAGCCAAGCGAACAAAAGGCTAACATGTAACCGACAAGTAACGCCTAAGCATTACCCATTGGTAACGCTGTTACCGCTAGGTAACACATCATCTTAGCAAACAATCAACGCGCGATTAACAAATAGTGCAGATACTGCGTTATATATGATAGATGCCTGCAATCAATAACCGCTTGCGTATCCTTTTGGATACACCTACCTGACGCAGCTATCTACGTCTCGCGCCTTATATATAGCGATATCGCGCAGTATATATACGTCGCCACGGATAGGGGGGTGGTTATTTGGTCGGCCTAGGTCCCATATAATTTCCCGGGATCAATAACTATTTTAACTATTTGCATATAAATCTGATGTGACATTAATGTATGACAAAAGTGTAACAAAGAGAAAAGGTTCCCCCTAAGAAAGAAAGTACCAAAGAAAGAAGTATATAGATATTATATAAGAATATAATAACCCCCTCCAAAAGAGAAAGGTAAGATCCAACTGGTATTCTTTATCTTATATATAGACGTAGGGACGCCTCCCTGGTGGAGGCTGGCCCTACAGAAGATATCTTACCAATATTCGTACTTTAATACGATTTAACGAATCTTTTTGACTCTTCTGGCGTTTAATATAGGTGACTAAGAGAGACCAGTACCTACTTAAGACGTACGGCCTCCAACCTGGCCAATGGGAGGCTATGCTAGCCGCCCAAGGCGGCAGGTGCTCTATATGTCTTAAGCGTAAGCGTAGGTATGATACTGACCATTGCCACGAGACTGGTAAGGTTCGTGGCGTTATATGCCATAGATGTAACTCGCTTCTAGGTCACGCTCGTAATAACGAGCAGATATTACGCTCTGCAGCAGATTATTTAAAGAAATTTAACGATTCCTTGGAACCTTTAGTACCACTTGTAGCGTCTAAAGAAATAGGCGTTTAACTGTCTTTTTTACTTATATTAACTGGGTCTTATGAATAGCTTGATACGACTGGTTGGTATAGGGTTACTAGCACTCTTGGCTGCTAGTCCCCTCGCCTGCACTACCTACAACGTATCGGTTATTACCAGCCCCTCCGATGACGCGGAGGAGGCAAGACAGCTATTCCTTCAGGTTAACCTACCTACCGTCATGGTTAGGGCTGAGTCTGGTCTGGGCTCTGGTGTAGTCTACGGAGACGGTACGCTGGTACTAACCGCCGCTCACGTCGTCTCTACCAGGGAATACAGCCAAGACGATCAGGGTAACCTAGTCCCAGGAGACCTTATCGTAGAGAAGTGCGTCGTCTTTAAGAACGAGGGAATCGTCCCGTTCCTAGCAGGCGCAACTGTTATAAAGATTGATCCAGATTTAGACCTGGCTATCCTTAAGCTAGCTCAGGTTTATCCGTATGCTAAAGCCACATTCGCTAAGGAAGATCCTTATCTCTATCAGAAGTGCTGGGCTTCCGGCCACCCTCACGGGGTTACTGACCCCCTTATATCCGAGGGTAGAGTACAGGATCTTTGGGCTGATGGCTTTATTTTATACTCATCCCCAACGACCTTTGGCAACTCTGGCGGACCAGTGTTTATCTTGGTAGGAAAAACCTACCAGGTTAGCGCTGTCGTCCAGCGGGTCTACACAGAAGGTCTTGGTACCGCCGTCAATCACATGGGACTTGGATGCCTCCCTAGTGAAGTAAGGAAATTCGTTGAATGATAGCTCTTGTAGCTTTGGTATGCCTTATTGCGGGTGCAAGTATTGGCCTGACTGTCTTTGCCTTTGCATTTACTGTCATCCTCCTAGAGCTTCTAAAGACGTCAAAGGAGCAGATGTTAGAGTCAGTGAAGCAGGCGAAGAAAGCGGAGATAGACGCGGCGGAACTAAAGGCTGCCCAAGCTGCGGCTGTCCGGGCCATTGAAGCTAACTCACTTCCTTGGATACCTAAGACTGACCAGATGCAGGCTCAGTACGAGGCTGAGGCCATCGACAAGATGCAGAACCCTAACTTCTACGCTGACGTAGTGGACGGGCTAGGGCGGTAAGATGCTAGAGTGCGCTATCTGTAACGCTGCTGTATCAATGGCCGATGCTCATATAGACCACAGGGGATGGCTATGCGACGGCTGTTACTTCCAGAACCAGCCTTGGCACACACCAGACGAGGGCGGAGAAGGCGGTGGCGTTGGCTGTTAAAACAGTAAAGAGCGAGTCGCATTACAAGCTTTTAGAAGATCCTGATGGCTGGTGGGACGCTTATGTGAAATGGGACGGATGCGTAGACTTTAAAAAGTACGTAAACTTTCCTAAGGGACATCCTGAACATGACAAAGAGTTTAGTCATATAGCCAGCGTTGATTACATTCACATCTGCGACCTAGGAAGCTTTATTAAACTATTGCAGGACATTAAGGCTGAGCAAGAGAAGATAGAAAATTACGATGGGTAGCCTAGATAACATGCCTGACGGCATTCCTCTTGATGAGCTTGAGCGTGCTAAGCATCGCTTTAAGCTAGAGGAGAAGCAGACAGAGGCTCTAGAGTACATCCGTAAGAACCTCCCTATCGCTGGCTTCGAGCAGTTAATGGGAGAGACCCTTTGGCTAAGAGAGATCCTTAAGGACATGGAGGGCGAAGCTAAGCCTTGTAAGTTCTGTAAGGCGAAGGTATCATCGGCTAGAACTAAAGCTATCCAGCTATTCGGAGAATGGCTTGGCGTAATCGGGTCTAAGGCAAAGAAGAAGTCCAAGCGCGACGTAATATTTGATGACTCAGAGTAATGAAGATTCTGTCAGAGCCGAGGGTAGTCCCGACATTCAGGGGCCTGGTGCCAGTGGTGGACACGGACCAGGGAGCCCTGTACATAGCAGCGAAGTCTCTAATGGACCCGCTACTACACCTAGTGAGCCTAAACCAGGGCAAGTGGACGGGGATCGAAGCAAAGATAACAAAGATGACATCGGACAGGATGTCGCCGTACGTAGTGGAACATCCAGCCCTAAGCCAAGGCGTACCAAAAGTGGACCTTTCGCTCGCGCCCAGAAACTGTCTTACAAGCGCAACTATAAAGCCAAGTACAAAACCTGCGACGATATAATACGTGTTAAGTATAAACCGCATCCTCCTCAAAAGAAATTTTCAGACCTAATAGAGAATGGCAAAAAGATCACGCTCTTCATTGGCGGACGGCAAGGCGGTAAAACCTATGCCGGAGCTAGAGAGTGCCTCAAGCAAATCTACAAGTACGGGCGTAAGCCCCACCTCGGATGGATTATCAGTCCGACTTATCCAATGTCTTGTGTCGTTGAACGAGAGTTCGAGGCGGCTGCAGGATGGTATGAAACTGGTGGGCTTATCATTAGGAAACTTGCCGGACAGCGGGCGTATATCCTCCACCCGCCTCCAGGCTCTAGTGAACCGTTTAGAGTCGAGATTAAAACAGCTGAAAACCCTGACCGCCTCCGTGGAGCGGGACTTGGTTTTATATGGATAGACGAAGCGGCGATGATGTCAGAGGAGGTCTACAAGATCCTCTTAGGCTGCATCTTAGCGACGAAGGGTATAATCTTCATGACGTCTACCCCTCGTGGCCGCAATTGGTTCTACAAGCTCTGGATCGACTCAGAGTCGAATCCGATGATCGGCGCTGTAAGGTCGAAGTCGGTGGACAACCCACACCTAGGACAGCAGGAACTCCTGCTGATGAAAGCACAGCTTAGTGATGAGTTTGCTAAACAAGAGCTGGAGGCCGAGTTTGTTAGCTTTGAGGGCCTTGTTTACAGGGGCTTTAATTGGACTAAGCACGTTATTCCTCCCCTTACTCAGCTACCTCCTGACTCGGAGCTTATTGCGGGGATTGATAACGGGTATGGCGATCCCTTTGCTCATCTTTGGGTACTCAAAAGGGACAATAAGTACTACGTCATAGACGAATATTATGAAAAGGGTCGTCCTCTGGATGCTGTGGCTAGGAGTATTAAATCTAGCCCTTGGGATAAGTTTGTTATCCGCAGATGGCATGACCCGTCGGGCGCTCAAGAACGGGCTGATCTCTTGGATCGACATGGAATTGGCACTTATCCTGCCAGGAACGATATCGTGGCGGGGATTAACGAGGTTGAGAAACTATTTGAGCAGAACAGAATATACATTGCTCAGAATTGTGTAAACACACTTAATGAACTCACTCAGTATCACTACGCCCAAAGGACAGATAAGAATTCTGGAGAAGAACCAGTCGACTCCTTTAACCATGCAATGGACGCCCTCAGGTATGCCATATTTTCTGAGTCCAGATATGGAGTCTCTCACCCAGTGGTGCGTATTGACGACTCAGGCAGAATGCATGTCGAGGACGGGAGCGACCCTTACACCTCAGACAAGCTGGAAAACTGGATTAATTTCCCTACTCACCCGGTTGCCGAGATACCGGACCTGGGCTACTAACTTTTAATGCCTAGATACGATTTCGAATGCTGCAAGAAGTGGGAACAGTATGTGGACTACGATAATCGTAATAGCGTGCGTTGCGTCGATTGTGGGAAGCTGGCTAATAGGCTGGTATCTCTGTTTGCGTTCAATGGAGCAACCTACGTTGGTACGGACAGATTCAAGGGTGCCGAGATTGGCACGGGGGTTAAGGGGCTTGAGTCGGTCAAGGATGTTGATAGAGCGCTGGCAGTGGCAGGGGCACAGCCGATAGACGCTTACTATAGGCCTCCTAAGCCACCTCCGCCTAAAGAAGTAACATTGAAGGAACTTGCGCCATACCTGGACGGTATGCCGCTGGATAATACGAATGTCTGAAGCTGTTCAAACTCCAGTAGAGGGCGCTAACTCTGGCAGCATCTCTGAGAAAACGATACCCGAAGACCAGGGAAAAGTAGAGAAGAACCTAGCAGAGCAGGTACTTCGCGCTTATAAAGAGGCGAAGAAGCACCGGGCTACCTACGACAAGAACTGGGACCGTTGGTATCGCCTTTACTCTGGCCAGCATTGGGACGGACCTCGCCCTGAGTGGCGATCCACCCCAGTAGTAAACTTCATCTTCTCTACGATAGAGACGATCCTGCCGATTATGACGGACAATAATCCGCAGATTAACGTCGTGCCTAAGAACGAGGCTTCGTTGCCGACCTCTTCTATCATGGGCGTGATCATGGAAAAGCTTTGGGTCGACAATGACATGGACCTTAAGCTTCCAGAGACCGTTAAGAACGCCCTTAAGTATGGGACTGGCATACAGAAAGCTTGGTGGAACCCTGCACTTGCTGATGGCCTGGGGGATGTCGCTGTTAGTGTCGTTGACCCTCGTCACTTTTATCCTAGTCCTGGGGCGAAGAACATAGAAGACGCTGCTTACGTCGTCTTTGCTGCGAACATTCCTGTTGATAATATTATAAGAGATTTCCCTGACGCTAAAGGAAAGCTAGTTGGCGGAATCTGGGATGAGGATCTCACTGTTTCAAAGTCAATCACTTCACAGCGAGTTGATAGCGGTACGTTCTTGGGACCAGTCTCCAACACGCTTGGGACGGACACCACAGAGTTTAAGGGAAATCTACAAGGACGAGACGGAGTTATGGACCGCAATAAGCTTGCTACACTCATTGAGTGGTGGCATCGCGACGACTCCGGGCAGACATGGGTCACTATCATGGCGAATGGCATTCTGTTAAAGCATGATAAGAACCCGTTTAATCATAATAAGTTCCCGTTCGTCCGTTACATCGACTACCAGGTCCCATCAATGTTCTGGGGTATGGGAGAGATTCAGCAGCTAGAAAAATTACAAGACAACATTAACCAACGCCGCGCTCAGATTACCGATATCCTGCGCCTTACGGCTAATCCGCCTTTCGTTGCGGACGCTGATTCTGGCGTAAATCCTAAGGCTATGACTAACCGCCCAGCGGTTATTATCTACAAGAACAGAGGATCAGAAGTCCGGTGGCTTACCCCTCCTCAGCTTCCGGCCGCCCTGTTCGAGCTACAGGATCTAGACAAGAAAGACTTCGACGCGATCTCTGGCGTCTTAGACGTAACGCAGGGTAGGCGGCCCGTTGGTATTGAGGCCGCGTCTGCCATTAGCGAGCTACAGGAGGCTGCGCAGACGCGCATCCGCTTTAAGGTTCGCCTCATGGAAGCGAGCCTACGTCAGCTCGGTAAGCTGATGATGTCTCTCGTTCAGCAGTTCTACACTGAAGAGCGTACCATCAGGACGCAGGGAGCGACCTCAGGTCAGCCTGAGTTCGTTACTGTTAACCAAGAGCAGATCGACCCAATGACTCAGGCGGTAACGAAGATCAATGACGTTACCGTTGGTGAGTACGATATAGAGATTGGCGTTGGCTCCACGCTACCGGTAAACAAGACGCGCAGGGCTGATCAGATGATCGAGCTTTACCAGCTCGGCGTCGTTGATAAGCGTGCCGTGCTAGAAAACGTCGGTCTACCCCCAGAAGATTACGAAAAGATTCTTGCCCGCGTTGAACAAGCGGAGCAACAGCAAATGTTAGCTGCTCAAGGAATGGCTCCAGAAGGCGAAGCAATGGCGGGCAGCGCACCCGCTGGCGCTGAGGGTGGTCCTCAGAGCCCTCCGCCTACTGAGGAAGAGCTAATTGAACTAGAGCAGTCTTAAGAGGATATCCTAATGAATCCATCAAACGGCGATCAGTTTGAATCGCCCATGCTCAAGGGCGACAAGGGCGATAAGCCCCGTGAAGCCAAGGGCTCAGGCGGTCAGCTACAGTCTCCAATGGAATCTTCCCAGAAGAATTCTGAGAAGAACGGTCATAAGAACGGGTAATGGCTGATCCACGAGCCGAAGCTCTACTACGCTCTCTGTCAGGCGGAGCCGACCCTGGTATGATGCCAGAAGGCGAGATGCCAATGGAGGCCGAAGGGCCTTCTACCCCAGAGCAAGCGGCGGCGGCTGCGATGCAGCTCCTAGAGCCTTTTATGGAAGACCCAAGAATTGCTAATGCTGCTTCTGCCCTCCAAGAAGTAGCGGCTGGACCTTCGGAAATGCCCGAAGACAGCATGCCAATGGAAGAGGCCGGACCTGCGCCACAGCCAGGTTATTAAGAAAGTAATTAGTATTTATGCCAGATGGTACAGAAGTCGACTTTGATGCAGAGCTGAACGCGATTATCAATGGCACGGGAGCGGATACCGCTACCCCGGAGCCTGAAGTGACGCAGACCCAGCCCACGGAGGCGGCTAAGTTAAAGTTTGGTGGCAGGGAGTGGGATAGCCCAGAGAAGCTTGGTAAGGCTTATGAGGCGTTGCATAAGGACTACACTCGAAAGAGTCAGGAACATGCGAAGCTAAAGCAGTACGGCGACTTTGACGCTTACCTAAACAAGCATCCGGAACTCCGCAACGAGTTTAGCAAGCTCTGGCAAGAGCGCGTGAACGAGTACAATAAGCGGATATCGGCTGGACAGTCTCCAGCTACAGCCGAGAAAGCGACGGGTGTCCCTCAGGAATACGCTGAAAGACTAGAGCGCATCGAGGCTCATTTTGAAGATGTTCAGATAGAGAAGGAAAAGTCCGCGCTAGAGAGCAAGTTTAACCTGGATAAGGAAGATATGCGTCTTGTTATTCATAAGGCTATCGAGCTTGAAGAGCGCGGGGTGCGTAACCTATCTCTAGAAGATGTCTACAAGATGATGTCCTTTGAATCGCAGAAGCTCGCTGCTCGAAAGGAAGGGCAGAAGGAGGCTCAGGATCGGCTTACTGGCAAGAAGAAAGCTGCGGTAGGCGGGTCTGATAGTCCAACGGCTACTCCGAATGCTAAGGGTGTGAATGATATGAATGACAATGAATTCACCAGAGCCCTTAGTGATAAACTATCAGGTCTAGGGTACTCTGGCTAACAGAGGTTTTATATGGCTCTTACTTATTCACAGCTTGCGTCGATCACGCACGAACTGATCGTACCAAAGGCTGTGGACAACGTGTTCAATAGCAACCCGCTATTGTTCCGTTTTAAAGAGCGCGGCATTAAGTACGATGGCGGACGAGATATCGTTCAGCCACTCGTCTATGACGACGTCAACGCGGTTCAGGCTTTCGAGGGATCGGAAGTCCTATCCACGGAAATCAACGACAACCTAACGGCTGCCGTTTATAATTGGCGTCAGTACAGCGCGTTCTTTGGCGTCACTGGTCGTGAAGAACTTATCAACAATGGCAAGAACGGTATCGTTAACCTTCTTAAGACTAAGCAGAAGGTTTGCGAACTATCGCTCCTTAACCAGCTCGGGACGGACCTACAGGCGTCCAACTCCGGCGGTAAGTCCCTTGACGGCCTTGGCCTTACGCTCTCCACGACTTCGACCTACGGTGGTATCGCTACCGCTGACATGGCTGCGTGGAAGGCTAAGACGGTCACTCTGGCTACCACGAATACGCTAGCGCTATTCGATATGCAGAAGCTTCAGGGTAACTGCACCATCGGCGCTGACCATCCAACGGTTTGGGTTACTCGTCAGAGCGTGTACGACAAGATTTGGTCTCTCCTACAGCCAGATCAGCGTTTCGTCGATACCGCGATGGGTAATGCTGGATTCGGCGGAATCAAGTTCAACGGGCTTCCTATCGTTGTCGACTCTCATGTCCCAGGTTCAGACGGCGGGGCCACTGACAACGGCATCGAAGCGCTAAACGAGGCTTACATCGGTCTTGCGATTCATAGCGATGTAAACTTCAAGACTGTTCCTATCCCTCAGGTGAAGGATCAGGATGTTAAAATGGTTCGCATCTTCTTCGCTGGAAATCTATGGTGCTCGGCTCGGCGTATGCAGGGCTTTAACTTCGCCATTGATCCGGCTCTATAAAGGAGATGTATAATGGCTAAAGTAAATACAAACGTCCCCGCTCAGTGGCACGACCTAGTAACTCAGGTTCGCACGTCCACTGAAGGCGCTCTTTACACCCTCGGCCAGTATCGCGAGGAAGATGGTAAGGGGTATCGTTACGTTAAGCAGTCTGACGCCACGGTTACCGTGACGGCTGGCTCTCTAGCGTATCTTGCCGCGTCTGATACGACTGGCTTTACGGTTTGCCAGGACGTATCTGACTCCGACCGTAACCTTGTTTCCGGCGTTTACGCTGCTGTCATCGCTGACGGCGGGTTCGGCTGGATTCAGACTTACGGTCCATGCACCGTTGCCACTAACGGCGACGACGATATCGCTCTTGGCGATGCCGTTATCGCGTCTGCGGCTGGCGACGGCACGGCTGACTCGACGGCTCAGGACACGGCTCCTACTAACCGAGTGGTTGGCTGGGCTATGGCTGATGACGTTAATGCCGCGAATACGGTTCTAACGTTCCTAGTCCTCCGGTAAGGAGGCTGGCCCCGTGGGGCCTAAATAATACGATGGCTAAGGCCACGGTAACTTAGCCACATTCCCCTGTAAGCAGGGAGAAAGATTAAATGATTAAAGATAAGAATATCGCCCCTGACGCGGCGATTGCCTCTTCAAAGCTAGCGTCGAACGTTGTAACGGCGACTAGTACGTCGACTCTTACCAATAAGACGCTAACCGCACCTACGATTACCGCCCCAGTTATCACTGGTGCTATGACTGTTGCGGACGGAGCTACACTTACTACGCCAATCCTTACGCTAGACGTTCAGGTTCTAGCTGCGGCTGGTTCTGTTCAGGGAGACGCTGGCGCTATGACGCTTACCGCCCCAGGGCTATGTCA
>Ga0070707_100005668_pt1 | contig 11663 bp, 13 predicted proteins | sample KBSK5502metaG_FD_65468 | JGI IMG/M metagenome (GOLD analysis project Ga0070707, IMG submission 65468) | Corn, switchgrass and miscanthus rhizosphere microbial communities from Kellogg Biological Station, Michigan, USA - KBS K5-50-2 metaG | ecosystem: Host-associated > Plants > Roots >... | reverse complement strand
TGTGGCGCGCCTTTGATTCCCATCATGATCCATTCCTCGTCTGAGCTCGACCAGATTGCGGCATTCGGGAACGCGTCGTGGAAGGCGAGTAAAATCGATTTCGCTTCGGCGACGTTCAGTTGATAAATCGGCAGCCAGAACGTCGCGAGGCCGCCGTCGTTCAAGCGATCGCTCATCAATTTGAAAAACTGCTCGGTGTAAAGATTCACCGAGCCGAGAACTTTCGGCGGCGGCGGCTCGCCCGTAATCACGTCGTAGCGTTGCGGGCTCGCTTGAAGAAAAAATCGTCCGTCTTGGACAATCTCGCTGACGCGCGGATCGCGGAGCGCATTCGAATAACCTGCCCCGCGATAATCATCCGCGAACGCAAACGCTTCCTTCGAAATATCGACCACATCGATGTGAGTTAGATCGACATCATGCGTCAGCGCGTCCGCGGTTACGCCGCAACCGAACGCGATCAGCAACGCGTTTTGCGGTTTCGGATGAAGCGTGAGCGGCAAATAAGCAAACAAACGCATGTAGCGCTGATTCGCCGGGTTCGTCGCCGACATCGAGAACCCGTCAGTCATCAATCGGTAGTAGTAGGGCTGGCCGAACAAATCGCGTCGCAGCAATTGCCACGTTCCGGTCTCGCCCTCGATTTTTTTTACGAGATGTTGCTCTTCCGATTCGAAAAGTTTTCTCGCATTCGCGAAATGCGTTTCGTCGCGATGATGCGGAAAGAGCACAATGTTCGAGACGAAGAGAACGCACAGAACAATTAGCGCCGGCCGCGCCCAATTTTCCTTTCTGCTGACCATCACACAGAGAAGCGCGTAAACGATTGCGCAAACAACCAGGGCGGTTTGAAAACCGAGCCGCGGGAGCAGAACAAATCCCGCGAGCAACGGACCGAGCGCCGCACCCGCAGTGTTGAACAACGTCGTGATACCGACGCTGTTCATCCGGCTGCCGATAGTTTCCTGAACTCGCGCCGCGATCGCTGGAAACAAAATTCCCGACACGAATGCGACCGGAAACATGAGCGCCAAGGAGATCAGAGCGATCTGAGGCCACGATTCCAAATAAAAATTCTTCTCGCCTTCGCCGAGTTTCGGAACCGGGAAGAGAATGTAGCAAAATAAAGTCAGAATCGCGGCGATGATGAGAAGCATCGGTAGCGCTGATTGCTGAATCCTTTTCGAAAATGCTCCCGAAAAAACTCCGCCAAGTCCGATGCCCGCGAGAACAACTGCGAGCATGACGCTGAACGCAGTGGCCGATGACGCCACGTACAGTCGAAGAAATCGGAACCAAACGACTTCGAGCGCGAGGAGCGCGCATCCGGCACCGAAGCTCACGATCAACAATCGCCAGGGCAGTTGATAATTGAATTCGAATCGCAACCGTCGGGGCGCCTCTGGCTGTGGCGGCAGGTCCGAGCCGGACTGGCGTTGTGTCGGCTGCACATCACCTTTCAGCATCAACAACGCGATGATCGCCGCGACAATGTTCAAAATTCCGGCACACAAACTCGTTCCCCAAAGTCCGAACGCTTTGACGAGAAACAGTTCGCCGATCAATGCGCCGCCGACCGCGCCGATTGTGTTGAATCCGTAAAGGATTCCGATCGCGCGGCCGAAGTGCGCGCTCGCAAGTTGTCGATCTTCGAGAACGACCGGCAACGTGAGTCCCATCGCCGTCGTTGGGATCAACAAAATCACGAATGAAATCAGAACACGAAGCGCGAGCAGAATTGTTTGATGCGACCAGAGCGCTTGAAAAAGCGGACGCAACAATTCGCCGAGGATCGGCAATGCGAATACGATCGTGCAACCGAAGATCGCGACCGCGATTTCGAGTCCTGCATAAAGTTTCAGTGGACTAACTCGTTGCAGTTTTGCTAACGCCGCGATCGCGGTGCCGAGCGCGAGTCCGGCCATGAAACTGGAAAGGATCAGCGCCGCCGCCCAGATCGAATTCCCAAACGCCAGCCCGCTCAACCGCAACCAGAGCGTCTCAAAAATCAGCGCGCTGATTCCGGAAAGAAAAAGAACAACCGAAAGAATCGCCAGTCGCACCGCGCGATAATAGCGCCTCGTGCCACGATGTCATCCCGATCCCGCGTTAGTGCCCGGTATTTTTGAGCAACGTATGCGTGTCCTTATCGATTTGCTCTGCAAGCGTGGGACGTTCGGATTCAGTAGCAGCGCAGTAGTCATGCAATAAGAAAGCGATTTTTATTAGTGCTTCCGTATTCTTACCGACATGCATTGGCGCCTCTGCCTCCAATGTCTTTCCCTCGGAATCTCGCGCTGAGAAAATTCCGGTACTGCTGTCCACTTGAATAGCGCCTTTATTCGGATCTGGCGCTATGTGAGCCAGCATCTGCAACCAAAGCTGATGTATCCCTTCTGCAACCGAAGCCGGAATCGGCGCATCGCATCTTTTGATCTCAGCTTTCTTTAACGCCGCAGATTTCTTGTCGTCGAGCGGTGGAAGAAACTGCCCAAGATATGTAGATGCTTCAGTTATTGTTAGCCAGTAATCTCCCGGCAAGGGCCGGTCTTACCATGTTGCTGATACACGGAAGCAGCGCCTTCCGCTCCCATTCCGTCAGTGAGTAAGACAAATCTCGCCACGTCGCCAGGTGTTGCGAGCAATCGCGGCTCCCACAGCTTTCGGTATTGCGCATCGATTTCCTTATTACCGACAGGAACGAGATGATCGTCCGTTGCTCCAGCAGTGAGTGACGAAGCAATAGTAATTGCGATGAAGAAGAATTGGTTCAGAGGGGAATTTCTCACAGCAAGGAAAGTTACAAGTTCGCGAGCGAGCGGTCGAGGACTTCGAGGAGAAAGTTGGCGTCTTGTTCGTTGACGCACATTGGCGGCGAGAACCGGATGGTTTGTCCCCAGAGTCCGCCTTTGCCGAGGAGGAGTCCCATTTCTTTCGCGGTCTCCATCACTTGCGCGCATTCTTCCTTGGCCGGCTCTTTCGATTGTCGATCTTTCACCAGCTCGATCCCGAGAAGTAATCCTTTGCCGCGAACGTCGCCGATGATGTTGTGTTTCTCTTTCAGTTTATCGAGGCCGGCGAGAATTCGATTTCCAATTTTGAGCGAGTTCGCTTGAAGTTTTTCGCGATCGATCACATCGAGGACGGCGCTGCCTTGCGCGCAAACAACCGGATTGCCGCCGAAAGTGTTGAAGTGAGTTCGTTGCGCGAGCGCGGCGGCGATCTTTGGGGTGGTGACAACCGCGCCGAGCGGACACCCGTTTCCGATCCCTTTCGCCATCGTCACGATGTCGGGAATCACGCCCTGCGTTTCGAATCCCCAGTAATGCGTGCCAGTGCGGCCGAATCCGGCCTGCACTTCATCGGCGATGCAAACACCGCCCGCAGCGCGGACATGCTCGTAAGCGTACTTGAAATAATTATCGGGAAAAACGACGCAACCGCCGACGCCTTGAATTGATTCGGCAATGAACGCCGCGACCTGGCCGGGCGTCGCGAAATCGATCAGGTTCTTCACATCAGCCGCGTATTTTTTTCCGGCGTCGGCATCGTCGCGTCCCCACAAACCGCGATACGGATCGGGGGTGATCGCGTGATGCACGCCGAAACTGTGCGGCACGTTAAATTTCCAGCCGCGGTTGCCGGTCGTTCCCATCGTCAACGTGCTGCCGCCGTGATACGCGTTGCGCAGCGAAATGACTTCGTAGTTGTTGGTGTAAGCGCGCGCCATCAAGAGCGCGAGATCGTTCGCTTCCGAGCCGGAGTTCGTGAAATAACAAACCTTCAGCTCGCCCGGCATCTTCGACGCCAGCTTCTTCGCGTACTCGACGATGTTCGGTTGCAGATAAATCGTGGTCGAATGTTGGAGCGTCTCGTTTTGGCGATTTACAACATCGACAACGTCGGGATGACAATGCCCGACGCTGACGGTCACGATTCCGCCGAGGGCGTCGAGATATCTGCGGCCGTTCTCATCCCAGATGTATTGCATTCTTCCTTCCACCATCATCAACGGCTTTTTGTAGTAGAGAAAAATTCCCGGGTTCAGGAATTCCTTGCGCAAGCGCAAGACTTCATCGGCGGACGGGCCGGAATATTTCTGCGGTTTGTGATCGAATGGCGGAACCTCGGGAAGTTTCATCTTCAATTATTGTGCGCCAGAGCCGAGGAATATGTAAATGATTAGCGCGATCGACAGCACGGTCACCGCGGTTGCGACAAACCAGACGAGGACGCGATCGGTTTTGACAAAGCCAGCTTCGATTTCACGGTTTACCGCATCGTAGCGCCAGGCCGCGAGAAGTGTTACAACCGAGCCAAAAATTATCAGGCCAACGCCGATCGGTGACAACTTTGTCTGCGCGGTGGCCGTCATCGTGTGATCGCTGAGCCACGGTCCCACTCGAGTAAGAACAAACCCAAGACTGATCAGCGCGATTGTTGTTCGGATCCACGCCAGAAAAGTCCGCTCGTTCGCCAAATGTTCTTGAGCGCGATGTTCGGCTGGAATTTCGTGATGTTGCCGCCGTCGTGTCATCGTTTGGGTTCCGAGCCTCGACTGAGCATGCTACTCAGGCCCCGGTGTTTGGTGAACCTTGTTTTTTCGATCGCCAAACTTCGGCGACTAACGGTGGCAAGATTTCACCTGCTTTTCCAATCAATGAATAATTCGCCATCGGCGTGAGCGGCGTCGGATCTTTGTTGATCTCAATGACGGTCGCGCCGGAATTTTTCGCGCGTCGCCAAAGATCGGCGGCTGGATAAACAACCCTCGAGGTCCCGATCGAAAAAAAGACGTCGCAATTTTCAGCGGCGTGCGTTGCTACTTCGATCGCGTCCGGGGGAAGCGTTTCGCCAAACCAAACGACATCCGGCCGCAAATTGCCGCCGCAAGATCGACATCGACCCTTGCAGACGTCGAAATTGCCGCTCGCGCAGTCATTATCGAAGCAGCGAAAGCGATGAATGTTTCCATGGAGCTCGACCATTCGCCTGCTGCCGGCGCGAGCGTGCAGACCGTCAACGTTTTGTGTCACCAGCAAAAATTCCGGCGCGCGTTTTTCCATTTCCGCTAATGCCAAGTGGCCTGCGTTCGGTTCTGCCTTGAGCGCATTCTCGCGCCGCCACGCGTACCAATCCTGGACGAATTTCGGATTGCGCTGAAACGCTTCCGCGGTCGCGAGCTCTTCCGGTTTAAATTTGCTCCAGAGTCCGGTCTGCGCGTCGCGAAAAGTGGCGAGTCCGCTCTCGGCTGAAATTCCGGCGCCGGTAAGCGCGACGATCTTCTCGGCGGAACGCAAACATTCGAGCACCGTTTTTGGAAAATTCATTGAAAGTCGGGGTGCTCTCCCGGCTTTCAATTTGCGCAAGATCAACATCGTCGCTATCATAAAACCGCGGGGTGGAGCAGCCTGGTAGCTCGTCAGGCTCATAACCTGAAGGTCGCTGGTTCAAATCCAGCCCCCGCAACCAATTCCCTCGGGTGTCCAAAATTTATCGTGCCTACGTTCTTCAGAATCCGAAAGGACACCGTTACATCGGGTTTACGGAAAACGTCGCTCTTCGGGTTCAACAACATAATTCCGGGATGACGCCTTCAACACGAAGCAGAGGACCATGGAAGTTAGTTTGGCAAAGTGATCAGCTCGAGTTGAGTGACGCGCGGAGTCTTGAGTCACATTTGAAACGTCAGGAAGGCGGCAACGGGTTCTACCAAATGACAGGGTTGCATAGATCATAAGGATCGCTCCGTGCCGAGGCGGGGCAGCCCCCGCAACCAAATCACTTGCCGCACGCACTCGCATGCGCAAAGTTCAACGCCGTTTAATCGAGCGGAAAATTTCGCGATCCAGAGTAGCTCAGTGGTAGAGCGGTCGGCTGTTAACCGATTGGTCGTAGGTTCGAGTCCTACCTCTGGAGCCATTTTTTCGTGTTACTATTTTCACGATAAATTCCACGGCGCTGGCATAGAAAGTTCTGCAAAATCCTTAGTATGCGGGTTCTGATTGCCGACGATCAACCGAGTGTCGGTAGCACAATGGCCTTGCTGGTTTCGGCCGCGAAACATCACGTGGTCAAAGTCGTCTGCTCCGGCATGGAGGCGATTCGCGCCTATCACACTTACAAACCGGACGTTCTGTTGCTGGATTATTCCATGGGGCGACTCAACGGCGGAACCGCCTGCCGTTACATTCTCACCGAAGATCCGGGCGCACGTATTGTTTTCGTATCCAGCCGCCCCAAGGCCGATCTCGAAGACATCGGCGCGATCGCAATTCTACAAAAGCCGGTCGATCTGGAAGATCTCGAAGAGCTGCTCAATGATTTGGATTCGCAGCTCGTTTTCGACTACGCCCGCTACAAATAGCGACTTCAAGTGCGCGGAAGTTGCGCTCGTTGCTTGGGGCGCTTCACTTAACGCGTGAGCGGGAACGGACCAACAACGCCGAAAATTCTAGTCGGCACGGCAAGCTGGAGCGATCCCGGTTTCGTTGAGCGTTGGTATCCGGAGAAATTGCCGGCGCACGAGCGCCTCGCTTGGTACGCGCAGCACTTCGAAATGGTCGAAGTCAATTCGACGTTCTATTCTGTGCCGGACTTGCGAACTGTTGAGCGCTGGTGCGCGACAACGCCGAACGATTTCATTTTCGATGTGAAACTACATCAGCTGTTCTCATTTCACTCGACGAACCGGAAATTGTTACCGCCCGAGTTGCAACGACTCGTGCAGGCTGACGCAAAAGGAAAAGTCACGGTGACAGAGTCATTGCGAGATACGCTGCTAAAGTTTTTTCTGCGGCCGATGTCGATCTTGGAATCGGCCGGAAAGCTCGGCGCACTGCTTTTGCAGCTTTCGCCGGCCTTTTCGCCGAGGAAACATGAACTGCGCGAGCTCGGGCCGCTGATCGAGCAGCTCGGCGATTATTCGCTGGCGATCGAATTTCGGAATCGAAACTGGGTCGTGGGCGATCAGTTAAGATCGACAATCGATTTTCTGCGCAAACATAAAGGCGCTTTTGTGAACGTTGATACGCCTGCCGCCGAACACTTTTCGATTGTGCCGGCCGACTTAAACGAAATTACAAATCCGAATTTAACTTATCTCCGTCTTCATGGGCGAAACGCAAAAGCGTACCTGACCGGAAAGACCGTCGCCGCGCGTTTTAACTACGCTTATTCAGATGACGAAATTTCGGACGTAGCCAAGCGGAGCCAGAAACTCGGAAGCGAAGCGAAAGCGGTTCACGTCATCTTCAATAACAACAATCTCGATTATGCGCCGCGCGCGGCAATTCGATTGCGAAAAGCGCTCGGCCAGAAAGTCGCGACGCCATCGACGGAGACACCGGAATTGTTTTAGGGTAAGATCGCGCCCGTGGCAGAATCCAAAAGAGAGCCTCATTACGGACCACGTCTGCCAGGATGGTTAGAGCGAAAGAAAAAATGGCTGGCCGATCATCACATGACGTTGGTGACGATGGCCGACACGCCGCACTCGATCGCTCTCGGTTCGGCGGTTGGAATTTTTTTTGGATTCACGCCGCTTTATACTTTGAAGACGCTGCTCTCGATTGGTTTCGCGTGGATATGTCGATCCAATAAAGTGGCGGCGGCCATCGCGTCGAATTTGCACGACATCTTTTTCCTGGCGATGCCGGCCGTCTATTTTTTCGAATACAAGATTGGCTGCTGGATCCTGCGGCGGCCGCCGGCGCCAAAGCCTTTTCACCATTTCGTGATCGGGGATTACGTGCATTGGCATTTCTTGCTTCGAGTGGTCTGGCCGGCGCTGATTGGTTCATTATTCCTGGGATTGCCGTCGGCGTTGCTGGCTTATTTCATCATCCGAATGCTGGTGAGCCGCGCCCGTTCGCCACAAGCTGAAAGCTGACCTCGCTCGTCCGGCGCGATTTCTCCCCGCAGACGGCACGAGAGTTGCATCAAAAAGCGCGAAACGGCTTGCTTTGTGCCCTGAAAAAGGCCGATGCGGCCAGAACTAAATCCATATGAAATCAGTTATCGTTTTCGCTTCAAGCATCCTGCTTTGCTCGTGTGCGGACATGTATGTCTCGCAAACTCAGGTGTCCACGCCCGGTGGTCGCGGTGTGGCCGCCATCGACGCCAAGGATTATGGCTCGAAAGGCGTTCACATGATTACGAACTGCGGCGTGGGAGCGTATAATCCGCGCGCCATCTATATTAGACCGTTCTGCATCGACACCGCGGTTTTCAAAGGTGATGAGGCTTTGAGTGATGGAGAAATGCCAATTCGCAAAGCGCTTACACCGGTGGAGTTTGCAAATGATTTAAAAGAGCAATTGGAAAAAATTGCGCCAGCTCGGATCCTGAGAGATTCCGAATCGCCGCGCACCGGTTGGCTGGTCACGGGATATTTCACTTTGGTTAACGGCGGCGACCCTTATGCCCGTTTCTTCGCGGGAACATTTGGGGCGGGTCAATCGGAGCTGGTTCTGCACGTTAAAGTCACCGATGTCGATCGTGGGGCGGTGGTTTATGAATTCGACATGGCTGGGGGCAGCCGATTCCAAGGCAGGCACGGCACAGTCCGCGCCAGCGGGCTCGGTCGGGCGACGCACTTCGATCTCGTGAACGCAGCTGAGCGCGTTTACCTGACCTTGAGCGCGAATCCATACCGCTACGGCGAACGCGCGAACGTCAGTTTGCCGGAATAATCTCTTTTTTGGCGTTTCGCGCGGGTTGCCAACTGAACGGCGCCGATTAACGTCGGGCGTGATTTTTAAGAATCGTTTCGTCCTAGTTGTCGTCACGCTCTTTTTCGGAGCGCTCCGTTCGCTCTCGGCTGCTCAAGCGTCGATTGTTGTCGACGCTCAGACCGGATTCGTTTTGCAGGAATTCAAATCGAAGGACAAACGCCAGATCGGGAGTTTGACGAAAATCGCCACCGCGATGGTGGTGCTGGATTGGGCCGAACATCAGGGCGGCGATCTCAACCAGGCCGTCGTCCTTTCGCCGGCAGCGTTTGTCGGAACATTGGAAAACAACATCGGTTTTCGTCCCGGCGATGAGATCGCGCTGCGCGATCTGCTTTACGCTGCGCTCGTCCAATCGGACAACGTCGCCGCTTACACTTTGGCGGACTACGTTGGATCGAAAATTCAAGGATCGCCAGCCGGACAAAAATCCAAGCTGAGCGCGGTCGATACCTTCGTCACCCAGATGAACGCGTTGGCTCGCCAGCTAAAAATGGAAAAGACGCGCTTCGTCAATCCGCACGGAGTCGACACAAGCGTGAAGCCGCTGCCGTATTCGACGGCGGAAGATTTGGCGCGACTGACCCGCTACGCGCTGAATAAAGCGAGCTTCCGTTTCTACATTTCGCAAAAGGAACGCCAGATCTCGTTTCGCCGCGGCGGCAAAGAGTTGCGCTACAATCTGCGCAACACGAATGAGCTTCTCGGCGGTAATGGAATCGATGGCGTGAAAACCGGACAAACCGCGCGCGCCGGTCAATGTTTGATTCTTTCTTCCGTTCGCGAATCGGAAGTCGTGAAAGAAGGTAACGGCGTGAGAATTTTTCCGCGCCGGATCATCGTTGTTTTGCTCGGCAGCGCGAACCGATTTGGCGAAGGCGGCCAGATCATCGCTGAGGGCTGGCAGCTCTACGATCAGTGGGCGGCCGGCGGCCGGCTTGTCGACCCCAAAAAAATGCTTTGATTACTGTCTTCGCATGAAGACCCGCATCGGCGTTCTGACCAGTGGCGGAGACTGTCCCGGTCTCAATGCTGTATTGCGCGGTGTCGTTCTCGCTGGTGAAAAACTCGGCTGGGAAGTAATCGGCTTCCGCGACGGCTTCGAAGGCTTATTACCACCGGGCGATCACGTCGTGCTCGATCGCAAAAGCACCGAAGGGATCATGGCGCAGGGCGGCACGATCATTGGTACAACCAATCGCGGCCATTTCATCGCCAAAGTCGGCGCCGGCGATCGCGCAGTTGTTGCAAGCGAAGTGATCGCGCGCGCGAAAAAAGTTTTGGACGAGCTCAATGTAAAAGCGCTCATCATTGTTGGCGGCGACGGTTCGATGACAACGGCAATGCAAATGCAGGAAGCGGGGATCAACTGCATCGGCGTACCGAAAACGATCGACAACGACATCGAAGCGACGGCCATGACGTTCGGCTTCGATTCCGCCGTCGCCGAAGTGATGGATGCGCTCGATCGCTTGCACACGACGGCGACCAGTCATAAACGCGTGATGGTGGTCGAAGTCATGGGACGACACGCCGGGTGGATCGCGCTCCACGGTGGCATCGCCGGCGGAGCGGATATAATTTTGATTCCCGAGATTCCGTTCGATTACGAAAAAATTGCGGAGGCGATCAGGAAACGTGACGCCGCGGGGCGGCTTGGTTGTCTGGTGGTGGTTGCCGAAGGTGCGCGGCCAAAAGACGGCCAGCAAATCAAACGCGACATTAAAGACGGAGAATTTCGTTTGGGCGGCATCGGCGACGTGGTTGCGCGCGAGATTGCTGAGCGCACCGGAAAAGAAACTCGCTCATGCGTCCTCGGGCATTTGCAACGCGGAGGAGCGCCGACTCCACTCGACCGAACACTCGGCACCCGTTTCGGTGTGAAAGCTGTTCAACTGGCCAACGAAGGACATTTTGGTTCAATGGTCAGCTATCAAAATTACAAGGTGCGCCATGTTCCAATCGCCGATGCAGTAAACCGGCTGCGTCTCGTCCCGCCGCACGGCGAAATGGTCCAGACCGCGCGTGACGTCGATATTTCCTTCGGCGATTAGATGTCGATCTTCTGTAGCGGCGGTCTATGACCGCCGAAATTTCAGTCGCTCAATTCTCAACTCTCAACTATCAACTCTCTGTGAAAGTCACCCTCGCATTTGCTGTAGCGGCGGTCTATAACCGCCGACTCCTCCGATGAAAATCGTTCTCGCATATTCAGGCGGACTCGACACCTCGGTCATTCTTCGCTGGCTGAAGGGAAACTATAAGGCGCAGATCATCGCCTTCTGCGCCGACATCGGTCAGGAAGAAGAGCTGGCGGGTCTCGAAGAGAAGGCGCTCAAGACCGGCGCATCGAAATGCGTGATCGAAGATCTACGTGATGAGTTCGCGCGCGATTTCATTTTCCCGATGTTTCAGGCCGGCGCGATTTACGAGAACCAATATTTTCTTGGAACGAGTATCGCGCGGCCGCTGATCGCGAAGCGAATGGTCGAGATCGCGCGCGCGGAAAAGGCCGAGGCCGTTGCGCACGGCGCGACGGGGAAGGGGAACGATCAAGTCCGCTTCGAGTTAACTGCCGCTGCGCTTGCGCCCGAGTTGAAAGTAATCGCGCCTTGGCGGGAAGAGCGTTTTCGAAAACAGTTTCCCGGCCGCAAGGAGATGATTGCGTTTGCGAGGAAAAACAAAATTCCGGTCGAAGCCAGCGCGGCGAAACCGTACTCGACCGATCGTAATCTTCTGCACATGAGTTTCGAGAGCGGCGTGCTGGAGGATCCGTGGTTCGACGCCAGTTCAAAGAAAATACGCGACATGTACAAGCTCAGCGTCGCGCCGGAGGACGCGCCGGACGAACCCGAATATGTCGATCTTGCGTTCGAGAGCGGCAATTGCGTTTGGGTTGGAGAGGCGGGTTCTGTCCCATCCCAAAAAATG
>Ga0070707_100005662_pt1 | contig 11669 bp, 9 predicted proteins | sample KBSK5502metaG_FD_65468 | JGI IMG/M metagenome (GOLD analysis project Ga0070707, IMG submission 65468) | Corn, switchgrass and miscanthus rhizosphere microbial communities from Kellogg Biological Station, Michigan, USA - KBS K5-50-2 metaG | ecosystem: Host-associated > Plants > Roots >... | reverse complement strand
TAGCACTCCAATCACTGGCTCCGGATAGGTTGCGATCCGATCGCGTTGTGGCCAGCGATCCTGGTCAGCTGCGACGGCGACTCCCGACCGCCAAGGTCACTCCGCGCTGACCGCGGCGGCCCAGGTCTCGCTCGCGTGATCGTGGCGAGGCTGGTACCAGATCGACTGGCACCTCTCGGCCATGCAGCGGACGGTCAGATGTCCCGGCCCCTCAGGGCGCTGAGCGCGGGCGGGCTCGCAATCGCAGGGTGACCAGCCGACGAGTACGCAGCCTAGTCCCCACGGGTGCCAGTCCTGGCAGTGTGTCGGGTACGCCCACCAGTCCGGTCGCCACACCCCCCATCGCTTTGTTAGAACACGTGCTCGATATCTTGCACCAGCCGACCCACGGGATCCGCCGGGCGCAACAGGAAGGAAGCCTCCTCTTTACCATCTAGGGTCAAGGGGGTCGATGAAGGTCGTTGACGCAGGTCAACGGCCTGTATCGGTCGCACGGGGTCGATGGTGTTCGGTCCGGTTGCTGTACTTTGCTGCTTCAGGGAGGGTCGAAGCGCTTGTGGTCTTCACCTCGGAGACCGGCCGGGACAGGCATCCGGCGCTGACATTGACACTCCGGCGGCGAGACCGGGTAGGCGGTCCCGGCAGTCCCGCGGGCGCGCGTCGGTTGCCAGTGCTCTGGCCTTAGTCGGCTAGGCCGATGTCGATGACGGGCTGCTGGCCGACGGCCCAGCGGCGAGGTGCACTTACCGCGCACACATGCGCGCACCACCGGCCGACCCGTACCCTGTGTCAAATGCCGGACATCACACGACGTCGCCAGGGCGAGATGGTGCGGAAGGCCTTCGAGATCCTGCTCGCGCACCCGGAGGGCCTGCCGGCCAAGGACGTCTTGGCGCGGACTGTGGACGGACTAACGCTAACACCCTTCGAAGCGGCCGACTATCCGAACCGTCCGGGCGTTCGACGTTTCGAAAAGATCGTGCGCTTCAGCACCATCGCTCCCGTCAAGGCGGGGTGGCTCACGAAGACGAAAGGCACGTGGACCGTCACTGAGGACGGCCGAACGGCTTATGCTGCCCACCCAGATCCTGGGGATTTCATGCGTGCCGCTACGACGCTCTACCGAGAGTGGAAGCGGGCTCGTCCCACCGAAGCCACCGATGGTGCCTCTGCAGACATCTCTGAAGACGAAGAGGAGAAGATCGCTGCCACGAGCACGCTCGAGGAAGCGGAGGAGGCTGCGTGGGCGGATATCAGCGATCACCTACGGGGACTAAGCCCGGACGCAGGAGAATCGCCGCATCACCTTGATTGACCTGGAACGCCTCGTCGAGCTGTGGATCGAGCACTACGGCGTGATCGACATGTCCGGAGGCAACTGCTGCCGCTTCGTCCGGTCCACTACCTCAATGTGACCAAATAGCGTTCCTCGGCTCACGGAACACAGACGGAACACGATGGCAGCTGTGGGGCAGCTCCTGCAGACGCAGCGCCTACCTCCTTCACCGTCCCCAGCGTCGGCTCGGAGGCAGGCGCTCGGCTCCAAGCTAGCCATAGAGTCTGACACCTAGCTGAGCGTGCGAGCGACGCTCGCTGATCGGTGCCTGAGCCCGAGCGGAAATGGCCCCGGTACCTGTGAGTCGGCAATCGCTGGGTTATGAGCAGTACGACGCGCGTCTTCTGCGTCTCCGGCGTCTCGCTGCGGCTGTCTGACCAGGGCACGAGACCGGTGATGCTCTCCGGCCTGCCAGCACGTCTCCCCGGTCGCGCCAGGTCTCGTTAGCAGAACCGTTAGCGCAACCGACGCTGCCGCCTTGCGCTTCTCCGGCCAGGCGTCGAGGTCAAGACTGGCTACGCTCGGCGGCACGTCGCCGCCAAGATTGCCTAGCGATCCTTGTCCGCCCCGGGTCGGTCACGCGGCGAGCCTATCCGGGATGTCTCATCTAACGAGCGCAAGTCGAGACGCAGCTATGTCGGTCAGCGCACCGCGCCAGTGACAAACCAGAGCACGAGCGTCACCCACCAAGTGCACGGCCATCCGCGCTTCCTCCCACGTCTCGGACCGAGTTGTGGTCGGGTTCTCCTACACTAAGGCTTTCGAGCGCGATGGTGATCTGGCTTGAAGAAAGTTGACTACATGAACAAAAAGCGCACTGAGCAGCGCCAGCACTATGTCCCTGCTGCATACCTTGGCCGATTCTCATGGGATACGACGAAGCGTCCTCGCAAGCGTCCGCTATACGTAGCCGCGAAAAACGCTGACCGTATCTGCTGTAGGAAGGCGGAAGAAGTGGCTTATGAAATTGGTCTCTATAACCTTTCTGGCTCCGAACTCTGGCTCGGTGAACACATTGATGTTTGGGATTATGAAAGTCGGTTGCCCGCCGCGCTCTCTTCGCTGAGAGATGTTAGTGGAGGTATCGATGCTGGTGTATGGTTGCACACGCTTGTACCTTTTGTAGCGGGTCTCTTCGTGCGCGGCCCGGATGCTAACAATGGCGATAACAATGCAGGACGGATTATTGAATTTCAAGAGCTTCTAGCGCCTGTCATGGCGGCTCGTTGGACCGTCGTGCACCTTCCAGCAGGATCTGAACTGATCAGCAGTGATCGCGGATTTGGTGGAGTAACATTAGCTGGTCAGACTGCAATTATGGTGCCTGTGATCGGCAAACGGCGCTCGTCCTCAGTTATTGTAATAAGCGTTCCGTAGCAGCGTGGTCTGAGGGTAATTGGGTTGCTCCCATACTGCATCGCGACGTCGAATCAAGCGTCAGCGAATTGTTCCGTCAGTCAGTGGCAAGATCAGCCTATAGCTCAGTGTACGGTTCGAGCAGGGAACTAGTGGCCCAGTTCGTAGACGACTTGGGAAGCACTGCCAAATTTCCGGCAGGGATAGTTACGCAAAATGACTGTGATCTGATGTGTCACACTTATGACTACTTCCGGCTATGTTCCGCAATTTCGGGACCTCCAGATCAAGCACAGGACCTAGCGAATGAGATTTCGTGGGATGCACTTCCCGATAAATGGGATATCCCCGTTGCCGTCGAACTTTTGTTTCCTGAAAGAACTCGGGGAGGCGTACTAGTCAGTGGCTCCGAGATTATTCTGAATCTTCAATACGGTTTGTCTGTAATGCGGATGCGCCAGGAACTGCGAGACTTCCGGCGGGGTGCAATTTCGGTGCTTCCCATTCGTCATTTGGCTCGACACCTCGGTGCGCTTGGTGAACACTGGCAGTCGGGCCGACTAGGTGCAAGCGGCAATACTCACATGACTGTTCAAGGCGTAGGCAAGGAGCTAGAAATTAACCTCGGCTTGCTTCGGTCTGATCTCGGCCTCAGTTAATTACGTGTGATTTATTCGGGTGTCCGCCACCAATTCCTCCTTCCCATGGTCAGGCTCGATAGGGTTAACCCGGAAATGCGTTGCGTGCTGTGAAGCATACGAGCACACTCCATGGTATGGACGAGCCAGCACTGACCGAGTCCGCGGAGCAGCTCGATGACGTGGCTGACGGCACTCACACCCGAAGCAGTGCTGGCCAGAGCATGCGTACATGTGCCCAGCGGGGAGGCCAAGGTATGTCGCGTCCTGAGATCCTTCCAAGGCTGCTTCTTGGCGGTCTACGCGGGCCACTGGCAAGTGGGCACGGTGGCTCAGCCAGTTCAGCGCCTACTGAGTTGTCCGAGGCAGCAGCTAACCCTGGAAGCGATCCTCGCCGGGTCCACGGCAGCACAGTGTTGTCCGAGGCGGTTGGTGTCAACCTTGGGTGTCCGTGGCGGCCTGCCGACGCACATGCTTGCATTAGTGTGTATACCGCCCAGCCCACAACGGGGATTCGAGCCGAACTGGATTGTCCATGACAGACGTACCCTCGTGGCTAACCGCTATTGGAACAGTTGGAGCTTTCGCAGTTTCTCTTGGCCTGATCTACCTGCAAGGAAGGGATCTTCGGAGGGAGCGTATAGAACGGTTGTCTGCCCAGGCGCACCTAGTCTCTGCGTGGGTCGAAGAACCGCTAATTATGAAAAAGTCTCATCCGCAGCTAGTGACTGTTGTGGAGAATGGGAGCAATCAAGCAATCCACCAGGTGAGTATCTCTGTTGAACTCGGGGTGAGGGGTAAATTTCACAGGTGGCTAGCATCCATGGGTCCGCATGAGGTGCGGGAAGTTCGAATCTCTATCCCCGCACCCCCGAGATCGAATTTGGTGGTGCCGCAAGTGGCGTTCGTGGATGCAACTGGCAGAGGATGGCTCAGGTTTGGTAATAGTCTGAAAGAGGCCACTGGCAAGGATATGTCTGAACATTGGCATCAGCACCCTGGAGCCTACAGATCTGATGAGGAGCACCCAACATTGTGGACGTCAAAGACTGGTGACAATGCGATGGGCTTTCGGCGGCCGGAGCGAACTGAAGGTCGCGATGATCAAGCGACAAGCCGTTGATCAGGTTGCCCATGCACCCGCCCAGTGGGGCCGCCACCCTGTGACCCTCTCGATGCGAACTAGGCGCACGGGGGTCGATGGAGGTCATTGATGCAGGTCAGAGGATTATGCCGGTCGGATAGGGTCGATGTGGGTCAGCGCAGTTGCTGCACTTTGCTGCTGCACTTTGCTCTCTGGTTGACAACTTAGTCTGAGTCACATTGGGACTACAACAGTCGGCGCACGGTCGAGAGGAAATGGTCGGCGAGTCCGGTCCAGTACGTGATGGCGACGAGCAAGGCGACCACGGCCAGGTAACCGATGGCCGCAACCACGCCGCGTGCGTCGCGAGCCTTAGCAGCCCGCAGCCCGCGGCTGAAGGCGTTGGCCAGGCCCCAGCCGATGACCAATGCCTCGATCGCGGCGCCAGCCACCGTCAGCACTGTCCCGACCGCCGGGAGCCGACCCGGAGCAAGCGCCAGGGTCATCAAGAAGACGACGGCTGCCGCCGCGGGCACCAGGCCGGCCAGCCGGCCCTGCAGACCCGGTCGATGGGCGCCGCTATCCGTCCGGAGCCAGCGCTCCAATCGCCCCGCCCTCTCTGGCTCGGCGCTCCAGGACCCGTGCTCCAACCCGACCCGCGAGCTGAACCCCGGAATCGGAATCAGCGGAAACGACAGTCCCGCTGTCAGCCCGTGGGCCGTGGTCAGCTCGTCGGAGCCGGGTTCGTTCTCAGGTTCGGCCGTCGCACCGCTAGGCCACTGCCACACGGAAGCTCCCACGAAAAGCGCCGCCAGCAGCGCGAATCCGCTGCGCACGACAACGCTGCCGTCCCACGCACCCGCGGCCCAGGGCCACAGCGAAAGCGACCACACAGCGAACAGGGTTTTAAAGACACGCAAGTTGACAAGGTCCAACCGCGTCCCGGGCCGAATCGGCGGCGGCCGGTGCTCCCATGGAGCTTCGACCGGGCCAAAGCGGCCCGAGACACCAACTCCCAGCACCGACAACGACTCCGGCTCAGCCTGGACCGCTGGAACCGGCAATCCGGGCACGACGCGACGTAGCTGCGAGAGCACAAGGGCAAGGATCGTCGCGCTCAGCGCTGCCGCCCAGTGCCAGCCTCCGAGGAGGCCCGCAACAGCCACCGGCAGCACGACGGCCACGGTGAGGCAGCTCCGGCGCACCTTGTGCTTCTCCTGCCACGCCGTCTGCAGGCTTACGGAGTCGCCTCGGTCGAGCGCCGTGCGAAACGCAGCTTTCGCCCCCTTACGGTCTCCGCGCAGGTCGAGCACCTTCGCAAGGGCGTAGCCAGCCCCTGGCTTTCCCTCCGCCACTCCCTGCCGGGAAAGGGCCTCAGCTGCATCTAGGTCACCGGCACGGACGAGCGAATCAACCAGGGCAGCGATCGCAAGGACCGCGCCGTGCCGCTCCGCTCGTCTCCATGCCGCGACAGCCTCCGGCACCGCGCCATTCGCTAGGTGCACGTCAGCGAGCACCACGGCTGCGTCGGCCGAGCCCATTGCATCGGCCGCGGTCGCGCGGCGCATCGCGCGCTCTGTCGCCAGCGCGGCGGCTCCCGCGTCATGCTGCTGACGGGCCAGCTCCGCTACCGCAGAAGCAGCGAACATCGAGCCAAGCTCGTCGGCCCGCTTCGCCGCCTGGACATAGCCAGCCGGGTCGCCAAATGCGAGGAGTAGTAAGCCGATGGCAAAAGTCGCCTCAGCCGACCCAAGGGCCTCCGCCCGCGTCCACGCAGCCCGCGCGGCAGCGACGTCGCTGCGCGTCGCAAATAGCCACCCTAGCGCGTATTCGGCGTCAGCAGAGCCCGCCTCGCCAGCCGCGCGCAACTCAGCCTCCCGCGCCGGAGACGTATCCTGGAGAACTGTCGCGTCCGGCGGGAAAGGCTGTTTGCTGGTCCAAGACCGACTGTGGGTCAAATGCGCACCCCCTTCTCCATCATGCTCCGAATTTGTCAGGATGTCATGGGGCATCACAGCGTCTCATTTGGACGGACGTCTGCCTGCGCCGCCGTGGACAAGCCCGCGCAAAAGGGCCACACGCCATGAAGGGGTCACACCGACCCCGGTGCCGCGCACCACTGCGGCAGCCAGGTGATCCTAAGCGGCATTCCAGAAGTTCTGCTCGTAACCGGTTGGCAGCCAGGGGCTGGTCCAGGGGGCGGCCATGGCCAGCGTCTGACCGGGTGAGCGGCTGCGGAAGAAGGAGTGGATCTGCCGGAGGCGGCCGGGCCAGGTGACAGCGGTGTTGGCGACGTAGTTCTTCAGCCCGGCCCAGATGCGTTCGACGGGGTTGTCGTGCGGGCTGTAGCGGGCGCCGTAGAGCAGTTCGAGGCGGGGGTGCCGCTCGAGGTACCTGGTGACGGCGCGGGCGTGGTGGATGCTGTCGTTATCGCAGATCACCACGATGACGGGGGCGCGGGGGAAGGCCTCGGCCAGCATCCGCAGGAAGGCGATGAAGTCGGCCGCGCAGCGGCGGCCCAGCCGGTAGGCCCACGCGCCGGCGGTTACCTCGATCGCCCCGAACACCGTGACCTGCCGGTTCTTGCCCGGGGTGACGACCTCCGGGCGGGCGCCGCGCAGGGTCCAGCTGGCCCGCACGTGGGGCAGCAGGTTCAGGTGGGTCTCATCTTCGGCCAGCACCACCGCCCGGCGCGGCAACTCCAGCAGCCGGGCTGTGATCGCGGCCACCGCCTGGTCATGACCGGGGTCGCCGCGAGCGGTCAGCTTCGGGCGCCGCCAGATCGCGACCTGCCGCACCCGCCGGTACAGCGTGCGCATGCTGACCTGCGGACGGCCCAGATGCCGCCAGATCCGCGGCAGCGTCCACGGGCCTGGCCGCTGCAGCAGCGCGGCGACCCGCCGGGCCAGCCGCCGCCCGCCCAGCTTGGGACGGCCCGATCGCGGCCGGTCAGCCAGCCCGGCTGCCCCGTCCCGGTTGAACCGGCCGATCCAGCGGCGCACCGTGGCCGGATGGCACTCCAGCAGCCCCGCGATCTGAGCCGCCGGTAAGCCCTGCACCGACAGCAGCACCATCACCGCCCGCACCGCCGGCCGCCAGGGCCCCCGCAGACCCGACCGCAGCCGCTCAATCTCACTGCCGGGACCATTGGCGAACACGCAGACCGGGCGCATACTGACCACGACCTCGCCGGGCGGAGGACGATGTTAGGCAACCTCGATCCAACCCCCGGCGGGGCTCATGTCAACGGTGGATACCGGCCCGTTAATCCGGAAACCGAGTGGACAGCCTTTCGCGGTCGCCAAGCGGGACACCCGGATCCCTGCCCCCGCCGCGAGGGTGACCAGGACGGCTCCAGGCACCTGTATCACCTAGGCGATCACGATGGCGCCGAAAACGAGGCCCCATGTCGCAAGCGGCGAGTCCGGTGCCAGGATGAGCACGACCAGGAACGCCGGCCCGGCCAAGACCAGCCACTTGACCGTCCTGCCCGCCGCGTACGCGGTCCTTTCCGGCATGGTCAGGCTGGCTGGTACGGCGTGAACGTCACCGGCCCGGCGGCGGGATCGCTCGGCGGCAGCAGCTCGTCCGTCCCCGGCTCAGGCCGCGCGTGCTCCTTGAGCATCGAGCTGAAGGACACCCCGGCGCGCAAGCTGAACCCGCGCAGGTTCGGGGTGGGCATGATGGCCGCCACGGTCCACTCATCGGGGTCCGGGCCGGCCGGCGCCCACCCGCAACTCCAGCCGCCCGCGGTCTCGCCCCAGAAGATCGTCCCTCCCGGCTCCGGGTAGACGGGCGGCGCGATGTCTGCCATCCGGACGGCCGCCCTTTGGACCTGCTGGTACTTCCGCTCCAGCAGGTCAAACAAGTCCATCTCGCCCGGCGCGCCCGGCGCCATGACCCGGATATCGCCGAACGTTCCCGGACCGTAGGCGTCGATGAACTCCCGGTAGTCCGCCGGGAGCCGGAACCCGAGCCGCTCGTGCACCGCCGCCCACTCCACCGCCGGCACCGCCGCCGCCGGCGCGCCGATCAGCTCACGCAGCACCCCCATCTCATTGACCGGCAGGAGATCGCCGAGCACCATCAACTTGATCGGCCAGAAGTCCGCAGGCGGGACGGCCGACCTCGGCGGCACGCCGGGCGGCTTCGAGTCGGGCTCGAACACCGGCCTGCTGGCCAAGATGACCGGCGGCGCGGTCACGACCTGCTCGCCCGACGCATAGACCACGCCGCGGACCGGCCCCGCGGTGAAGGCGCTGGCGTCATACCGTGCCGCCGCCACCTCCGTCAAGAACTCGCACACCGTCCCGTCGAACCGCTCCCAGTGGCCGCATTTCTCCGACGCCAGGACGACCGGCCATCCCTCCGGCTCGCCCGGGCCCGTCAGCCAGAACGCGTAGCCGCCGTCCCTGATGCCGCCCCACGGCAGCAGGCCACCTGATTCTGGGTAGACGGGATAGGGGACCATGTCGTCTCCCTGCGCGCGCCACCTCCGCAAGGTCTCGACCTGCCCGGCCCCGAACTCACCGAGCAGCCGCTGCGCTCCCCCGGCCAGGCGGGCCGGCTTCCTGGGCCGCACGAACTGCCGGAACCAGCCACCCGGGAAAGCCTCGGCCAGCAGCTTGTAATCCGCGGGCAGCCGCGTGCCCAGGTCGGCCTCTATCGCAGCCCAGTCAAAGGCGACGCCCCGGGTCAGGGATACGCCGGCAAGCGCAGCCAGCCCTTCCAGGCATTTAGCCGTGTCAACCACGCGGACACCTCCGCACCCCAGGCCTCGCGACCGCATATCGGCACTCACCGCGCGAACGCTTCGTGAAGATCTTGCTCGACCAAGAACTGATCATCACGAGCGGCCGCGAGGGTCATTGTGCAGCATTGCCCGGCAGGCGAGGAAGCCTGCTGCCTGAACCTGCTGTTCCCGTTGGACCGCCCCGGTGATCTTGGTGGCTCTGATCCCTGGGAGCATGCAGAGTCATGCAGCACAGCGCAAGTACCCCGACGAGGCCCCTGGTTACGCGCAGAACTTCTGGATAGACGCTTAGCTCGGCTGGCTCAGTATGTGCAGCAGTTCGTTGGCTTGCTGCCTGGTTGAGACCAGGACGTCGAACTGGTCTTCCGTGAGCGGGGGGCTTGATGACTTCGGGTATTGACCATGCCTCGCCCGCGAGGATGACGGCGAGCTGATGGCCCTACCGCCCGTCTGAGGATGGCCTAGAGCGCGGCCGGGTCACCCGCCGGCACGGCGATAGCCAGCGTCCAGGGCCCCGGGGTGGCGCCCGGGATCAGCGAGATCGCGGCGCCGGTGATCGTCATCGGGCCGCCGAGCCGGTGGTAGCACAGGGCTGGCTCCGCCCTCGGCACAGACCGGCGACCGAGCTGGGCGATCTGCTTCCTCATCTGAGCGGAGTGATCGTGGACAAGATCGAGTGCGCACCGTCGGCTGTGGTTTTCCGGCACTCTGCTGGCCAGCCGGAGCGGCGTGCCCGGGGTGCGGCATTTGGTCGTCGCGGGTGCATGGCAGCTACGTCCGAGTTTCGCGCCAGAGCCCATGCTCGTGGCAGAAAACCCCTCAGGGCGGTCCCATGATCGTGGCAGGCGACAGTTGCAGCGTTGACCGTCGGTGGTCGGGGCGGCCATCAGGTGAGACGGCGTCGCGTGGACAGGTGGTGGCTATTGCGGGCCAGCAGTCTGGCCGACGCTGGTGGTCAGTGGTGGCGCGTCGAGGCCGCAGTGCAGGTATTCGTCTGGCGCGCTAACCCCGGCTGGGCGGGGCACCCGCGGGGGGTTGGTGATCGTGAGTGCGGCGAGCAGCCCGCCCGCGGCGCAGGTCGCGCCCGAGATGAGCGCCGCGGTGCGGAAGCCGGCGGCGAGCGCGTGCGGGTGCAGGTAGGACGTGCCGGTGATGCCCGCCAGCGCCGGCAGCACGGCGACGGCCAGCAGGCCGCCGAAGCGGGCCACGTCGTTGTTGACCGCCGATGCGATGCCCGAGTGCTGCGCGGGCGCCGAGCTCATCGCGGTCGCGGTGAGCGGCGCGACCGTGACCGCGAGCCCGAGCCCGAAAACGACGACCGCTGGGAGCACGTACAGCACGTAGCTGGTTCCCGACGTGGCGAGCGTGAGCATGGCCAGGCCCGCGCCGACCACGACCGGGCCGGCGCTCATCTGCAGGCGAGGCCCGATCCGGGTCGCGAGCTGCCCCGAGCGGGCCGACAGCGCCAGCATGATGACAGTCAGCGGCAGCAGCGCCAGCCCGGAGCCCAGCGGCGAATAACCCGACACGACCTGGAGCACCACCGGCAGCAGGAAGGTCGCCCCGACCAGCGCCGCGTACACGATGAACGTCACGGCGTTGGTCGCCGCGAACTGCCGCTCGGCGAAGATCGACAGCGGCAGCATCGGCGCGGCCGCACGGCGCTCACGAACCAGGAACGCCGCCAGTCCCGCCAGGCCTGCCAGCGCCACCGTGAGCACGGCGGGTGACGACCAGCCGAGCGCCGGCGCCTCGATGAACGCGAAGGTGATGCCGGTAAGGAACACCACTGCGGCCAGCGCGCCCGGGTAGTCGAGCTTGCCGGCGGCGCCCAGGTCACGCGACTCGGGCACGTGCCGCACGCCCAGAGCGACCACCGCCGCCGCGATCGGAATGTTGATGAAAAAGATCCACCGCCAGGACGCGGCCGAGATCAGGTAGCCGCCGATCAGCGGCCCCGCGGCGATGGCAACACCGCTCAGGCCCGACCAGGCCCCGATGGCCCGGGCGCGGTCGGCAGGCACGAACGACGCTTCCAAGATCGCCAGGCTCCCCGGGGTGAGCAGCGCCGCGCCGGCGCCCTGCAACACCCGGGTGACAATCAAGACCACCGCGCCCGGGGCAAACCCGCACGCCGCCGACGCCAGCGCGAACCACACCACGCCGATCAGGTAAACTCTCCGCCTGCCGAACCGGTCGCCCAGCGACCCGCCGATCAGCAGGAACGCGGCAAGCGTCAGCGTGTAGCCATTCATCACCCACTGCAAGGCAGCAATGCCGGTGTGAAAATCGCGCCCGATGGTCGGCAGGGCGATGTTAACGACCGTGGCGTCCAGCGCCGCGATCCCCGAGCCGAGCACGGTGATCGCCAGCACCCACCGCCCCGGCGCCGACGAGTAGAAAAGGGCGGGTGCATCCGCTGTGGTGGTCATGTCGCGCCAGCCCCGGGTCGTTGAGGGGGCCATCGTACGCCTGCGCTGCGCGGCGCCGACAGGGCTTAGC
>Ga0070707_100005661_pt1 | contig 11669 bp, 8 predicted proteins | sample KBSK5502metaG_FD_65468 | JGI IMG/M metagenome (GOLD analysis project Ga0070707, IMG submission 65468) | Corn, switchgrass and miscanthus rhizosphere microbial communities from Kellogg Biological Station, Michigan, USA - KBS K5-50-2 metaG | ecosystem: Host-associated > Plants > Roots >... | reverse complement strand
ATGGGGATCTCGAGTATGTCCCGCGCCCCGGCGGCCCGCAGGGCGGGAATCAGCGTATTCACCCCGCGCTTGGGCACGACGGCCTCCACCGCGTGCATGTCGCCGCGGGCCAGCGAGGTGATCGTCGGCGATGACATCGCAGGCAGGATCTCGGTCACGTCCGCTAGCTGCGCGTCGGCGACATTGAGCTTGACCAGCACGTTCCCCCGCGCCCTGATCGCGCCGCGCAGCAGCAGCGCGACGTCCTCCATCGCGGCGCGCTTGTCTGGATCGGCGAACGCGACATGGTTCGCGATCAGCTCGGTGTAGCTAGTCAGCAGCGTGTACAGGATCTTCAGGCCGTTCCTGCGCAGGGACGAACCGGTCTCGGTCAGGTCGACGATCGCATCGACGATGTCGGGTACCTTCGCCTCAGTCGCCCCGAAGGACGGCGTGACGACGGCCTTGATCCCGTTCTCATCTAGGAATCGCCTGGTCAGAGAAGGCAGTTCGGTGGAGATCCTGATGCCCTCTGGCAGGTCGGCGATGGACTCCCAGCCGGAGTTCGCCGGAACGGCGAGCACGACGCGGACCGGATCGCTGGTGGCCTTGGAGTACGCGAGCTCGCCGAGCGAGGCCACGTCCGCGCCGGTCTCGGTGATCCAGTCCCGGCCCGTGATCCCGAAGTCGAACAGGCCCTCGGCCACGTAGGTCGGTATCTCCTGCGGGCGCAGGAACCTGACCCGGTCGATCCTCGGATCATCGATGGCCGCGTGGTAGTCCCGCTCAGACGCACGCCGAACGGTCAGGTCAGCGGCGTCGAAGAGCTCAAGGGTGGAGCGTTCCAGCGACCCCTTGGGCAGCACGAGAGAGAGCACGCAAGCACCCTACCGGCGTTCCCGGCCGACCCCGTTGGGACGGCCCCGCGACGGGAGCCTCAGCGGAGCGTGATCACATTCGCGGTGATCAGCGCGGCCGCGTCCGAGGCGAGGTAGGCGATCACTGCGGCGACGTCGGCCGGGCTAGCGATGTGCATGAGCCCCGGATCTGCCGCGACGGCGTCTCGGACCGCGTCGGTGACCCAGCCAGTGTCCGTGACTGGGGGGTGCACCATGTTCGCGGTGATCCCGAACTGGCCGAGCTCCAGCGCGGCCGACATTGTGTAGTTCTCCTGCGCGGCCTTCGCCGCGCCGTACGACACCTCCTCGGGAAATCCGAGCCCGGATCCCGAGGTCAGGCCGACGATCCGGCCCCAGCCCGCGCCGCGGGCGACGTGCCTCCGGGCGAACTCGGCGATCATGAGCGCGGGCGCCATCGCATCGATGCTGAACTGCCGCGTCCAGGATGCCTCGGTCACTGGCTGCAGCGAGCGGCCGAGCCGGTCGGCACCCGCAGGCTTGAACGTGTCGGCCAGCCAGCCGGTCGCGTTGTTGATCAGAATGTCGACCGGCCCCAGCTGGCGCTCGGCGAGGTCGAACAGGACGCTGGGGCTGGCCGGGTCGGACAGGTCGGCCTCAGCGGCGAGCGCCCGCCCGCCCCTGGCCCCAATCTCCGCCACGACCGGATCAGCTCCGCCCGCCCGGCGGTCACGGTAGGGCTGCGGGATTCCTGGGTCGGCCGCATCGTGCACCCGCCAGAACGCGCACAACACCGCGTCGCCGCGCGCGGCTAGCGCCATTGCCGTGGCGGCCCCGATCCCGTGGTTAGCGCCGGTCACGATGGCTGTGCGTCCGGCCGCCGCCGCAGCCTCCTGCGTGCTGCTCATGCGATGACATTCAACGTGGACGAGCCATCCGGGAGCAGACGCACTTCGAGGCGCTCGGCGATCCGGTCCTTCAGCTCAGCGACATGGCTGACGATGCCGACGGCCCGGCCCTGATCCCTGAGCTCGTCCATGACACCAAGCACCTGGTCGAGCGTCTCGGCGTCGAGCGAGCCGAAACCCTCGTCGATGAAAAGCGTTTCGGTGTCGACTCCCCCGGCCTCGGCCTTGACCACGTCGGCCAGGCCCAGCGCCAGAGCCAGCGAGGTGTAGAAGGTCTCGCCTCCCGATAGCGATTTCGGACTGCGTTCCTCCCCGGTGTGCCTGTCGATCACCGAGAGGGTCAGCCCCGCACGCTGCCGCCGTGATTCGCCTTCGTCGCTGCGCCGCAGCTCGTACCGGCCGGACGACATGACCGTCAGCCGGAGGTTCGCGGCCGCGACGACCTGCTCGAACCAGTGCCGGAGCACGTAGGTGGTCAGCGCGACCCGGCGATGACCCTCCATGCCCTTGGCCAGGCCGGCCAGGTAGATCACGGGCGCGGTCCTCGCCGCAAGCGCCCTGGCGGCGGCCTCAGCGCGCCGCACCTCGGCGAGCCGCCTGCCCAGCCGCTCCGTCCTGTCGGCGACCGCCTCACGGGCGGTCCTGGTGCGCTGTTCCGCCTCGCTGGCCAGGGCCAGGTCTGCCGCCGCACGCTGCGCGGCCGCGTGGATCTCGTCGGCTCGCGCCGGATCAAGGCCGGCGAGGTCGGCGGCACCTGCCGCCGCCTGCAACGTCGTCAGCGCCTGCGTCCAAGATGCCACCTGGTCGCTCAGCGTCGACTGCTGTTCCGGCGCCAGCACCGCTGACCTGGCCGACTCGAGCGAGTCGAATCCGCTGGCGAGCGCCTCCGCCTCGGCCCTGTGCCGCGTTTCGGCCTCGTCGTCCAGTGCCGCGGCCAGGCGTTCGAGTGCGGTCGCCAGAACGCGGACGTCCGCGGCCGTCCGGAGGAGCGCTTCGCGCCTTGCCGCGACCGACCGGTATCCTGCGGCGGTTTCGGAGAGCGTCTCTCTCAGCGCCGCCAGGTCCGCCCTGCCCCGCTTGGATTCTTGCCGGGCCACCGCCTCGGCAGCCGCCGCGGCGCGCAGCCTGTCGCCGAGCCGCTCCTGTTCCTCCCGCAGGCCAGCGAGCTCGGCGTCGAGCGCGGGCAGTTCGTCCGCGGCCCGTTCCGCAGCAGCCAGCCGCTCGGCAACCTGAGCCGCCTCCCCGGTGAGGCCGGCCATCGTTTGCCCCGCGGCGACTGCCGCATGCTGGGCAATCTCCCGGTCAAGCTGGGCGTGCTCCTGTTCGGCCCGCAGCCTGACCGCCTCGGCCGCATCCCGCCGCGCCCGGGCCGCAGCGACGTCGTCAGCGGTGACCACGGCCCTGCCCGCCGCAGCCGGAGCCGGGTGCTCGGCCGATCCGCAGACCGGGCAGGGCTCGCCGTCAGCAAGCCCCGCGGCTAGCTCGGCCGCCATGCCGGCCACCCGCGCGTCCATCGTTTGCTGGTGCAGATCGACGAGATGCTGATGCGCGTCGACCGCCGCCCGCATCGCGGCGGCCCTGGCGGCCAGCAGCGGCTCAAGCTCGTCGAGGCGCCTGGCTGCCGCGGTGAGCGTGGCCAGCACGGCCTGCCGCTGCAGGTCTGATTCTTGACCTGCGACGGCGGTTCTGGCCTCGGCAAGGCGCGCTTCGACCGCCGCGATCAGCTCGGGTGCATCGTCCCGCGCGACCAGCAGCGAGCGGGTCAGCGCGGCGGCCTGCGCGGTGGCCTCGTCCAGCCGACTCACGGCCGCCTCGAGTCCCGGAACGGTAGCTTCGGCGGCCACCATGTGCTCGAGCGCGGCCGCCTCGTGTTGCGCGGCCTCGGCGCGGGCCGACGCCTCCTGGCCGGTCTTCCTGATCAGGATGGCGTCGGCGGACTCGGCGAGCAAGCAGGCGAACTCAGGTGCCGTGGCCGCATCCCCGATGAGCCCGCGGATCCGGTTCCGGATCAGTCCCGCCGCGGCCTCCGCATCGGCCAGCAGCGTCACCAGCGGCCTGACCGGCTCGGCTCGCTGTGCGGCTTCCAGCCGCGCGGCGCGCTGGTCGTGCCCGGGCCGGGTCGCCTGGTGATCGCGGAGAGAGCCGAGCGCCTCAGTCAGCCGGGTCATCAACCCGGCTTGGCTGGCCGATTCCCGCTCGGCCGCCCGCGCGGCCCGCGCCTTGCTGCTGGCCATGTCAGCCTCGTCGCGGGCGCGAGCAAGCCGCGCTGTCAGGTCGTCGCTCAGCTGCTTGAACTGGATCCCGCGCTCCCCTCCGGGCAAGGCCATCAGCTCGCCGCGGGCGTCGGCGTCAAGCCCGGCGGCCTCGGCCGCTGCCGACACGGCTGCGCCGATCTGCGTCTCGGCTGCCTGGCGCGCCCTCATCGCAGCCGCTCTGCGCCGGTCGAGCTCGGCAGTGATCTCGTCGTACAACCCGGTACCGAACAGCCTGGTCAGGACGGCGCGGCGGGCGTCGTCGTCACAGCGCAAGAACCGCGCGAACTCACCCTGCGGCAGCAGCATGACCTGCGTGAACTGCACCCTGTTCAGCCCGACGAGGTCTGCGATCAGGTCACCGACCTCGGCCTTGTTCGACGACATGCTGACCCAGCGGCCGCCCTCCCGTCGCTGGAGGTGGACCCGCATCGGCTCGGTGGTGTAGCCATGGCCGCGGCGCTTGGGCCGCCGGTGCTCGGGCACCCTGCAGATCAGGTGGCGGACACCCCGCGCGGAGAACTCACAGCTCACCGACGGCTCAAGCCCGGGGTCGGCGAAGTGCGAATGCAGCCTGTCCTCGGCCGCGTCCTCCCCGGCCAGCCCGCCGTACAGCGCGAACGTGATCGCGTCCAGAACGGTTGTCTTGCCCGCGCCGGTCGGACCCTCGAGGAGGAACAATCCGCCGCTGGCGAGCCGGTCGAAGTCGATTCGCTGGGGCGTCGCGTACGGGCCGAATGCCTGCAGTTCGAGGCTGTGCAGCCGCATCAGGCCGCCGCGGTGTCCCCGCCGGCTTCGCCGACTCCCCCGGCTTCGCGTGCGGCGTCAGCGAGCCGATCGTCGGCGAGCCAGTCGTCGGCGCGCCCAGCATTCGCCAGCCAATCGTCAATCGAGCCTGCGTCGGCGAGATCATCAGGCCCGCGGTCGGCCGGTCCCAGGACCGCACCAGGCAGGCCGTCGGCCCGGTCTCTGGCCAGCACCGCCTCGATCGCGTCCCGCAGCACGGCTTGCTGGTCCTCGTCGGCCGCGCCGCCGTTGGTGAACTCGACGAAGTGCCCGCAGATCTGCACCGGGTCGGCGGTCTGCGCGAGCCGGCTGAGGTCGGTCGCCGCGCTGGCCATCTCGCCGTCGGGAGCGAAGTCAAGCACGAGAGTGTGCGGCCACTTCGCGCGCAGCCGTTCCATTGGCGCGGCAGGCCTGACCGCATCGGTGAGCACAACCCTGACCCAGGCCTCGGCCAGGTCGCCGGCGCGGACAGGACCGCAGTCGGCAAGCAGGTCATCGAGGCGGCCGCGCACTTCGCGCAGCGGGCGCGGCACCGGCGTGGCCAATGTGGTGGTCCGGACCCGACCAGCACTGTCGATCTCGGCCAGCGTGACGGACTTGGTGTGATAGCGCTCGGAAAAGGAGAACGCGAGCGGCGACCCGCTGTACCTGACGGTCGTTCCTGCCGCTGCGGCGCTGAGGTCCTGCCGCCCGTGCAGATGGCCAAGAGCGACGTAGCTGAGACCGGCGAACACCGACGCCGGCGCGTCGCCGATACCGCCGACCCGGATGTCCCGTTCTGAATCTGAAGGAACGCCGCCCGTGATGAACGCGTGCGCGGCCGCAACCGTGCGCGTGATTCCGCGCTCGTCCGCATCGGCCCTGATCAGCTTTGCGGCGGCGGCAAGCACCGACGCATGCGAGCGCTCCGCGCCGAGTTCGTCCATGACCGCGTCGGGCAGTAGGTACGGAATGCCGTACAGGGCGACTTCGCCGTGCTCGTCGGCCAGCACCACGGGCCGCGCGATGTCCGCGACGGCGGTCCGCAGGTGAACGCCGGCCAGCTCGCTCAGCCTGGAACCGAAGCCGAGCCTGACCGCCGAGTCGTGGTTGCCGCTCGTGATCAGCACGGGAATTCTGGCAGCGGCAAAACCCCGCAGCGCCCGGTCGAGCACCGTGACCGCGTCGGTCGTCGGGACCGCCCGGTCGTAAACGTCCCCGGCAACCACGACCGCGTGCACCTCGTGGGCCGTCGCCTGCGCCAGGAGCCAGTCGAGGAAGGCAGCCTGATGAGCAAGCAGGTTCTCGCCGTACAGCGTCCGCCCGAGGTGCCAGTCCGAGGTGTGGAGCAGTCTCATCGGCGCTCCATCGATCGTGACGGCTGAGGTCGCAACCCATCATCGCCGGAGGCCCGGCGGTTGCCGGCGATTGAGTCGCGACGGCGTGTCGCGCGGCACCGAGCGGCCGCGGGGCGGCTCGTCCGACCCTCGCGCTCCAGGAAACACCGAGCGGCCGCGGGGCGGCTCGTCCGACCCGCGCGCTCCAGGGAGCACTGTTGGTAGCGTGGGGCCGTGATCGATGAGCTGTTCCCGCCCGACCTGCCCGAGCCAGGGCACTGGGAGCAGCGGTACCCGCCGCGCGACCTGCCGGCCGGCGCGAAGGTCACCAGGCTGGGGCCGTCGCCGACCGGGTCCGTGCACATCGGCACCATCTACATGGCCATGATCGACCGTGACGTCGCCCGCCGCTCAGGCGGCCGTTACCTGGTCAGGATCGAGGACACCGACCAAGCGCGCGAGGTCGAGGGCGCCCTCGAACAGTTCGCGCGGGCTTTCGACTACTTCGGCCTGACGCCCGACGAGGAAGAGGGCCGCGGCGACTACGGGCCCTACCGCCAGTCCGAGCGGTCGGCGGTCTACATGAGCTATGCACGCGAACTGCTCAGGCAGGACAAGGCCTACCTGTGCTTCGCCACCGCCGAAGAGCTCGCCGGCATCCGCAAGAGGCAGCAGGAGGCCAAGGCCCCGCCGGGCTACTACGGGCGCTGGGCGATCTGGCGCGACGCTACCGCCGAGCAGGTCCAGGCGCAGCTCGAGGAGGGCGCGCCGTACGTGGTCCGGTTCCGCTCGCCGGGTGTCCAGGGCCGTCGCGTCGAGTTCGACGAATCTATCCGGGGCAGGCTGTCCTCGGAGGACAACTACAACGACGTCGTCATACTGAAGTCATCGGCCAACGTGGGAACATCGGATAGCACTGGCCGGCTTCCTACCTACCACTTCGCGCACGCCGTCGATGACCACCTGATGCGGGTCAACCTCGTGATCAGGGGCGAGGAGTGGCTCCCGTCGGTCCCGATGCACCTGCAGCTGTTCGCGGCGCTCGGCTTCGAGCCGCCAGAATATGCGCACACCGCGCTGCTGATGAAGCAGATCCCAGGCGGGAAGCGGAAGCTGTCCAAGCGTAAGGATCCAGAGACGAGCGTCGACTTCTACCTCGAGGCCGGTTATCCGGCTAAGGCGATGCTGTACTACCTGCGCGGTCTGGCCAACGGCTCGCTGGCCGAGATGCCGCTCGACGAGGCGCTGGCCGCGCCGATCAGGCTGTCCGAGCTGGGCGGCGCGGGACCGCTGATCGACCAGGTGAAGCTCGAGGACATCAGCGCCGATCACATCGCGACCCTCAGCGGGCAGGAGATCCTGGCGGCGATGCGCACCTGGGCAGGCCGGTACGACCCGGAACTTGCCGCCGTGCTCGACGCCGAGGAGGAGCTGGCGCTCGCCGCTCTGGCTGTCGAGCGGGATGGAGTCGAGAACCCGCGGAAGGACCTGCGCAAGTGGTCAGATTTCCGGTCTGCGTACGGTTTCTTCTTCCCCGAGCTGTTTACGCTGGTCAGCACAGGTGACGAGCGGCTCGGCGGACTGCCAGCCGATCTCGTGCGCGCCTTCGCCGCTGACTTCGTTGCGGGCTACCAGGACCTGCCCGATCGGCAGGAATGGTTCGGGCAGATCAGGGATCTCGCCGCCAAGCACGGGTTCGCCCCGAGCGCCAAGGCGTACCTGCAGGCGCCAGCGGACTACCCCGGCTCCATCACGGACGCGTCCCAGCTCATCAGGGTCGCGCTGACCGGCTCGACGCGGAGCCCGGACCTGGCCAGCGTCGCCCGCGTCCTCGGGCGGGACGAGGTCATCCGGCGGATCTCCTCGCTCACTGGGTAAGGACCGCCAGTCGATAACCAAGCGCATCCGCTGAATGTAGGCAGCTGGGCCAGACTGACGCTGCCGCCCACCGCAGGGGCGTGCAGCGTTCCGCCGTCGAGGGAGGTTAGGTGCGGCTGAGCGATGACGACTGCAGGGAGCGGTTCGGCGGGGTCCGGGTGGCCAGGCTCGCGACGATGTCCGCCGGAGGGCAGCCACACATCGTTCCCGTCACCTTTGCCGTCGACGGTGATGTGATTTACACCGCCGTGGACTCCAAGCCGAAGAGCACGCGGCAGCTGCGGCGGCTCAGCAACATCCGCGCCAACCCGAGGGTCGCTGTGCTCGCCGATCACTACGACGAGGACTGGTCTGCGCTGTGGTGGGTTCGCGCTGACGGCCTGGCGGCCATACTGGACAGCCGGGCCGAGATGGCGGCGCCGACCGGACTATTGGCCTGGCGATACCCGCAGTATCGGGACAATCCGCCGGCTGGGCCCGTCATCGCGATTCGTGTCGCGCGCTGGACCGGCTGGTCAGCGGCGTAATGCTGGGGATCCTCGGCGCCTTACAGATCCGCTACCGCCGGGATTACCCGGCTGCCGATGATCTCGAGCGGCGTGATATCCCAGACGTTGGCGACTGCCCCGATCGCCGTGTCGAAGCCCATCGCGGCGAGCTCGCCGAGCTCGTCGACGACCTCGTTCGCCTTCTCCCCCTTCGGGCCGACGTCGAAGATGAAATAGCAGGACTTGCGGATCTCGTCGTAGACCCGCTCTTCCGCGTCGCAATGAGCCCGCAGGACGTCGAGCTTGCGGGCGAGATCGGGGGTCGGGAAGAGGTTGCACGCCTGGGCGTAGCGCGCCACCAGGCGCAGCGTCTTCCGCTCCCCGCCGCCGCCGATCATGATCGGCGGGTGCGGCTTGGTGAGAGCCTGCGGGGAGTTCAGCGGGCGGTCGAGCTCATAGTGCGTGCCGCGGAACGGCGCCTCGTCGCCGCTCCACATCTGCAGGCAGATCTGCAGCGTCTCTTCTAGCCGCTCGAACCGCTCGGCGACCGGCGGGAACGGGATCCCCAGACCCCTGGACTCCTCCTCGTTCCAGGCCGCGCCGATGCCCAGCCAGGCGCGACCGCCAGAGAGCACGTCGAGCGTGGTGACAATCTTCGCCAGCACGCCCGGATAGCGGTAGACCACGCCGGTCACCAGCGTGAGCAGATTCGCCCGGGAGGTGTGCGCCGCTAGGTACCCAAGGGTGGTATAGGCCTCGAGCATCTCGTGTTCGGCCGGTCCGACGCCCCTGATCTGGAAGAAGTGGTCCATCACGCTGATGAACTGAAATCCCGCGTCGTCCGCCGCGCGGGCCACGGCAGCCAGGTCAGCGCCGAGCCGTCCAGGCCCTGCCGGCCAGGTGTAGTCCGGAATCTGCAGTCCTACCTGCATGAATTGACACCCCCTGTTGTCTTCAGGCCGCGCCCATGGACCGGATGCGGCCTACGATGTCATTGTGCCGCCAGATTCACCAGCACCAGGTGACGGGGTAGGCGCGGCACATCAGATCGGCTCGGGCAAGGGCTCGTTCAACGGCCAGCGCAGCGGCTCACCATGGGGTCAGGACCTGACCAGCGACGACGTAGCCCCCGCAGACTCCATCATCTTGTCAGCGCCTCCCGATCCGACCCGATCGATTGCCTGAGCGAACCCCTGCGGGACCGGGGATGTTTGAAGGGCCAGATCAGGGGCAGTTGAAAGTGGGTCTCGTTGCAGGTAGATAATGAGCGTTTCGTGTACTTTATGAGTGCCGCCAGGGCGGTCATCTGAAACGTGGCCGCCACAGCAAAGGAGTGATCGGAATGGCTGGGATACTGAGGGTTTCGAGGAGCCGCGGCGCCTTGAGTGGCGTGCTGCTCGTGCTCCTTGGGATCTGGGGCGGGCTGATCCCGCTCGTCGGGCCATACGTCAACTACGCGTACACGCCTAATCACGCCTGGAGGATTACGTCTGGCCGGATCTGGCTGGAGATCTTGCCGGCCGCAGGAGCGCTGCTCGGCGGGCTGATCCTGCTCGCTAGCAAGCTCAGGCCGATGGCGCTGTTCGGCGCGTCGCTGGCAGCAGCCAGCGGCGCCTGGTTCGCGGTCGGCAGTTCGCTGGCTCCGCTGTGGACAAGCAATCTCCGGGCTCAGGGCTATCCCGTGGGCGGCCACATCGCAAAGGCCATGGAGCAGATCGGCTTCTTCAGCGGTCTGGGCGTGGCGATCGTCTGTATCGCCTCGGTGGCAATTGGCCGGCTCTCACTGGTCTCGCTGCGGGACAAGAGCGCGGTCGAGCGCGCGGCGACGACCGCGGGCGTCGAACCGGATGCCGACCGCGAGGCAGTTCCCACGCCCGCCTCGTCCAGGTGGCCAGGTCCGCTGGCGTCGCCCATGCGCCGCGTAGCGTCCTCGAGCCGTGGCGAGTCGAAGAGCGGCAGCAGCGCGGCTGCGTCGGAGTCGAGCGAGCCGGTCAGCTCCAGCACCAGCAACCGGTAGCCGTCCAGCGCGCCCCCCGGTGCCGGCCCAGACGAGAGTCCTGTGCCGGGCACTGGGGTAGCGCCTCGTCCTCGCCGGGCTCCAGGGAGCAAGCCCGCCACCGCAGATTGGCCCGCCTGGCCTGTTCAGCGCATGACAACGCGAAACCTCCGTCACCGGAAATACCTCCCTGGCTATACCGCAACCGCGACCGGCTCGGCGCGGCGAACCGCTACGCCATCGACCCGGTCTGCGGCATGCAGGTCGAGAAGACCGCCGCTCCGGCTCGGGCGTCGGCCGGGGACGCGAGCTACTGGTTCTGCTCCGACCAATGCCGCGATCGGATTGACTCCGAACCGGCCCGCGTCGCAGGCTCGGTCACGAGCTGACCCGTTCCGGGGCCAGCGCGGATCATCCCGCCAGAAAACTTCTCCGGTCGTGTCGATCTGAGCGCGTGCCGCTCGACGCACGGGCAGAAGAGCAGATGCGGCGGGCCGCAGATCCCCGGCAGCCGCAGCAGGACCGGAACCGTGCCGGTCCGCACACGCGAAGGAGCGAAGAGATGCGATTCCTTGGATACACCCTGGCCGACCCGTCCGTCCCGATTTCTCCGCCGAGCCCCGACATGTTCGCCAAGATGGGCGCGTTCGTCGAGGAGGCAACCAAGGCCGGCGTGTTGCTGGCGACTGGCGGCCTCGGGCCGGTCGAGGAGGCGACCAGGGTGAAATACGCCGACGGCGAGTTCACCGTGCTGGACGGCCCGTTCTCCGAGGCGAAGGAGCTCATCGGCGGCTGGGCGCTGATGGAGACGCGCGACAAGGACGAGGCGATCGAGTGGACCAAGCGGTTCCTCGCCATCGCCGGTCCCGGCGAGTCCACCATCAGGCAGGTCTACTGACCCGCCGAACTTCACGGCGGGGCGGGCGGGGCGGGCGGTCCGAGCGAACCGCCCGCCCCGCTGTCTTGGCCTAGCCGACTGGAAGTCCGACCCGCGGGCCCGCAGGCCGGATGACCCGAACTTGCCCGATCGCGAGGCCGGTGGTGTGATCGGATCTCGTGACAGGCTCGCAGGCGCGCGGAAAGGCGCAGCCGCCGCAGGCTCGTGCCGCGATCGAGACGGTCATCCGGATGGAATCGGCCCGCCTCATCGCCGGGCTGGCCAGGTACGCGGGCGGCGACATCGGGCTCGCTGAGGAACTGGCGCAGGAC
>Ga0070707_100005660_pt1 | contig 11673 bp, 13 predicted proteins | sample KBSK5502metaG_FD_65468 | JGI IMG/M metagenome (GOLD analysis project Ga0070707, IMG submission 65468) | Corn, switchgrass and miscanthus rhizosphere microbial communities from Kellogg Biological Station, Michigan, USA - KBS K5-50-2 metaG | ecosystem: Host-associated > Plants > Roots >... | reverse complement strand
ACGCTGTCCTGCGACATCATCGGCGTTCTTGCCGGCAAGGGCCAGGGCGCCTTCGGCAATGACCAGGACAATACAGTCATCATGCCGCTGCGTACTTTCCAGCGCCGCATCGCCGGCAATACCCGCATAGGCACGATCTATATTTCGGCGGCGACCAGCGACGACATCGCGGCCGTCACCGCCAATACCGAACAGATATTGCGCGAGATCCGCCGCGTGGGAGCCGACAGGGACGACACCTTCACGGTGCGCGACATGAGTCAGATCATCTCGACCATGACTTCGACCTCGACGCTTCTCACCGGGCTCTTGAGCGCTGTTGCCGGCGTCAGCCTTTTGGTCGGCGGCATCGGCATCATGAATATCATGCTGGTGTCGGTCACCGAACGCACGCGCGAGATCGGCATCCGCCTCGCCATTGGGGCGCTTGAGCGTCAGGTCCTGACCCAGTTCCTGGTCGAGGCGCTGGTGCTGGCCCTGATGGGTGGCATCATCGGCATAATGCTTGGACTCGCTCTGGCGGGCGTGGCGATACAGTTCATGGCCATTCCCTTCGTGCCCAGCCCCTCGATCATCGCTCTGGCCTTCCTGTTCTCAGGCGCCATTGGCCTGGGCTTCGGCTTTTTCCCCGCCCGGCGCGCCGCGCGGCTCGACCCGATCGACGCCCTGCGGCACGAATAGGATCCTCACCGCTCGCAAAATCGTGAATGATGGCTGAAACGCTGGACCTCTCAGCAGCGTATAGGCTGCTGAGGGCAGAGGAGTTCCCGGATGTCTGGTATGCTGCTGGAAGATGGATCATCACTTCCGGAAATCGATCCCCAGGCGGGCAATAAGCCCCTCGTCTACCGGCAATTCCTGTGGACGCGCGTGACGCACTGGATCTGGGCAGTCGCGCTGTTTTTCCTGCTGCTGTCCGGACTGCAGATATTCAACGCGCATCCGACGCTCTATATCGGCAACCAGTCCGGCTTCGGCTATGACAATGAAGTGCTGGCGCTGCGGGCGGAGAACACTCCGCAAGGACCGGTCGGATACACCCGCATTCTTGGCCTGCGCCTCGATACAACCGGCGTACTCGGATTGTCGTGGCGCGGTGAGCGCCCGGTCAGGCGCGGCTTCCCGGGCTGGGCGACCATCCCTTCCGGCCAGGATCTCGCAACCGGACGCGTCGTGCATTTCTTTTTCGCCTGGGTGCTGGTGATCACGCTGCTGGGATGGTTCGTGGGCAGCCTGATCAATGGACATCTGAGGCGCGACATTGCTCCGCGGACGGCCGATTTACGCAATCTGCGGCAAGATATAGTCAACCACGCGAAACTCAAATTCCATCATACGCGAGACTATAACACGCTCCAGAAGCTCGCTTATGGCGCGGTGCTGTTCGTCATCCTGCCGCTCATCATATTGACCGGACTTGCGATGTCGCCGACGATCAACGCGGTCATTCCCTTCCTGGCCGACATATTGGGCGGTCGCCAGACCGCGCGTACGATCCACTTCGCCATGATGGCGCTGCTTGTGGGTTTCTTCATCGTCCATATTCTGATGATTGTCGCCGCCGGACCACTGAACGAATTGCGGTCGATCATTACCGGCTGGTACCGGGTCGACCCGCCAACGAGGAAAGTGTGACCATGGCCCAGCTCAAATTGTCCCGCCGCGCTCTTTTGAAGACGGCCGTGATCGGCGGCTCAGGCCTCGTGCTATCGGGTTGCGATGCCTTCGACGGACTGAGCAGCGGCGGTAGCGTGCGGGATATCCTGGCGAGCGCCAACAATTTGACTTACCGGGTGCAGAGACTGCTTGCCGGCAGAAACGCCCTCGCCGAGGAATTCACCGAGGCCGACATTCGCCAGCCGCAGAGGCCGAATGGCAGCACCGCACCCGACGATGACGCCTACAAGTCGTTGCTTTCGAAGGATTTCGCCGACTGGCGCCTGGAAATCGGAGGTCTCGTCGAGAAACCGCTGTCGCTGTCGCTGGCCCAGTTGCAGGCGATGCCTTCGCGCACGCAGATCACCCGTCACGACTGCGTCGAAGGCTGGAGTTGCATCGCCAAGTGGACAGGAGTGCCGCTCGCGCTGATCCTAGATGAGGCAAGACCCAAATTGCAGGCACGCTATGTGGTGTTCCACTGCATGGATACGATCGACCGCGACCTTTCGGGCGATATCAAATATTACGGATCGATCGACCTGATCGACGCGCGCCATCCGCAGACGATCCTTGCCTATGGTCTGAACGGCGAGGCGCTTCCGGTCGAGAACGGCGCACCGCTGCGCGTGCGTGTCGAGCGCCAGCTCGGCTACAAGATGCCGAAATATATCGGCAGGATCGACCTCGTCGACAGCTTCGCCGCCATCGGTCAGGGCTACGGCGGCTATTGGGAAGACAATGGATATGACTGGTTCGGCGGAATCTGAGGCCGCGACCCGCAACAGATCATCACGAAGCGGTGATGTTGCGTAACGATTTCCTGCCAAATCCGAAATCACCGATGGGGGCAATCATCATCCCCATATAGCGAGGAATAATATCATGTTGAAATCAACTCTGGTGGCGGCAGCTTTCGCGATCGCCTTCATTCAGCCGGCTTTTGCCCAGGATACAATGATGAAGTGCGACGATGCTTCGATGATGAAGATGCAGACGGAGATGGACGCGATGACCGACTCTGCCATGAAGGAAAAGAAGGAAATGGCAATGAAGGAGATGGATATGGCGAAAGAGGCCATGAAGGCGAACAAGACGGACGACTGCATGATGCACATGGAAGGCGCCATGAAGGCGATGAAGAAATAGAGGAAGGCCGCCCTCAGAACTTTGTTTCGTGGTTGCGGCAAGGCCTCCATTGGGGCCTTGCCGTCCGGATGGCAGTCGCGCCTGAAGAAAAATCGGAAGCGGAAAATGAAACTCTCCAAGACATTTGCGAACAGCGCCATTCTAGCACTGGCGATAGCCGGATATTCGGCTTCGGCCGAGGCGGGAAAGCGGCCGGTCGTGGTCGAGCTCTTTACCAGCCAGGGATGCTCGTCCTGTCCACCGGCGAACGCCAACCTCATCGAACTCAGCAAGCGGCCCGACGTGCTCGCCTTGAGTTTCGCCGTGACCTATTGGGACTATCTCGGTTGGAAGGACATCTTCGGAAAGCCCGAATTTACCGACCGCCAGGCGGTTTACGAGCCGGCACTCGGCGAACAATATTCCTTCACACCGCAAATGGTCATCGATGGGAGAGCCAGCAATGTTGGCGTCCGCCTGTCGGAAGTCGAAAAACTGATCGCAGCCGCGCATGCTGACGAAGAGCCATCGATCGATTTCGACGGCGGCAAAGTCAGAATCGGCGGCGGCAAGGCGCCTTCGAACGGTGCGGATGTCTGGCTCGTTCGCTATGATCCCGCAGTCGTGAACGTACCGGTCGGGCGTGGAGAAAATAGCGGCGCGACCTTGCCTCACGGCCATGTGGTGCATGCGCTCGATCGCCTCGGTACCTGGACGGGCGATGTGTCATCATTTTCTGTTCCACCGGCTGCTGCCGGATGGCGCACCGCCGTGCTGGTGCAAGAGCGGCGCGGCGGCCCGATCCTTTCGGCCAAGACAGATTGAGCGGGACATCACAAAAGGCGATAATCTAATGGATCCAAAGAATATTCGCCCTATTTCTGGCTCGCAAAATCGTGAATGATGGCTGAAACACCAGGCGCCCCGCCGGCGTATAGACTGCTGACATGCACTATCGAACCCTCATAAGCCCCTGGACCGACCGCACTGGACGCTTCTCCGTCCTCAAGACTGTGGTATTCATCCTGGTTCTCCTTCCAGCGATGTATTACGCCATCGAACTCTGGCAGAACGACCTCGGTCCCCTGCCCTATAAGGAAGCATTGCACCGGATCGGCGACTGGACGGTGCGCTTCCTGATCATCACTCTCGCTCTGACGCCATTGCAGCGCATCCTTATGTGGCCGAAGCTCGCCCTCATCCGACGCATGCTGGGCGTCACCACCTTCGCTTATGCGCTGACGCATCTCACTCTCTACACAGTGAATGAGAAATTCGATCTCGTCTTCGTCGCTTCAGAGATCGCCAAGCGCATCTATCTCACCATCGGCTTCACCGCTCTCATTGGCCTCAGCCTGCTCGCCGCTACATCGACGGATTGGGCTTTGCGCAAGCTCGGCCGCAACTGGAAGCGCCTGCATATGATCGTCTATGGCATCGCGGTCCTGGCGTTGCTGCATTATTTCATGCAGTCCAAGATCGATGTCAGCCCGGCGACCATGTGGTCGGGTTTCTTCATCCTGCTGATGATCTATCGGATCGCGCTGAAATTCCGCTTCGCCCTGACCCCTCCGGTGCTGGCTTTGTGCGCGGTCACCGCCGGGCTGATGACCGCCATCGTGGAATTCGCCTGGTATGGGCTTGCGACTGGCGTCGATCCGTTCCGCGTGCTGAAGGCCAACCTGGTCTTCGCCTATGGCCTGCGCCCGGCCTGGATTGTTCTGATCGTCGGCATCATTGCGGCGCTGCTCCCCTGGATCAGGCCTGTCTATGCCGCGGCGACCGCACGGCTGAGCCCCGCCCGCAAGGTGGCAACCCGCTGATCGCTTTTGAGCCGCGTCTGAACCGCGAGCACCGCTTGTGATTCAAGAATCACGCCGTCATCGAGGATCTTCAGGTGATTGGCGGCCAGCGTCGAACCCGTGGTGGTGATGTCGACAATGGCTTCGGCGGTTCCAGCCGCAGGCGCGCCCTCGGTCGCGCCGAGACTCTCCACGATGCGATAGCCGGTGACTCCCCTGGAGGCAAAGAAGCGCCTTGTGAGATTGAGATATTTGGTTGCGACCCTTAAGCGGCGACCATGACGCTCATAGAAGCCTTCCGAGACCTCATCGAGATCGCTCATGCGTGCCACGTCGAACCAGGATTGCGGCACCGCGACCACCACATTGGCGGGACCGAAGCCCAGCCGCTGCAGCACATCGACACGCTCATCACCTAGCTTGAGTGTCTCGCGCAGGAGATCTTCACCGGTGACGCCGAGATCGATCTTGCCGTCTTTCAGCGAGCCCGCGATTTCCGATGCTGACAGGAAGGCGACATCGACATCTTTGACGCCACCCAGACGCCCGCGATAGAGACGGTCCGATCCGCTCCGCGTCAGGCCGAAACCCGCTTTTGCGAAGAGCGTCTCGGTCGCCTCCATCAGGCGTCCCTTTGACGGAATACCGAGAACGAGCGGCGTCATGAGCGTGCACCGGCCGCCGCCAGGAGCCGCTCGGTACCGATGGCGCAGCCGACCGCCGATACCGGGACCGGTGAGCCTATGTCAGAGAGGAGATCGTCATAGCGTCCGCCGCCGGCGACCTGGAGCGTACCTCGCGCCGTATCCGCTTCGATCTGGAATACGAAACCGGTGTAATATTCGAGATTGCGGCCAAAGGTGGCGGCGAAGGAGAAATCTTCAGGTCTGAGGCCCTGCCGGCACATCGCGTCGATGCGGCGGCGGAACTGGCTCAATGCCAGGCGATAGGCCTCGCCATCTGCAACCGCTTCCAGATCCTTGAGCACTGAAGCGGCATTGCCCTCGATCGCGAGATAGCTATCGATCGCCTTGACCGCATCGGGTGACAGCGGATGCGCCGACCGGTCGGCCGCCTTCTCGGCGAGCCTTGCCGCGATCTCTTCCGGCGAGCGGCCCCCCGCCAGCGGTATCGTCTGACGCTCAAGTTCGATCTCGACCCAGCTTTGCGTCTGGGCAATGTCCTTGGCCACCACCGCGTCGACATGGCCCGAGATGCTGGTCCGGCTCTGTTCCTCAAGCGCTGCGAACCGGTCGAGCGTTTCGCGGAAGGTCTGCGGGCGCCAGAAATGATGGATCAGCCGGCGGCGCCAGCGCTTCGGCATTTCCAGCCCGTCGAGCAGCGCGTGGAAGAGCCTCAGATCGCCAAGCTTGACGCGATATCGGCCGAGGTCCGCGGCCTTGACGGCGGCGATGGTCAGCGCCAGCACTTGCGCTTCCGAGGCTTCGGCATCGGGTGCTGCCAGCCATTCGATGCCGGCCTGGCCGAACTCGCTGGGCGCGCGACCGCCTTGCGTGAAACGGAAGGCCGGACCGCAATAGCAATAGCGCGCCTCGCTGTCGGGCTTTGTGGCATGGGTCAGATGATAACGGCAGGTCGGCACCGTGAGATCGGGCCTGAGGCACATCTCGGCCCCTTCCGGATCGGTGAAAACATAGGAATTGGCGCGGATATCCTCGCCCGACCGTTCGAGGAAAATATCGGCCGGCTGCAATATGTCGGGCGCGATATGATCGAAGCCCGCCTGTTCGAACACCGCCATCACGCGCGCATTCTGCGCCTCAAGCGCCCGGCGCTCGGAAGAGGATTTACCGGGCATTGAGGGTGGCCCCGCTCATCTCTTCGCCAGCGCCTCGCGCACGGCCTTCACCAGATCGGCTTCCGGCACCGAAAATTGCGCCAGGCGCGCATCCTTGTAGTCGGCCCGGCTTTCGACACTGCCGGCCAGCTCGGCGCCGCGCGCCAGGTCCTTGATCTGCACTTCGCCCTTGGCTTTCTCGTCACCGCCCTGGATGACGACCAGCGGGCTTGAGCGCCTGTCGGCATATTTCATTTGCGCCTTCATGCCGGAACTGCCGACATACATCTCGGCGCGAATGCCGGCGGCGCGCAGCGCGCTCACCATGCGCTGATAGTCGCCGAGACGGTCGCGGTCCATGACGAGCACCACGACAGGCGCAAGGGCGTTGCCCTCTTCTGCCCGCCCGAGAAGCTTGAGAGCCGAATAGAGCCGCGACACGCCGATCGAGAATCCCGTCGCCGGCACCTGCTGGCCGGTGAAGCGTGCGACGAGATCGTCATAGCGCCCACCGCCGCCCACCGAGCCGAAGCGCACCAGCTGGCCCTCTTCATTGCGCGCTTCCGTGAGCAACTCGCATTCAAAAACTGGGCCGGTGTAATAGCCAAGCCCCCTCACCACCGCCGGATCGATCTTGATGCGGTCTTCGGCATAGCCCGCCGCGGCGAAGAGGCTCGACATCTCCTCAAGCTCGGCAACGCCGGCGCCGCCACGTTCGCTTGAACCAACCAATTCGGCGAGCCGGTTGAGCGTTTCACCTCGCGTCGCAGCACCTGCATCGACGAAACCCGCGACGCGGTCGATCGCGGCCTGGTCAAGTTCGGCGCCCTTGGTGAAATCGCCTGATTCATCCTTGCGGCCTTTGCCCAGAAGATCGCGCACGCCCGAGACGCCGAGCCGGTCGAGCTTGTCGATGGCGCGCAGCACTGTCATGCGCCGCGCCTCATTCTCACTCCCCGCGACGCCGATCGCTTCCAGCACGCCATCGAGGATCTTGCGGTTGTTCACTTTCATCACATAGTTGCCGCGCGCGATGCCTAGCTTCTCCATCGTATCGGCGATCATCATGCAGATTTCCGCATCGGCTGAGGGCGAGGCGGAGCCCACCGTATCGGCGTCGAACTGCATGAACTGACGGAACCGTCCCGGTCCCGGCTTCTCGTTGCGGAACACCCAGCCCTGCCGGTAGCCCCGATAGGGTGTCGGCAGTGCCTGCTGGTTCTCGGCGATATAGCGCGCCAGCGGCGCGGTCAGGTCATAGCGCAACGACAGCCACTGCTCATCCTCGTCCTGGAACGAGAACACGCCTTCATTCGGCCGGTCCTGGTCGGGCAGGAACTTGCCGAGCGCGTCGGTATATTCGATGAAAGGCAGCTCCAGGGGTTCGAAGCCATAGGCCTCAAAAACCTCCTCGATTACCCGCATCATGCGCTTGACGCCGCGCACCTCGTCCGGTCCGACATCGCGGAAACCCTTGGCGAGGCGCGCTTTCGGGCGCTGCTGTTTGGTCTTGGCGGACATGCCCGCTCCATCACAAATGAAAGTCGAGCGGCTTGTAACGGATGCGTGAGCCCCGGGCAATAACAGCCGTGAATAGAGGACTTGGAGCGGTCCGGGGCTTGTTCTGGTCAACCAGACCCGGGCAACCTGCTTTACTTGTCCCGCACGACCGTCTGCTGCTGAATGCCAAGGCCTTCGACGCAAATGCGCATCACATCGCCGGGCTTGAGGAAGCGTTGGGGCTTCATGCCCATGCCGACGCCAGGCGGTGTGCCGGTGGTGATGACATCGCCCGGCATCAGGGTGAAGAATTCCGACAGATAGGCGACGATATGGGCGACGCCGAACACCATGGTGGCGGTCGAGCCGTCCTGCACCCTTTTGCCATTGAGCTCGAGCCACAATTTGAGCTTCTGCGGATCCTTGACCTCATCCGTGGTCACCAGCCACGGCCCGATCGGACCGAACGTGTCATAGGATTTGCCCTTGGTCCACTGGCCGGCGCGTTCGACCTGGAATTCGCGCTCGGAGAGATCATTGACGGTGCAATAGCCCGCGACATGCGCCATCGCGTCCTTCTTCTTGATGTTCTTGGCGCGCGTGCCGATGACGACGCCCAGTTCCACTTCCCAGTCCGATTTCTTCGATTTGGGCGGGATCGTCACATCGTCGTTGGGGCCGGAAATGCAGGTCACATGTTTGGTGAAGAGGACGGGCTCTGGCGGCACGGCCAGGTTCGATTCCGCCGCATGGTCGGAATAATTGAGGCCGATGGCGAGGAATTTCTGCGAATTGGCGACGCAGGGACCGATGCGCGGATTGCCGCGCACCAGCGGCAGCGATTCCGGCTTGATCTTGCGCAGGCGCGCCAGGCTCTTCGGGCTGATCGTATCGCCATTGACATCGGCAATGATGCCAGACAGATCGCGGATACGCCCATCCTTGTCGACCAGGCCCGGTTTCTCCTTGCCCTTCGCTCCATAACGCAACAGCTTCATGTAATCCCCTTCCCCAATGAATGAGCTGACTTATGCCAGCGTGGTTGAAAACCGCGCGCGAGAATGCCGACATAGAGTGCCGGTGTCAAAAGCTCAGCGCTCATGACAGACCTGCGCATGACGGCCGCGCAGTATCCTTCGAATGACCATTTGAGCAGGTGGTCGCCCCGGACGGCGAAAGCACCTTTACCGGTGTCGATCATGGCGCCGTCCGGCAGACCGGCAACCTCGACCTCAGGTCTCGGCCCGCGACGCTCCTTGTCGACGATGCGGTCGGCTGTATCGGCCATGAGCGGTGGTGAGGCCAGCGACAGAAAGAGCTGCGCCGTCTTGCGCCGGCAATAGAAGCACGGCCGGTGTCCGGCAGAGAGTGCGGTCACCTCGTCGAGGAAGAACAGCGACGTATATCCCTTGCCCATCGGCTCATGATGGGCGCCTTTCCAATAGAGATCGCAGCAGATCCAATGCCGGCTGGCCCATCGCCTCTTGCCCAGCGTCTGATCGTCGCGATGGAATCTGCCGCCACGATTGCCCATCATCGTGCCGCGCGCCGGGTTGGCGACGATCTCGCCATAGGGGGTGACGCGGTTTTGCAAGGGCATGTCAGTGCTCCACCGGCGGCTCTTCCGCACAGCCCTTGGCGCCATGCGGATTTTTGCGGTCGCAGGCAAGAGCCCGGCGCAAATATTCGGGAAACATATAGGGCCGTTCGCTACAGTGGATCGTCGCCAGAAGCTTGCCGCTCTTGCCACTCACCTCGACGCCGGCATCACCGTCCATCGCCTCCGCTGGCGCCTCGTCGCTCTCCCATCTGGCTATGGAGAAGACCCGATACTGATATCCGCCGGTCTTGAAGCGGATATTGACCGTGTAGGAATGGGCGGTCTTCGTATGCGAGAAGAACAGCTTCTTAGGGCCTTGCGCCGGATCATCCGGATAAGCGAGATCGGTCTTGTCGTCCGTCCCATAGCGATACTGCGCCGTCCGCCAGGATTGACCTGGCTCAACCTCGGTCGCGCAGATCGATATGAACTTGCCGGAGGCACCGGTCTCGCAGCTGAACAGCAGCGCCTCGCCGCCGTCCGTATCGCAGGAGAGGGCCACGGACGGCCACAAGAGGATAGAGATCGCGGCGAGATATCTCATGCGACACGCCGGAAGAGGCCAGGATAATCAGTCACCAGCCCATAGTCGTCGAAGGTGATGTCGGCATCGAATGAACCGTCCGTCGCTTCATAATGGAAGCGCTTGCCCGGTTCACGGCAGGTATAGCGCTGCCCGTCGACAAATGGTTCGAGCGTATCGGAAGGCATCCACAGCATGGCAAATTCGCGCGCCTGGTCTTTGACGAACGCCATCCGCCGCACCGGCAGGCTGTTGGTGAAGCAGGTGAAGGAAAGATCGATATCGAGACAGCCATCGAAACCGGGGAGCGCATTGCCTTTGCCGTCCTGCCAGTGCCCCTCCGATGGCGAGCGATAGGAGCGTGAACGGCCGTCGACGGAATCTACGGTGAAGGCAAGGACCCGCCAGTTTTTGTCGAGATCGATCGCATAGGAGAAAGCATGCGCCCGCCCCTCATTCTCGCCGATAACGCGGCTGCGCACGCTGAAGCCCTGGGGGGTCGCTCGAAGGACGAGATGTTCGAGGCCTATGCCTTCCTCCGGCCGCCAGCGCGCCGTAATCTCGTCCACCGGCTTCCACATCATTGGCTCCTGACGATGATGACATGCATGTCCTTGGGCCCATGCGCCGGGCGCACGATCGTCTGCTCGATATCGGCGGTCCGCGACGGGCCTGAAATCATATTGATGGTGCGCGGCATCTGGCCCGGCCCGTAAATCGCGCGCAAGCGGGCCCAGCCCTCCTCATAGCTTGCATGCAGGTCTTTCGCCTCGAGGAGCACGATATGCGCCTCGGGGAGGAAATTGAGCGTTGTCGGGTTTTCCGGCCCCGACAGCTGGACGATGGTGCCCGACTCGGCGACGCCAGCGAAAGCATGAGTGAGCGAGGTCGTGTCGGCATCTTCCGCCCGGCCTTCTTTCACCTCAAGGGTCTGGGCGCGATGCCAGGGCAGAATTGCAAGACGCTCATCGCTGCCGCGCCGGATCTCGGCCGGGCGATTGGTGTTGCGCAAATAGGCGGCGACCGAGGCCGGAACATCATTGACATCATCAAGCACTTCCACCGTGCCGCCGACCGTTTCCAACATCCGCTTGAAGACCGCGATACGATGCGCTTCATCGCCCTGGCCACGCTCCGGCACCAGATTGTGCTGCGGATGCTGCAGGCGTTCTTCCACGGCGGCGATACGCACCGCTTCATCGCCCTTGGGCGCAGAGCGTTTTATGCGCGCCATGATGCGGGCGCGGGCATTATCCACGTTTGCGCTCCTTCCACATGGCCTGGAATGTCCGCCCCTGCGGCGCCGGCAAATCGCGATACTGGGTCCAGCCCTGCGCCAAAGGCAGGCTGGTGAATTTACCTTTGCGCCCGCCCATCAGGTTGAGGAGGCGCGCGGCGATCCGCGTGCCGAACTGATAGAGCTTCGGTCGCTTGGCGAAGAAAGCCCAAACGCTCAAGCCCCATCGCACCGCGCCGGGCGTCAGGTGTTTTTCGAATTCCTGTTCACGCCAATGCCGCAGGAGCCTGGGCAAGGGAATGCGCATCGGGCAGACTTCCTCGCAGCGCCCGCAGAAGGTCGACGCATTGGGCAGATGTTTCGCCTTTTCGATGCCGATCAGGGCCGGCGTCACCACCGAGCCGATCGGCCCGGGATAGACCGAACCAT
>Ga0070707_100005658_pt1 | contig 11673 bp, 11 predicted proteins | sample KBSK5502metaG_FD_65468 | JGI IMG/M metagenome (GOLD analysis project Ga0070707, IMG submission 65468) | Corn, switchgrass and miscanthus rhizosphere microbial communities from Kellogg Biological Station, Michigan, USA - KBS K5-50-2 metaG | ecosystem: Host-associated > Plants > Roots >... | reverse complement strand
ATCCCGACGCCATCGCTCAGGAGCGCAAAACGCTCGAGTTGGATCCAAGTTATTATCTCGCCCATCAGGACCTGGCTCAAGCGCTTGAAGCAAGCGGCCGACTTGATGAAGCGATTCGAGAGTATGAGATGCCCCACGATCGAAGTCACGAACCGTATGCTCTGGCATTTCGAGCGCACGTTTACGGAATCAAGGGCGACCGAGCGAAGGCCACGCAGCTGCTCAACGAAATGAAAGGACTCGCGCAGCAACGCGACGTTTGGTCATTCGGTTTTGCTCTCGCCTATCTGGGAATCGGCGACAAAAACGAAGCCATGAATTGGCTGGAGCGTGGTTACGACGAGAAACAGTACGAGATGATCGGCCTGCTCAGGACCCATCCCATGCTGGATCCGTTGCGCGGCGATCCGCGATTTGAGAGGTTCGTCAATCGAACTCTTCCAGCAACTGCGAAATGATTCGTGTCGATCTTAGTCGCCTTGACGGACGGCGTCCGCGAACGCAACGTCGCCGGATTTCAAATCGAGCTCGGCTTCGGCCGGCGTTCCAAAAACGCGCGCCCGATTTTCGTCAAACTCTTTTTCCCAGCGCGCGACCACAACCGTTGCCAGACAATTCCCAACGACGTTCACTGCCGTTCGTCCCATGTCCATTAGTTCGTCGACGCCAAAAATCACCGCGACGCCGATTGGTCCGAGCCCGCCCGGAATAAAAGAGTTCAGCGTCGCTAACAGGATCACTAACGACGAACGCGGCACGCCCGCCACGCCTTTTGATGTCAGCATGAACGTTAGCATCATTACGATTTGCTGACCGAAACTCATGTGCCAGCCGGTCGTCGTCTCGGCGGCTTGCGCGACAAAAACAGAGGCCATCCCCAAATACAGAATCGAACCGGTGAGATTAAACGAGTAGCCGGTGGGCATCACGAAGCCGACGATCGATGGCGGCACACCGAATCGCTCCATGGCCTGCATCGCCTTTGGCAAAGCCGATTCGCTGCTCGTTGTCGCAAACGCGAGCGCGGCTGGTTCGCGCACCGCTCTCCAGAATTGCCGCAACGGCACGCGCACGAGCCAGATCACGATCCCAAAAACAAGGACAACAAAAATAATCAGCGCGAGATAAAGCGAGCCGATCAGTTTCCCGAGATTGACCAGCACGCTGAGTCCTTGGGTTCCGATGGTATGCGCCATCGCCGCGCCAACACCGATCGGTGCGAACATCATCACGTAGTTCGTAAACTTGAACATGATCTGCGCCAGACTTTCCATCGCGCGCACAATCGGTTGGCCTTTTTCGCCCACGGCGGAAATCGCGAGCGCGAACAAGACGCCGAACGCGACAATTTGCAGAACGTCGCCGCGCACCATCGCGTCGATGATGCTCGAGGGAAAAACGTGGACGATTGTCTCGACCAAACTTTGGGCATGCGTTTCTCCAATCGTTTTGACGATGTCGATCTTACCAGTCGCCAAAGTGACGCCCGCGCCCGGTTTCGTGAAATTGACAACCGCAAGCCCGATGAAAAGCGCGACCGTCGTGACGATCTCAAAAAATATCAGCGCCTTAATTCCGATCCGGCCGACTTTCTTCAATGCGCCCGCGCCCGCGATTCCGACGACGATGGTTGAAAAGACCAGCGGCGCGATGATCGCCTTGATCAGGTTGATGAAAATGTCGCGGAGAAAATAAACTTTGTTGCCCCAATCTGGCCGAAGCCAGCCGAGCAACGCGCCAACGACCAAGCCGATCATGATTTGCGTGGTCAATGACGGGCGATACCACGGCCGGCGAGTGGTTGAAGCTGCGCTCATTTAGTCTTCTGTGTAAACTCTCCGCAACAACTCTGGCAACTCCGTATGTTCCTGACGCATCTCGAATGCAGCGCTTGTGGAAGGCGGCACGATTGGAAGCGACTGCAAAATCTTTGCGTCGCGTGCGGCAAACCGCTCCTCGCGATTGTCGATCTTGCGGCGGCGGGAAAAGCGCTCAATCGCGAAAAGCTCGCGACGCGCGAAAGATCGTTATGGCGCTATCGCGAGCTATTGCCGTTGTCGAAAGATGCGGAGCCGGTTTCGCTGGGCGAGGGAGGAACGCCGCTTCTTCAATCAAAAAGATTCGGCGGCGAAGTAGATGTCGATCTTTGGATCAAGGACGAATCGCTCAATCCGACGCAAAGTTTCAAAGCGCGCGGAATGAGCGTTGCCGTTTCGATGGCGAAATTTCTTGGCGCGAAAAAACTGGCGGCGCCGAGCGCTGGGAACGCCGGCGGCGCGCTCGCCGCTTACGCTGCGCGCGCCGGACTTGAAGCGCACATTTTCATGCCCCGCGACACGCCGCGCGCGAACATTGTCGAATGCCGCGAAGTCGGCGCGCACGTCACGTTGATCGACGGACTCATCACCGATTGCGGCGCGGAGATTGCGAAACGAAAAGAAAAAGAAGGTTGGTTCGATCTCTCGACGTTGAAAGAGCCGTATCGGATCGAGGGAAAGAAAACGCTCGGCTACGAAATCGCCGAACAGCTCGACTCGAAATTGCCGGATGTAATTCTTTATCCAACCGGTGGCGGCACCGGACTCATCGGAATGTGGAAAGCATTCGATGAAATGGAAAAGCTCGGTTGGATCGATTCGAAACGCCCGCGAATGTTCTCGGTGCAGGCCAGCGGTTGCGCGCCGATTGTCAGCGCGTTCGAAGCCGGCGAAAAATTCGCAGCTGAATTTCCGAATGCGCACACGGTCGCATCGGGATTGCGTGTTCCGAAAGCGATCGGCGATTTCCTGATGCTGAACATTCTTCGGGAGTCGAAAGGCGGCGGGATCGCGATCGACGACGACGATATGATCCGCGCTGTCCGCGAAGTCGGCTCGAAAGAAGGATTGTTCGTCGCACCGGAAGGCGCGGCCTGTTTTGTCGCGCTGAAAAAACTTCGCGCGGCTGGAAAGATCGGCATCGGCGAGCGGGTTGTGATTTTCAATACCGGATCTGGAATAAAATATCTCGAGTGCTTCGCGATCGCGTCTAAGGAAAATCCTTAGACGTCACAAAAAATTATTTTGACGCAACGCGTCCGGCGATTACCGGAAATACGATGAATTAGCAAAAGTGATCCTCGTCAGTCCGGCGAGTCCGGACAGAGGCGAATTCGTCTCAGAGGATCCACCAACCAACCAAGCCGCGTCTTTCCAGGGCGCGCGGCGAAACAGAAGGAGCAAAATAATGCAACAGCATCATAAGCTGTTACTCCCTGGAATAATCGTGGCATTGGCAATTGCGGCAGCGCCGTTCGCCTCAGCTCAAAGCAGCGGCAACTTCGCGTCCGCAATCACCACCACGCAGTGCGAAATAAACACTGTCGGCGGCACTCCGAACGCTGGCGCCTTAAGTGGAGGCGCGCCGCATCAGGTGCTCGATACCACTATCAAGACACCAAACTCGCAGTTCACCACGTTGCTAATCACGCCCTCGCTCGTGACCGGCTTGTTCACGAACACAGCCGTGACTCAAGACATGCAGAGCTCGGCCGTTTCCGCAGCGGTCAAAGTCAGCGTGACTCTGGATGGAAATCCGGTCGCGCCCGCAACCACTGGAGCGCCGAGCATCATCTACGATCAGCGGTTCCAGCAGTTGAGCACGAATGTGTTCGATCAGATCTTGACCTGCAATGCGCTGAACAATTGCAGCATCGATCTTGTTGAAAGCACGCTTGCAGCGCACAGCTTCAACTTTGTTGCACCCAACGTTGGCGGTGGCACACATGAACTCAAAGTTCAATGGACGTTTGAATGCACGGACAATGCCGGTGCACTGGCGGATTGCACCGCAGTCTACACAGCCAACACGGCAGGCGCATGCGCGGGACCAGGCTCGGTCACGGTGACGCAAACCAAAGCTTTTACCCAATCCGGCGGCGTAACAATCGGACCGTAAGCCCTAAAAGTTTCTTAATTCGAGAGGCTGTGTGAAAATCGGCAGGCGCAAGCCTGCCGATTTTTTTTAATTAACCGCGGATCGCGCGGATAAAACGGATTTGTTGGTTTGCTCTTCAGCTATTCGTGAAATCCGCGTAATCTGCGGTTGTGCCGTCGAAGTTTCATATCGATGACGACATCGCGAAGGCGGAGACGATTCCGTCGAGCGTGTATGTCGATCTAACGTGGTACGAGCGCGCCAAAGAAAAAATTTTCGCGAACTCGTGGCAATTTATTGGCGAAGCATCGCAATTGAGAACTGCCGGACACGTCCGGCCGTTTACGCTTCTGCAAGGTTGTCTCGACGAACCGCTTTTGCTCGCGGTCGACGAGAAGATGCAAACGCATTGTCTTTCGAATGTCTGCACGCATCGCGGCTCGGTCGTGGTGGAAGGCGAGGGGCACATCAAAGGAATGCGCTGTCGTTATCACGGTAGAAAATTCGCGCTCGATGGCTCGTTTGTTTCGATGCCTGAGTTTGACGGCGTCGAGAATTTTCCGAGCGAGAAAGATAATCTGCCGCGCGTCGCGCTCGAGAGATGGGGGCCGTTTCTGTTTTGCGGTTTGAATCCCGCGTTCTCGTTCAAGGAATGGATCGAGCCGATTGACCAGCGGGTGAATTTTTTGCCGATCGACCGCGCGATCTTCGATGCTGCCAGCTCGCGCGATTATTTCCTGAAAGCGAACTGGGCGCTCTACTGCGAAAACTATCTCGAAGAATTTCATCTGCCCTACGTTCACGGCCAGAGTTTGAGCGGGCTCGATTACGGCGAATACCGGCACGAGCTTTTTCCCTACAGTTCCATCCAAACTGGCATCGGAAAATCGGCAGACGATTCGTTTGCGTTGCCGAAAGATCATCCGGACTCCGGCAGAAATGTCGCCGCTTACTATTGCTGGCTCTTCCCGAACCTGATGCTCAACTTTTATCCTTGGGGAATTTCTGTGAACGTGGTTTATCCGCTCGGCGTCGATCGCACGAGAATTTCCTTCCTCAGTTTTGTCTGGGAGAAAGACAGGCAATCGAGCGGAGTCGGCGCCGATCTTCATCGCGTGGAGATGGAAGACGAAGAAGTTGTCGAATCCGTTCAACGCGGCGTGCGCTCGCGCTTGTACGATCGCGGCCGTTATTCGCCGCGCCGCGAAGTTGGCACGCACCATTTCCACAAATTGCTCGCGCGATTTTTGAACGATTGAAATGAACACCGTCGGCCCCGATCCGCGTAGCCATCTTTACCTGCTGATCTCGCTTTTGCTGATCTTCGTAATTTCTCCGTTCGTTGTGCCGTACTATTATGGACCGACAATTTTGAATATCATCGCCGCCGCCGTGCTCCTGTCAGCTACCTACGCCGTCAGTCGACGCCGCAGTTTTCTCATCTTCGCGCTTTCGATGTCGATCTTTTCGATCGCCACAACTTTCTGGCTTGCCGCCGCGCCGAGCCATTGGTTGATCATTATTTCGCACGGAAGCCTCGTCATCGTGATCATCTTTTTTGCCACAGCGATTCTTTCCTACGTGCTTGGAACCGGCAAAGTGACTTGGGACAAAATCTACGGCGCGGTCTGCGCTTATCTTCTTCTCGGCTACGCCTGGACGTTTGCTTATTCGGTAATCGAAGAACTCCAACCCGGCTCGTTCGATTCGCCAATATCAACGATGCCGCACGATTTGGTGGGCCGCGTGATGCAACTGCGCTATTTCAGTTTCGTCACGCTCGCAACGGTTGGTTACGGCGACATCGTTCCGCACACACCTGTCGCTCGCACGCTTGCATTACTCGAGGCGATCCTCGGACAATTTTATCTCGTCGCCTTAGTTGGCCGTCTTGTCGGATTGCACATTGTTCACGGAAATCCGGAACGAAGTCGCGACTAACGCGATTCTTACTGCGTCAACGTTTCGGCAAACGCAGCGGGAACAACATCGAGACCTGTTTGCGATAGCGGGTGTATTGCTCCCCGTAGAACCTGATCAGGTCGCGCTCTTCAAATTGGATCGCGACCAGAATGTAAGCCGTGGTCATGATCGCGAAGAACAAATGGCCGCCGGTCATGCGCGGCGTCGCCCAAAACGCGATCACGAATCCGAGATAAAGCGGATGGCGCACAAGCTTGTAGAGCGTTGGCGTTTTGAATGGCGGCGGTTCCTCGTGTTTGCCGACCAGATAATTGTAGACCTGCTTGATTCCGAAGAGGCCGAAATGGTCGATGAGATAGGTCGAAACCAGCACCAGACCCCAGCCGATCCAAAACAGGCCGACCAGCACGGCGCGACCGTCCGGATTGCGCACATCCCAAATAATTCCTTTCATCGGTTCCCATTTCCAAAACAGGAGCAGCAAGATCAAACTCGCTAGCAACACATACGTGCTTCGTTCAACCGGCGGCGGCACGATCTTTTTCCAACTGCGTTTGAACCATTGTCGCGCCATCACGCTGTGCTGGACGGCGAACAAGCTCAGAAGAATTGCATTAACGATGAGCGCTTTTGTAAACGGTCCTGCCGATCCCGAATCAATCGTCTTCGGCACGAGAGAAATATTTCCGACAAAGGCGATCGCGTACAAGAACGCGATCAGGAAGATGAGATAACAAACAAGTCCGTAGAGAAACGCGAGAACACGTCCAAACATAGTGGGCTCCTTTCGTTAACCGCTGCCTTCGCCGCGTAGGATGACAACCCACAATTTCAAAGACAAGTCTAAACGCCGCTGCTTACTGAACTTTGTAGCGAACAGTCTGGACGAGCTCATCGTCGAGATAGATGTCGATCTTGTAATTCCCAGGCGGAAAGAATTTGCTGTTGCTGTTGGAGAGCGAGAAATCGGCGCGGCGATTCTTTTCCGTCGTGACTAGTTCCTTTTCCCAAAGTTTCTGATTGGTAGCGCCGCCGGCATTCAAGTTAGTCCAAACCGTCTTGACGTGTGTACCTTCAGCACCCTCGGCAATGACAACCACGATGTGCTCGGGGGTGTCGGCGCGCTTGAAAGTTTTTACCTCTTCCAATTTGCCGTCCGCTTCGCGCGCGAGCGTGATCGATTCAACTCGCTCGTCCGCGGTTTGTTCTTCGGTGGTGTTTGATTCTTCTTCGGTGGCGGATGCGGACTTGGCCGATTCGTTGAGATCAATCAGATCGCCGCCATCGATTTGGACCGCGAGTTTCGAAAACGTCCACTTATCGGAGGATTTGGTTCCGACAACGTAAATCGTCGCTTTGCCTTTCGGTCCGGAAATCGGAATCGCGAAATCGGCTTCGCCGGAAGGCCCGTTCACGTTTGTTTTGCCGGATGGAACCAATCCTTCGCGAATCGGCGTTCCGAGCGCGGCGGTTACACGTTGATCGTTTTTCGCGTGGGTGAGTGCGGTCTGGTAGGCGTCCGATGATTTCAAAATGCCGAAGACGAAAAAGACAATGCAAAGGATGAAGACCACGCCGAGCGCGATGAGCGTGAAACATCCGGTTGGCACGAACCATTTCCAGTTGCGTCCCCACCAACCTTTGCGTGGTGGTTGCGTTGCAATCGGCGACGGTGGCGTTGGCGGCACAGGCGGCGGAGTTGATTCCATAAAATCTTTTTGCCCGGTGACGAAAACGAAGTCGAGCAATTAACTTCGCGCGGTGTGAGTTTGTACTTTCTCGGCAAATCACCGAGAAACAAAAAATCAAATCCGAATACGCCGCTCGCCGCGTTCGTCTAAGAAACAATGAAGAAGCTAATACTGAGTATGGCATTGGCAGTCGCGGCTCCGTTCGCGTGGGCACAGGTTTCCGAAACCACCACTACTACGACTCCGACTGAGGGCAGCGGCACGATCACGGAGTTTTCTCCGGGAGCCAGCATTGTGCTGAAGGAAAGTGTCGGCCCGAGAAATTATCGCTTCGGCAAGAAGGTCGTCTATGTGACGAGAAGCGGTAAGGAACTCGACGAAGCGACCGTGCGCACCCGCGTCCGCGTGGGCGTGCCAGTTCGCGTGCATTATGTCACCGAGGGTGACAACATGCTCGTCGATCGAGTGATCCTCGACGAGGATTAAGAGTTAACCAACATTCGCGCCTTTTCTGCTTCGCCGAATCTGTTTCGCGCGAAGTGGAAGGGCGCGTTTTGTGTACGCCTCCTCAATCAATCAGCATCCCAATGTTCGGCGATCATTCCGTCTTGAACACGGAACATGTCGAAGCCCAGCGCCTGGTGATGCTGACCATCTTTGCCCGTCCAGGTCTGCCGAGTGTAAACGACGACCATGTCGTTCTCGCCAATCACATTTAACAATTCACGCTTGTAATCAGGGGGCAGTTTCTGGGCAAAGCGTTCACGAAACGTGTCCATGAAACCTTTCAGGCCGGTCGGCACTTGAGGGTTGTGTTGGATATAGTCGGGCTTCAAAAACTTCGGCGCAGCATCGACATCGCGGTCGACCAGCACCGTCGTATAAAAATTTCGAACGATCTCCTTATTGCGCGCAGTCAACGCTTCATCAGCCGACGCTGGCTTTGTAGAAACCGCGAGCACAAATCCAAGAACCAATATTCCCAAACGTCCCGCAATTCCGTCGAACATATTCATTTTCTTCTTCTCCTTCGCCTTATTGACCGCGAAACTGTCGAGGCGTTCACAGATTTTCGATTAAAAGAGAAGAGGAACGCAGAGCTGCCCGAGCAATTCAGCCACGGCTGCGGCTAAGATCGACAACCAACATTCGTGCCTTTTCTGCTTCGCCGAGGGCGGAACAGAGGGGCGAGTTCTGTGTACATCGACAATCGGCGTGCCCGCGAACTATTTGATCCTGACGAACTCCAACCGCGAACCGCTCGCTTCGCGGAAAGTCATGTGGTCGCGCGTGATTTGCGCCTGATAAACCGACGCCCCGGTTGGCGTTTCAATTTTTATTCGCCCACTATCCCCAAAACTGTAGCGTCCGCGCGTTTGGCCGATCGTTACCGCTCCGTTGCTCGCGAATTCCCAAACAACATCGTTTGGTTGGGCTCCGGTCCGCCATTTCCCGACAATGTCGCGCGTTGGCCCGCCGCAAGCGATCAAGATCGACAACAGAATTGCGCCGATTAAAAACGGCAAAAGTTTTCTTTGAAGACTGCTAAGCATAGTTATCACTGAACGATTACATGTTCACTCGTCGCTTCCTCACGGGCCTTTTGTGTTTCGGCAATAACCGAAAGTAAATGCTGTTTCTCTTCGGCTGAAAGGAGACTGTTGTTCACCCACGCCTCAGCCGATTCTGCGTCGCGATAAGTCCAATTCCGGACAACGCCCTCAATCCGATCGCGACGCAATTCTTCGTTCTGAATCGAGAGCGCAAGGGACAGCGAATCACTCTCGCTTGCGCCGTCGCGGCCCATCGCGGCGGAAAGCGCGCTGTCGCGAACGTCTCCGCTTAACGTATCAATCCACCGCGATGCTTCAGGCCAATCGTCTTGCATCCAGACGCTTGTAATCGTACTGGCGATGCTGTTCTGGTCGTCTGCCGGCAGCGTGACCATCCAGCGCGAAGCTGCCGCAGGATCCTTTTCGGTCCAAGCCGTGGCGATGGTGGATTCGGCCTCCGATCGCGGACTACCTTGCGGCATTTGAGCGATCCAATCCGTAGCTTTTTCGGGATCTTTGGCGAACATGAATTCAGCCACTGAAGCCGCCGCCTGGTCCGCCGCGGGATCATCGAGGTGCTGTGCAACGTAAGCCGACGCGGCTGCGATATCTTTGAAACACCAACCTCGGATCACTTCATCGTACAAGTGAGATGAATCCAGATAGTCCTTGCCATCCTGTTTCCTTACCCAATCAAGCGCTGCATCTGGATCAAGTGTGCCCCAGTTGTAGGCGATATTATCTCTCGAAGTGTGATTGAGGCTGTTCTTGGTGTTGCCCAAGTCATCCATGAATTTCGATGCGGCTTCGGGATCGAGAGATGACCAGCTACTAATCAACGGATCCAAGAATGTGTTCTTGCACTCCTTCAGCAAATCTTTGTCCGGATGTTCCATAAGCATGGCGATCAATTCGGGAGCCGCGGAAGGCGAAATCGAATTGATGACAGCGGTCGCCGCCAATTTTCGCATGGTAACGTCTTGCAGCTGGAACGCTCCGCTCAACGCAGCTTTTGGATCAAGTTGCGCCCAGGCCTGAAAAAACACTCCCATTCCACCGAGTGTGCGCGCGTCGGTCGGCGCATCGTTGAATTTAAAAGCTAACGCTGCGAGCTGATCGGGAGTCGCGCGATCCATCAAGTGAGTGAGTTCGGCCGCCGGCACGGCGCCCAAATCATCAACTCGCGCTTGCGAAAGATCATTGAGCGCTTCGACGCGTGCCTTTGCTTCCCGGTCGGTGGCCTGTTTTTGCTCGTTGGTGGAATTGAATCGAACCGTCGCGCGAGAACGCTCCCCGCGCGGTCGCGTTGTTACATCAAAAATCACGGCGCTAACTGTAACGAGTGCAATCGCCGCGTTGATCGCAGTTAGTAGACGCCAGTTCATTTGCATCGATTCAACAGAATCGTGCGCGAAAGCGCAATCGCGTGTGCGTTCAAGTAGGAATTGCCAGTTTATGTTACTGAAGGCGTCATATCGTCGCCGATCGGGTGGGATTAAGAGTTTAGGGTCTCCTTCCTCTTTTCCTGCTTTCCTAATTCTATAAGTTAACGAGTGGCTGAAATTGCGATCGTCGGTGGCGGTGCCGCTGGTTTTTTTGCGGCGATCGCGGCCGCGCAGGCCAAGCCAAGTTGCAAAGTCTCGCTGTTCGAACGCAGCTCCCAATTTCTTTCTAAAGTGCGCATTTCTGGCGGCGGTCGTTGCAATGTAACGCACGCGTTGTTCGATCCTCGTTTGTTCACGACGCGCTATCCGCGCGGCGAGCGAGAACTCATTTCGCCGTTCCACCGATTTTCGGCGGAGGACACGGTTGTCTGGTTTGAAGCGCGTGGCGTCCGCCTCAAACGGGAAGAGGACGGGCGAATGTTTCCGGTAACAGATTCATCGGAAACGATCATCAATTGTTTGATTAACGAAGCGAAAAACGCCGGTGTTCAGCTTTTCACGCGCAAAAGTATCGAGAATGCGCGTGCTCGAAGTGAAGGTGGGTTCGAACTGAAATTCAGCGATGGCGAATTGACGAGCTGCGACCGGCTACTTCTCGCGACCGGCGGCTGTCGCAGCATCGGCGGCGTGGTTGGATTGGTTCGCTCGCTTGGTCACACTGTCGAACCGCCAGTGCCCTCGCTCTTTTCGCTCCATATCCCAACACCATGGCTGCGATCGCTACCGGGAATTTCGGTCGGCGACGTCGAACTGTCCGTGGAAAAACAGCGCGAGCGCGGGCCGCTGCTGATCACGCACAATGGAATCAGCGGGCCGGTCGTGTTGCGACTTTCGGCGTGGGGCGCAAGGATTTTGCATGAGAAGGGCTATCGCTTCGCCCTTCGCGTGAACTGGGTCCCCGAAATGAATGAAGACGAACTCCTGGCCGAGTTTCAATCGCGCCGAAAAACGGAACCGACCCGGCGAGTGAACAATTCATCCATCGGCAAAATTCCGGCGCGACTTTGGGAGAACCTGGTTTCGAACGCCGGCGTTTCTCCAGAAACGATTTGGACTTCGTTGACGCGCATCGGAATGAACGAGTTGATTCGGCAGTTGCGCGCGACCGAGCTCGAAGTGGATGGGAAATCGCTGAACAAGGATGAG
>Ga0070707_100005656_pt1 | contig 11675 bp, 8 predicted proteins | sample KBSK5502metaG_FD_65468 | JGI IMG/M metagenome (GOLD analysis project Ga0070707, IMG submission 65468) | Corn, switchgrass and miscanthus rhizosphere microbial communities from Kellogg Biological Station, Michigan, USA - KBS K5-50-2 metaG | ecosystem: Host-associated > Plants > Roots >... | reverse complement strand
TACCCGCGACTGCTGGAGCTGATCCGCGAGCATCGCTCGACCATCGTCTTCGTCAACTCGCGACGCCTGGCCGAGCGCATCGCCGCTCGCATCAACGACCTGGCCGAGGAAGAGCTCGTGCGCGCCCATCACGGATCGATCGCCCGTGAGCAGCGCATGCTGATCGAAGACGAGCTGAAGGCCGGGCGGCTGCGTGGACTCGTCGCGACATCGACTTTGGAATTGGGGATCGACATGGGCGCCGTGGATCTAGTGCTGCAGATCGAGGCGCCACCGAGCGTAGCCGCGGGAATCCAGCGCGTGGGACGCGCGGGGCACTCCGTGGGCGAGATCTCGCGCGGCGTCGTGATCCCGAAATTTCGCGGCGACCTTCTTGAGTCGGCAGCGGTGGTCGAGGGGATGCTGGACGGCAGGATCGAGTCCACGGTCGTGCCGCGCAAGCCTCTCGACGTGCTGGCCCAGCACATCGTCGCCATGTGCGCTCTCGATGAATGGGAGGTTGAGAAGCTTGGCCGGGTCGTGAGGCGCGCGTATCCGTACAGCGACCTGGGTCCGCGCGCGTTCGAGTCGGTGCTCGACATGCTCAGCGGCCGCTATCCTTCCGACCAGTTCGTCGAGCTGCGGCCACGAATCGTGTGGGATCGGGTCGCGGGTAAGGTGCGCGGACGGGCGGGTGCGCAGCGGCTGGCGGTCACGAACCCGGGAACGATCCCGGACCGCGGCCTGTACTCCGTCAACCTGGCCGAGGACGGGCGGCGCGTGGGCGAGCTCGACGAGGAGATGGTCTACGAGACGCGCGTCGGTGAGACGTTCGTGCTCGGCGCGTCGACGTGGCGGATCGTCGACATCACGCCGTCGCAGGTAATCGTCAATCCCGCCCCCGGCGAGCCGGGCAAGATCGCCTTCTGGAAGGCCGACGCGCCGAGCCGGCCGGTCGAGCTGGGGGCGGCGCTGGGCAAGATGGTCCGCGAGCTTCGTTCGCTCGATCCGGACGCCGCCGCCAAACGACTGCGCGAACGCGCGGGATTCGATGACCTCGCGATCAAGAACCTGCTCGCGTATCTGGACGATCAGGCGGCAGCGACCGGGACCGTGCCCGACGACCGCAACCTTGTCGTGGAGCGCTTCCGCGACGAGGTCGGTGATTGGCGGGTTTGCCTGCACACGCCGTTCGGCGGGCGCGTCCACGCGCCGCTGGCGCTGGCATTGGAGGCGCGGTTGCACGAGAGGCTCGGCGTCGACGCCCGCGCGCTGTGGACGGACGACGGCATCGCCCTGCATCTGCCCGAGGTCGAATCGCCCCCGTCTCTGGACGAGCTGATCCTCGATCCCGAAGAAGTTCAGGCGCTGGTCTCGACGCAGCTGCCGGGGTCGGCGCTGTTCGCGTCGCGTTTCCGCGAGAACGCCGCGCGCTCTCTGCTCCTGCCCAGGCGCCGGCCCGGGCAGCGCACGCCCTTGTGGCAGCAGCGCATGCGCAGCGCAAGCCTGCTGCAGGTGGCGGGGCAGTACCCCGACTTTCCGATCCTGGCCGAGACGTGGCGCGAGGTGATGAGCGACCACTTCGACATGCCGGCTTTGACAGGCCTCCTGCGCGCGATTCGGTCGCGCGAGGTACGGGTCGTCGCGGTCGACACCGAGCGCGCCTCGCCTTTCGCGTCTTCGATTCTTTTCTCCTATGTCGCGGAGTTCATGTACGAGGGCGACCAGCCGCTGGCGGAGCGACGGGCGCAGGCGCTGACCCTCGACCGCGACCTGCTGGCGGAGCTCCTCGGCAGCGAGGATCTGCGCGAGCTGCTCGACCCCGACGCGATCGCGGCCGTCGAGCTGGAGCTGCAGGGATTGCTTCCGGAACGATTCCCGCGCGATGCGGACGAAGCGCACGACCTCCTCGTCCGGCTGGGTGACCTGAGCGATGCGGAGGCCATCGCGCGAGGCGTTTCCGTTGAGTGGTTGCGCGCGCTGGAGAGGGAGAGGCGCGTGGCTCTGGTCAGAATCGGCGGCGAGGCGCGCTGGATCGCGGCGGAGGACGCCGGCCGTTACCGCGAGGCGATGGGCGCGAGCCTGCCGATCGGACTGCCAGAGGTGTTTCTCGAGCCCGGCCCCGATCCTCTCGAATCTCTGCTCCGACGGTATGCGCGCACCCACGTGCCGTTCGTCACCTCGGATCCGTCGAAGCGATGGGGATTGCCCACGGGCGCGATTGACTCCTCACTGGCGCGGCTCGCGGCGCGAGGCGACGTCGTCGCGGGCGAGTTCCGCAAAGCTGCCGAGGGGCGGGAGTACTGCCATCCCGAGGTCCTGCGCATCCTGCGGCGCCGCTCCCTCGCCGCCCTGCGGCGCGAGATCGAGTCCGTGCCGCCGGTCGCGCTGGCCCGGTTTCTCCCCGCGTGGCATGGCATCGGAGTGCGCGCCGGCGGTGTCGACCGGCTCATGGAGGTCGTGTTCCAGCTGCAGGGCCTTGCCCTTCCCGCGTCTGTCCTCGAGCGCGACGTGATCGCATCTCGCGTGGGTGATTACGCACCGCGGCTGCTCGACGAGCTGGTCTCGATGGGCGAGGTCGTGTGGGTCGGGCGCGGTTCGCTTGGGGCCAGCGACGGACGCGTCGCCCTCTACTTGCGCGGCGACGCGCCCCGATTGCTGCCGCCGCCCGTCGATCCTCCTGCGTCGGAGCTTCACGAGCGGCTGCGCGCGCATCTCAAAGCGAGGGGCGCGAGCTTCTATCGGGACATCTACAACGCCTGTGGTGGCGGAGACGAGGAGGTCATGCTCGACGCGCTTTGGGACCTCGTCTGGTCGGGCGAGGTGACGAACGATACGTTTGCCCCGCTGCGACTGCTCGGTCCCGCGGCCCGGAGGCCGGCGCGCAAGCCGCGCATGCCGCGCCTCGTCCAGCCTCGGGCGACGGGTCGATGGTCCTTGGTGGCCGACGTCATCGGGGGTGGGGCCAACACCACCGAGCGGTTGCACTCCGAGGCCGGCGTGCTGCTGCAGCGCCACGGCGTGCTGACGCGAGAGGCGGTGGTGGGCGAGGGTTGGCCCGGCGGCTTCGCCAGCCTGTATCCGGTGCTGAGGGCGATGGAGGAGTCGGGACGGATTCGCCGCGGTTACTTCGTCGAGGGGCTGGGGGGCTCGCAGTTTGCGCTGCCGGGTGCGGTCGACCGGCTGCGGTCCCTGCGTGAATCGGGCGGCGGTGTGATCGCCATGGCCGCCACGGATCCGGCCAACGCGTACGGCACGATCCTGCCCTGGCCCGAATCGGACGGTCGCATGGCGCGCGCGGCCGGCGCGTACTGCGTCATCGACGATGGGCGCCTGGTCCTGTACCTCGAGCGGGGTGGGCGGTCGCTTCTCACCAATGGCGACGTCGAGGGCAAACACCTGCAAGCGTTGATCACGGTCGCCACCAACTCCGGTCGCCTCGAGCTGCAGAAGGTCGACGGCGTCTCGGTGATGGATTCCCCCTTGAAAAGTGCGCTCCGCGAAGCGGGTTTCTCGGCGACGCACCGCAGCCTGGTCGCGTACGGCAGCCGGACGTGACGCGGAAGCGGTCAGGTGGATCGACCAGCCGCTTGGCGGATAATCGGATGGTTCCGTCAGCTGGTACATGGGGCATAGGAGGCAGACCATGCTGAAGATCAAGAGCGCGGCTCCCGCGATTCCCGCCCAGGACATCAAGCGGGCGCGCCAGTTCTACGAGCAGAAGCTCGGGCTCAAGCCGGCAGAGGAGCAGCCCGACGGCGGCGTTGTCTACCGCTTCGCCGATTCGGGATTTCTTCTTTTCCCGAGCATGGGCAAGGCTTCGGGCGACCACACGCAGATGGCGTTCCAGGTCGAGGACGTGACCGAAGCAGTCGCCGAGCTCAAGAGCCACGGTGTGAAGCCTGAGGAGTACGACTACCCCGAGTTCAAGACCCGCGACGGCGTCGTCGACATGCAGGATGGCGAGAAAGGGGCGTGGTTCAAAGACTCCGAGGGGAATCTGATCGCCCTGGCCTCGAGGGTTCCGTCGGCCGTGCGGAGCGACTGACCAGCACACCCGCGACCGCCGCCCCCGTTCAAGCCGTGGGTACGATTACTGCTCCGTCGGGGAGTAGCGCAGCCCGGTAGCGCACTTGACTGGGGGTCAAGTGGTCGCGGGTTCAAATCCCGCCTCCCCGACCAGCTTGAATTCAGATCGCGCCTGCTACTTGTTCTTGGGGTGACGTTTGGCGTTGTGATGCTTGACGACCGTCGCCGCCGCGATCGCCTTCGCACGCTTGATCGGGCGGCCCTGCCGAATCTCACTTTCTTTGATGTGCTCGTACATCCGCTGCTCTTTGTCGCTCACGCTCGCCAGATGTTGCTTCTGCGGCATCGCGCCTACCTCCTAGTTACAACTGAGAAACGCGCAGACGGAGCCAAGCAGACATGAAGTTCGCTGACCTCGCCGAGAACCTGGACCAGATGGAGGCGACGCGAAGCCGCAACGAGCTGGTTCGGATTCTGTCCGACGTGTACGGAGCCAGCTCCGCGGATGAGCTCGAGCCGATCACCTATCTGATCCAGGGGCGGCTCGCGCCTTTCTTCGAGCCCGTTGAAATCGGTCTCGGCGAGAGGCTCTTGATCACCGCGATGTCGGTCGCTTACTCCGTTCCCAAAGAAGAGGTGACGAAGCTGAACCGCCAGACCGGAGACCTCGGCATCACCACGCAGCGCCTCGCGACAGCTCCGCCGAAAGGGTTACCTTCCGTTGTCGAGGTCCACCGGCGCCTGCGGCAGATCGCGGCGGCCGGCGGCGCGGGCAGTCAGCAGGAGAAGCTGGATGGCTTCACCGTCCTGCTCCGCGACGTGGACGCCACCTCGGCCAAGCACCTGGTGCGCATCACGCTGGGCAAGATGCGGCTGGGAATCGGCGACCCGACCGTGCTCGACGCGATGTCGGTCGCCAGGAAAGGGGACCGATCCCTGCGGCCGGTCCTGGAGGCCGCCTACAACCGGACCTCCGACCTCGGCCTCATCGCGCGCACGCTGTGGGAAGAGGGTGAGACTGGGCTTGGTGCGTTGAAGGTCACGGCCGGCCACCCGCTGCGACCTCAGCTTGCGGAGCGCCTGCCCAACCCGGAAGCGGTGATCAAGAAGCTTGGCAAGGTGGGCGTGCAGCCGAAGTACGACGGCTTGCGCGTCCAGATCCACAAGAACGCGGACGAGGTGAGCATCTTCTCGCGCAACCTCGAATCGATGACGGAGATGTTCCCAGAGCTTGTCGCCGCCGCATCCGGCGTGGAGGTCGAGAGCGTCATCCTCGACGGGGAGGCGATCGCATACGACCCCGACTCGGAGGAGTACGTCCCCTTCCAGGAGACCACCGCGCGCCGGCGCAAGGAGGGCATTGCGGAGATGGCTGCCCGCGCCCCGATGCGCGCGTTCGTCTTCGACGTGATGTTCCGCGATGGGTCCGACCTCACACCGCTGCCCTACGAGCGGCGCTTCGAGATCGTTCAGGAGCTGCTCCACGATTCGGACACCCTGCTGACGGCCCCGCTCACGACGACGGATTCGGCGGAAGTGCTGACCCGCGAGTTGCTCGACAACATCAGCCGCGGCCTCGAAGGAATCGTCGCCAAGCGACTGGATTCGCCTTACCAGGCGGGCGCGCGCAACTTCAACTGGGTGAAGCTGAAGCGGAACACGAGCGGCCAGCTGAACGACACGATCGACGTCGTGCTTCTCGGCTACTACAGGGGCAAGGGCAAGCGCGCGGAGTTCGGCGCCGGCGCCTTGCTCGCCGGTGTTTACGACACAGACAGGGACGAGTTCGTGACCATCAGCAAGCTCGGTACCGGCCTTTCGGACCAGGGGTGGCGCGAGATCCACGAGCGTCTCGCGAGCCTCGAGGTTGCGGAGAAGCCGGCCCGAGTCAACTCGAACTTCGTGCCCGACGCCTGGCTCGAGCCGTCGATCGTGGTCGAGGTCCTGGCCGACGAGATCACGCCGAGCCCGCGTCACACGGCCGGCATGACTGGGGACCGGCCCGGGTTCGCGCTTCGCTTCCCACGGATCGTCTCCTTGAGAACAGCGGACAAGAAGCCCGAGGACGCGACCAGTGTGCGCGAGATCCGGGAGATGTTCGAGCAGCAGCGTCATGGCGTCAGGTCCGCGCACGCCAGGACGGAATGACTACTTCATGCGGAATGAACGCGGAATGAAGGCTGTCGTCTACGACCGGTACGGCCCGCCCGAGGTTCAGCGCATCGAGGACGTCGAGCGGCCGGCGCCCAGAGACGACGAGGTCCTGGTCAAGATCCACGCCACGACTGTCAACCGGCTGGACGTCCACACGCGTGAGGCCAATCGTGGCAGCGGCCTGGCAGTCTCATTCCTGAGTCGTTTGGTCTCGGGCGTCCGCGGGCCGAGGCGGCGGATCCTGGGCAGCGAGTTTGCCGGCGAGGTGGAAGCTGCCGGGCCGGCGGTCACCGAGTTCGCAGTCGGTGACCGCGTCTTCGGCAACAGCGGATTCGGGTTCGGCGCTCACGCGGAGTTCATGTGCATCCGTGAGACCGCCCGCATGGCCCACATGCCGGCCGGCATTAGCTTCGAAGAGGCGGCGCCGGTCACCGATGGAGCGCTCAACGCGCTGACGTGTCTGAGGCAGGCCGACCTTCACCAGGGGCGAACGATCCTGATCTACGGCGCGTCCGGTGCCATCGGCACGGCGGGAGTGCAGCTGGCCCGCCACTTCGGCGCTGACGTCACCGCGGTGTGCAGCACGAAGAACCTCGAGCTCGTGAAATCGCTCGGAGCGGACAGGGTGATCGACTATACGAAGGAAGACTTCACGGCGAACGGTCAGACGTATGACGTCATCTTCGACGCGGTCGGCAAGCTGTCTTTCTTGCGCTGCAGGGACTCACTGAAGCCGGCCGGCATCTATCTGCCTACCGACGGTTTCGGGAATCTCATGCGGGCGTTGTGGCCGTCGAGGCCCGGAGACAAGAAGGTCGTGTTTCAGATACCGCCGCGACAGACGAAGCAGGACGTCCTCTTCCTCAAGGGGCTCATCGAGTCCGGGCAGTTCCGGGCGGTCATCGACCGGCGCTACCCTCTGGAGGACGTGGTCGAGGCGACGAGGTATGTCGAAACGGAGCAGAAGACTGGGAACGTCGTCCTGACCGTCATTTGACCGGTCTCGTCGCGCAGTACGGCTACCTGACCGTCTTCGTGATCGTCGGCCTCGAGTCGACCGGCGTTCCGCTTCCGGGGGAAACGACGCTGGTCGCGGCGGGGCTATACGCCGGCGCGACCCACCGGCTAAACATCTTCGGCGTCGTGCTTGCGGCAGCGGCGGGGGCGATCCTCGGCGACAACCTCGGATACCTCGTCGGGCATTGGGGTGGCTATCGGTTGCTGGTCCGCTACGGTCGCTACATCCGACTGAGCGAGAAGAGGATCAAGATCGCCCGATACCTGTTTCTCCGCTATGGCGGCGAGGTCGTGTTCTTCGGGCGATTCACCGCCATCCTTCGAACCTACGCGGCGTTCCTCGCCGGCACGACTCGCATGCCCTGGCGCAGGTTCCTCTTCTACAACGCAGCCGGGGGCGTCGTCTGGGCCTCGGTTTACGGCGGCGGTGCCTACCTGCTGGGCCGACAGATCGAACGGGTCAGCGGGCCGCTGGAAATTGTTTTCGTTCTCGTGGGAGTAGTTGCCGTCGTTGTCGCGACGTTACTCATCCGGCGCCAGGAAGACCGGCTCGCGGCGGCGGCTGAACGAGCCTTCCCAGGACCGCTCAAGATCTAGCTTCGGGTATGGCCGCCACGCCCAGGGTGACCTTCATCGGCGCGGGCAGCGCTGTTTTCGCCCGCCAGCTGATCACCGACATCCTCGCCATCGAGGGACTGGACGGCGGCGTGTTCGGGCTGGTCGACATCGAAGCGAGGCGGCTCGACCTGGCGAAAGGGATCGCCGAGCGCCTGGTGGAGCTGTCCGGGAAACGCTGGCGCGTCGAAGCCTCGACCGAAAGGCTCGAAGTCCTGCCGGAGAGCGACTACGTAATCAACTCGATCGAGGTTGCCGGCCTGCGTAACGTGCGGTTCGACTACGAGATCCCGATGCGCTACGGGATCGACCAGTGCATCGGCGACACGATCGGGCCCGGCGGCATCTTCAAAGCGCTCCGCACGGGACCGGCATGGCTCGACATCACAGCCGACACGCAGCGCGTGGCTCCGCGTGCCGTGGTCATGAACTACACCAACCCGATGTCGATCCTCACGCTCGCGGCGCTCCGCAGCACGGATCTGAGAGTCGTGGGCCTGTGCCACAGCGTGCAGCACACGTCGCGTCAGATCGCCGGCTACCTCGACATCCCGTACGAGGAGATGACGTGGCGCTGCGCCGGGATCAACCACAACGCCTGGTTCACCCAGCTCGAGCGCGCCGGCCAGGACCTATACCCGCTCCTCCGCGAGCGTGCGGCGATCGAAGAGATCTACGAGCAGGACCCAGTCCGTTTCGAGGTCATGCTGCACCTCGGCGCTTTCGTCACCGAGTCGAGCGGGCACTTTTCGGAGTACGTGCCCTACTTCCGCAAGCGTCCCGACCTGATCGCGAGGTACACGCGCGAGGGCTACCTCGGCGAGAGCGGTCACTACGCCAACAACTGGCCCCGCTGGCGCGCGACCAACGATGAGCAGATCGCGTCGATGCTCCGGGGCGACATGCCGGTTCCGCGCGAGCGCGGCCACGAGTTCGGCTCGTACATCATCGAGGCCCTGCAAGGCGGTCGTCCCACGTCGATCCACGGCAACGTCCGCAACGAGGGCTGGATCGACAACCTGCCCGACGGCTGCGTCGAGGTCGAGTGCGACGTCGACCGCAACGGCATCCACCCTCGTCGCTTCGGACCGCTGCCGGAGCAGCTCGCCGGACTGAACCGGGCGCACATGGCCGTGCACGAGCTGGTGGTCGAGGCGCTGCTGGAGCGCGACCGTCAAAAAGCCAAGTACGCGCTGATGCTCGACCCCCTCACCGCCGCGGTCTGCTCGCTCGAGGAGATCGACCGTCTGTTCGAGGAGATGTGGGCCGCCGAGCGCGACAGCCTGCCGGCGTTTGACTGACGGTCGCTGCGCGACCGCGTTTCAGGATTTGCCCCGCCCATCCGTCGAGATTTTGCCGGAAGCGTGCGTTCCGCCGCCGGTGAGAAGATCCCAGAACGCTTCCTGCACGGGACCTCCACGTCCATTGCGGCGGACCGCCGTGATGGGCCGCACGCTCGGCGTGATCGGCAGGCGTTTCAGCACGCCGCTCGCGATGTCGGAGGCCACCGCCCGCTTGGGCAGCGCCGCAAAACCGAGGCCCGCGATTGCCGCAGCACGTACGTATTCCGGATGCCCGAGGTTGAGCACGTCGACGCGGTCGTAAGCCTCGCCGAGCATCTCGCGCACGGTCCGCTCGGCCGACCACTCCGGGCCCCGTCCCAGATACAGGTGGCCGGAAAGATCCGCAGATGTGAGGCGCCGAAGCTTCGACAGCGGGTGTTCGCGATGCGCGACGACGACTAGCTCGTCGCGCGTCAGCTCGAATGCCAGCAGCGCCGCGTCGGTCGTGCCTTCGATGATGGCGCAGTCGAGGGTCCCCGCTGCGACGCGACGATTCAGCTCGGCCGACGGCTCGACGATGACGCTCAGCTTCACGCCAGGGTGCAGTCGCATGAACTCGGCCAGGCGGGGAGGCAGATAGTAGGTGGCGCAGGTGGGGCTGGCGCCAACGTGAAGTGAGCCGGCCTCCAGCGCTTTCATCGCCTGCGCCGTGTCGTCCATCACCTCGACCGCGCGCAGGGCGGCGCGGCATGCGTCGGCCAGCGTGCGGCCGGCGTCGGTCAGTCGCACCCTTCGACCGTCACGCTCGAGGAGCTGCAGGCCGACCGCGCGCTCGAAGTGCCGGACCTGCTGGGTGACGGCGGCCTGGGTCAGGAAAAGGGAGGCCGCCGCTCGCGAGATATGCTCGTTTTCCGCCACCGCCACGAAGGACCGCAGCTGCTCCAGCGTGTAGGCCGGCTTGCGCACGCGGACATATTAGTCGTGCTTATGCAAAGCATTACAAAGAGTTGAGATGAATTGCCTTAATGAAAGCTGAACTCGAGCGTTGTACCAGTTACCGTTCAACACACTCTCGGAAGGAGAGAAAGGAGGTGGGTCGCTTCATGGGTCGCCGGCAGAGCCGACAGAAAGGCCAAGGCATGGTCGAGTATGCCCTGATTCTGGTCCTGGTTTCGATCGTCGTCATAGTGATTCTTTTAACCATGGGCAACCAGATTCTGAACGTCTTCTCGAACGTGGTAGTCGCGCTAGGAGCCTGACGCCAACGCTCTCTGGGGGACCGGCCCGCCGGCCCCCCCGGAGCGCGCCTGGCTACGGGGCATAGCCAGGCAACCCCGTCGCGACGCCATCTTTGGTCCTTACCCGGCTGATCGCCAAGGCCCCGGATTGAGCCTGTAGAGTTCGTTCCGTGGCCGTCGGAGCCCACCCCGAGCCAGAGCCTTCGCCTGTTCTTTTGCCCGTCAGCCCCAGATACATCAACCGCGAGCTGTCGAGGCTCGACTTCGATGAGCGGGTGCTGGCGATGGCGGAAGATCCCAAGCTCGCGCTCCTCGAGCGTGTGCGCTTCCTCGCCATCTTCAGCCAGAACCTGGACGACTTCTTCCAGGTTCGCGTCGCGGGTCTGAAAGAGCAGGTCCTCGCCGCGGTTGCGGTCGCCTCGCCGGACGGCATGTCTCCGCTCGAGCAGTTGAAGGCGATCCGAGCGCGGGTCGAGGGGTTGATCGACCGCCAGGCCAACATCTACAACCGCGAGATCCTGCCGGCACTCGCCGATTCGGGCATCACGCTGGTGCGCCAGGAGGAGGTCAGCAAGAAGGAGCTCGCGCAGCTCCACACCGTGTTCCGCGAGCAGATCTTCCCGGTGCTGACGCCGCTGGCGGTCGACCCGGGCCATCCATTCCCGTACATCTCGCACCTGTCGCTCAACCTCGCCGTGATGGTCCGCGATCCACAGGGCCGGCAGCAGCGATTCGCGCGGGTCAAGGTGCCCCCGGTGCTGCCGCGTTTCATTCCGCTGCTCGACGGCGAGCGCTACGTGCCGCTCGAGGACGTGATCGCGCTTCACCTTCCGCTGCTGTTTCCCGGCATGGAGATCGTCACCCATCACCCGTTCCGCGTCACGCGCGACGGAGACCTGGACGACGTCGACAGCGACGCGGAAGACCTGCTCGCCGCCATCCAGACCGAGCTGCGACGGCGTCGCCGCCACGCGCGCGTGGTCCGGCTCGAGGTCGATCCGGGGATGTCCGCCGAGGTCCTGGACCTGCTCACTCGCGAGCTCGAGCTCCAGCCGGCGGACGTATACCAGATCGACGGGCTGCTCGACATGGGCAGCCTTTCGGTGCTGACGCAGCTCGACCGTCCCGACCTGAAAGAGGAGGTGTGGACGCCGACCACGCAGCCACGCCTGCGCGGCATCGCGGCCGAGGTTCCGGACCTGTTCGCCGTCCTGCGCGCGGGCGACGTGCTGGCGCATCACCCGTATGACTCCTTCGCTACGTCGGTGGAGGCGTTCATCGACCACGCGGCGGGCGACCCCGACGTGCTCGCCATCAAGCAGACGCTGTACCGCACGTCGGGTCCGGCCAGCCCCATCGT
>Ga0070707_100005654_pt1 | contig 11676 bp, 8 predicted proteins | sample KBSK5502metaG_FD_65468 | JGI IMG/M metagenome (GOLD analysis project Ga0070707, IMG submission 65468) | Corn, switchgrass and miscanthus rhizosphere microbial communities from Kellogg Biological Station, Michigan, USA - KBS K5-50-2 metaG | ecosystem: Host-associated > Plants > Roots >... | reverse complement strand
ACGCAGGCTCCGGCCGACGGAGTCCGGCGCGGCGACATTCATGGATCACTCCTGTCCGGTGGCGTCACCCGGACCTATCTCCTCCACGTCCCGCCTCGCCATGAAGCAGACTCCGGCTGGCCGCTGGTTCTGGCCCTGCACGGAGGCGGCACCCAGGGCCGAAGCATGCCCGGCTTGACCGGCCTTTCGCGCCTCGCCGATCGCCACGGCTTCCTTGTCATCTATCCGGACGGGAGAGGGCGGAGCTGGAACGATGGCAGGGAAGATCCCGACGTGCCCGCGGAGCGAATGAAGGTTGACGACGTGAGCTTCCTCACCGGGCTCGTGGACGAGGTGTCCCGCCGCTACCGGGTGGACCCGGCCCGCGTGTACGCGACCGGAATCTCGAACGGCGGATTCATGGCCCAACGGCTCGGCTGCGAAGCCTCGACGCGCGTGGCCGCTATCGCGCCGGTGGTGGCGACCATCGGTGTCGAGCTCGCGGGACGATGCAGGCCGACCCGCCCGGTGTCCGTGCTCATGGTCAATGGCACCGATGATCCGCTCGTGCCCTTCCTCGGCGGGCCGGTCCGCGTGTTCGGCCGGGTTCGGTCCGGAAGGGTCGCCTCGGTAGGCGAGACGGTGGCCCTCTGGGCGCGTCACAACCGCTGCGCCGCGACTCCCGTTATCACTCGCGAGCCCGACCGCGACCCCTCCGACGGCGTGACGGTGAGACGGGAGGCGCTCACCGGATGCCGCGGCGGTAGCGAAGTGATCCTCTACGTCTTGGAGGGTGGGGGCCATGTCTGGCCGGGGGGACCGCAGTACCTTCCCAGCCGAGTCATAGGCCGCGCCAGCCGGGACATCGACAGCGAGGTGATCTGGGAATTTTTCTCCTGCCATCGCCAGCCCTGATGGCCCCCGGGGCCAAGTGTCAGCTTGGTGACAGTTCCCGGAAAGCTATGTTAGGGTGGTAAATTAGCATGCGCCGCCGGAGGATGCTGTGAAGCCCAGAATTCTCGTCGTCGACGACCAGGCGATCATCGCCGACAACCTTCGCATGACCCTGGAGGCCCAGGGCTACGACGTCGATACGGCGGCGAACACGGTCGGCGCGATGCTTCGGATGGACGAGCGGGAGTTCTCGCTGGCTCTGGTGGACCTGGTGCTCCCCGATGGTGACGGTCTCCACCTGCTGAGGCTCCTCAAGGGCAAGGCGCCCTCTCTGGAAGTGATCATCATGACCGGCCACTCCTCGATCTCGAAGGCCGTGGAAGCGACCAAGCAGGGGGCCTTCTACTTCGTCGCCAAGCCCTTCGACTCGGAGGAGATGCTCATGCTCGTGGCCAAGGCGCTCGAGCGCCAGCGGCTCCTGGCAGAGACGTCCGACCTGCGTCGAAAGCTGGCCGAGCACTCCGCCTATGGCGAGATGCTGGGCTCCTCGCCGGCGATCAAACGCGTGTTCGACCTGCTCGACTCCGTGGCTGCCTCGGACGCCAACGTGCTCATCATCGGTGAGAGCGGCACCGGCAAGGAGTTGGCGTCCAATGCGGTCCACGCGAGAAGCGACCGGGCCGACGGGCCGCTGATCAAGATCAACTGCGCGGCGCTGCCCAAGGACCTGATCGAGTCCGAGCTCTTCGGCCATGTCAAGGGCGCCTTTACCGGCGCCACCACCGACAAAGCCGGCCTGCTCGAGGAGGCGCATCGCGGTTCCCTCCTGCTGGACGAGATCACCGAGATGCCGCTCGACCTGCAGGCCAAGCTCCTGCGCGTGCTCGAAGACCACACGGTCCGCCGCCTGGGCGGGGCCCGTTCAGTCCCGGTCGATTTCCGACTCATCTGCTCCACCAACCTCGACCCGGATTCGGCGCTGCGAGCAGGGCGCCTTCGGCAGGACCTCTACTTCCGGATCAATACCGTGACCGTGGCGCTTCCCCCGCTGCGGGAGCGCACGGGTGACATTCCCGTGCTGGCCAAGGCCTTCCTGGGCCGCTTTGCGGCCAAACACGGGCGGTCAGTAGAGGGAATCGACCCCGAGGCGTACCGGCGCCTGCTGGCCTATGGCTGGCCGGGAAATGTCCGGGAGCTCGAGCACGCCATCGAGCGCGGTATCTTGGTGGCGCGCGGCCGGGAAATTACCCTGTCCGATTTGCCCGAACCGCTCCAGGTTGAGGTGGCCACCGCGGCCGGCTCAGCGCCACCGCCAGGCTCGCTCGAGGAGATCGAGCGCGTGTCCATTGTTCGGGCGTTGGAATCCACGGGCTGGAACAAGCAGGCCGCAGCGGCGCTGCTCGGACTGCGTCGGCCGACCCTGTATTCGAAGATGCGCCGCCACGGCATCCCCCAGCGGCGGGCCAACTAACTTCGCCATCCTTCGTTCTCGGTCGTCGCCGGCCTCGACGTACACCCACGTACGCCTCCGGCCGGCTCCTCCCTCGGGCCTCGTCTGGCTCGTCATTTGTCCCGCCGCGCGATTGCGCCACGGCATCCCCCAGCGGCGGGCCAACTAACGTCGCCAGATCTACCCAGCCCTCACCTCGCGGCTGCGCCGCTCAGCTCGAACCGCCACGTTCTCGGCCGTCGCCGGGCCCCGGCCGCGGGCCAACTAACCTCAGCCGCCATCGGGTGTTCGCTCGACGACGGGATGTCAGTTCATCCTGTCATCCCCCTGCCGTCCTTCCTTAGCACCATGGCCCTAAGTGCCTGTCACACTTGGACTCCGGACTTGGCAGACTGCTTGCGTAGGGGAGGTCCGGGGAGGTAGCAAATCTATGCCTAGAATGTTGATCGTTGACGACGATCCCGCCTGGCGAAATTTGTACAGGATGACCTTCGAGACTCAATTCGAGGTCTTCGAGGCGATGGACGGATTTCAGGCCTTGTCGGTGCTCGACGCGGTCCGGCCCGACGTGGTCATTCTCGACTTGCGGATGCCTAAGATGGACGGATTCGACTTCGTCCAGCGGCTCCAGAAGCGGGGCGTGCACATTCCAATCGTGGTGTGTTCCGGCACGGTCGGGTTTGGCGATCGGCCCCCCATTACCGGAGTCCACATAGCGGCGAAGACGCCGGACCTCCGAGATGTCTGGGCCGCGCTCCGAATCGCGGTGCCCGAAGCCGCTGAGGTCGTCACTACCGTTGGCAAGCAGGTCGCGCCGGTGGACCAGGAGCTTTGGAGAGATTGACGCGCGCTGCCTAGCCATGAGGCAATTCTGCACAGCCTGCCTATAAAGTAGTCACGCCACCCCCTCCACGACAGAGGGGGTGGCATCGCAACTCCCCGATTCAAAATGCTTCGCTCCGATCTTCCGCCGCGGCACGTCTGGTGCAGAGTCCGCGGCGGGAGGCTCTATGAAAAAGGTCGAAGCCATCATCAAACCGTTCAAGCTCGATGATGTGAAAGAGGCACTGACTGGGATCGGGGTCATCGGCATGACGGTGTCCGAGGTTCGCGGGTTCGGTCGCCAGAAGGGTCATACCGAGCTGTACCGGGGTGGCGAGTACACGGTGGACTTCCTGCCCAAGATCAAAGTCGAGGTTGTGGTCCCGGACAACCTGGTGGACAAGGTCTCGGGCGTGCTGGCGAGCGCGGCCAAGACCGGGAATATTGGTGACGGCAAGATCTTCATCTATCCGGTGGATACGGCGGTGCGCATCCGCACCGGCGAGCGCGATGAAGGCGCGCTCTAGCCCTGGCCTGGCATCCGACGCTCAAGGAGACCACTCGGTGACACGAACGACGCGATCGGCGGTGCTGGCTCTCATTCTGATCCTCGCGGCCCTGAGCCTGGCCGCGCCTGCCTTGGCGCAGGCCCCAGCGGCGCCGGCTTCGCCGTCGGCGCCTGGCCCCGCGACGCCGGCAAATCCAGCGCCCCAGGCTGCGAAGATCGACTCGGGCGATACCGCTTGGGTGCTGACCTCGGCCGCGCTCGTGCTGCTCATGACGGCGCCCGGCTTGGCGCTGTTCTACGGCGGCATGGTCAGGCAGAAGAATGCGCTCGGGACGCTAATGCAAAGCTTCATCGTCCTCGCGCTGATCTCGATCCAGTGGGTGCTCTGGGGTTACTCGCTGGCCTTCGGGCCCGACCGCGGGGGCCTCATCGGGGGGCTCGATTGGGTCGGCCTCCGGGGCGTGGGGGCGGCGCCCAATCCGGACTATGCGCCCACGATCCCGCACCAGGCCTTCATGCTGTTCCAGATGATGTTCGCCGTGATCACGCCGGCATTGATCACGGGATCGTTCGCGGAGCGGAAGAAGTTCTCCACCTTCCTGGTCTTCATCCTGGCCTGGGCGACCTTCGTCTACGATCCGCTCGCCCACTGGGTCTGGGGCGCGAAGGGCTGGTTGCACGAGTGGGGCGCGCTCGACTTCGCAGGCGGAACCGTCGTGCATATCTCCTCCGGTATCTCGGCGCTGGCGGCGGCGCTGGTGATCGGCAAGCGCAAGGGATACGGCCATCAGCCGATGCCGCCCCACAACCTGCCGCTCACCGTGCTGGGCGCGAGCTTGCTGTGGTTCGGCTGGTTCGGATTCAATGCCGGCAGCGCGCTCGCCGCCAACGGCCTGGCGGCTCACGCCTTCACGACCACGAACACAGCCACAGCGGCCGCGGTGCTGGGCTGGATGTTCACCGAGTGGAACTCGCGCGGCAAGCCCACCGTGCTGGGCGCCGCCTCGGGCGCCGTGGCGGGCCTGGTCGCGATCACTCCCGCGGCAGGCTTCGTCACGCCAATGGCCGCCATCGTGATCGGGGCTGTGGCGGGGGTGCTGTGCTACACGGCATGCAACTTCAAGGCGAAGCTCGGGTACGACGACTCGCTGGACGTGGTGGGCGTGCACGGTGTGGGCGGGACCTGGGGAGCGCTGGCGACCGGGCTGTTCGCGACCAAGGCCGTCAACGACGCGGGTGGCGACGGGCTCTTCTATGGCAACCCGCACCAGCTCTGGGTACAGCTCGTCGCCGTCGTCGTGACCTGGATCCTCGGCTTCGTCGTGACCACGATCATCCTCAAGGTGCTGGATGCCGTCATGGGGCTGCGGGTGACCGAGGAGGACGAAGTGGCCGGCCTCGATCTCTCCCAGCACTCGGAGACGGCCTATGTGTTGGGAGGCTCGTCCTACGGGGAGTACTCGGTCGGGGCCGGCTCTGGCGCCTTCGCGGAGGCCATGAAGGCGGCGGAAGCCAAGGCGCGCGCCGGGCATTAGGCAGGGTGGGCTGAAGCCGACCGGAGCGCTTGACGGGGCGAATCGGGCCTCGTAATGTTGTCTGGCCTGTGGGGCAGAGGCGCCCTGCCGGTCCCCGTTTCCATCCCACGCTAGTGGACAAGGAGGCTGACGCATGACCCCGAAGGACGTTGTGAAAATGGCCAAGGAGAAAGGCGCCAAGATCGTCGATCTGCGCTTCATCGATCTCCCCGGCCTCTGGCAGCATTTCTCCATTCCGGTTTCGGAGCTCAAGGAGGACATCTTCGAGGAGGGCCTCGGCTTCGACGGGTCCTCGATCCGCGGATTCCAGACCATCGATGAGTCGGACATGCTGCTCATGCCCGATCCGAGCACGGCCCAGATGGATCCCTTCACGGCCGTCCCGACGCTCGTGCTGATCTGCAATGTGAAGGATCCGGTGACCGGCAAGGCCTATAGCCGCGACCCCCGCTACGTAGCCCAGAAGGCGGAGGCCTACGTCAAGAAGTCCGGCGCGGCCGATACGGTCTATATCGGGCCCGAGCTCGAGTTCTTCTTCTTCGACTCGATCCGGTTCGACCAGACCTATAACTCTGGCTACTACTTCATCGACTCCGAGGCCGGGTTCTGGAACTCCGGCCAGGAGGGCACCCCCGACCGGCCCAACCTGGGCTACAAGCCGCGCTACAAGCAGGGCTACTTCCCCGTGCCGCCTATGGACAAGTTCCAGGACATCCGCTCCGACATGGTGCTGGCGCTGGAATCGGTCGGCGTCCGGGTCGAGGTGCATCACCACGAGGTAGCGACGGCGGGGCAGACGGAAGTCGACATGCGCTTCGACACGCTGACCAAGATGGCCGACAAGGTCTGCTGGTACAAGTACTGCGCCAAGAACACCGCGAAGAAGTGGGGCAAGACGGCGACGTTCATGCCCAAGCCGCTCTTCCAGGACAACGGCTCGGGGATGCACACCCATCAGTCACTATGGCGGAATGGGAAGAACCTCTTCTACGAGCGCGGTGCTTACGCTGACATCTCGAAGATGTGCCTGTACTACATCGGGGGCATCCTCAAGCACGCCCCGGCGCTGCTCGCCCTCGTTGCGCCCACCACGAACAGCTACAAGCGGCTGGTGCCGGGCTACGAGGCCCCCATCAATCTCGTCTACAGCCAGCGCAACCGCTCGGCCTGCATCCGCATCCCCGTGTACAGCAAATCAGAGGGAGCCAAGCGTATCGAGTTCCGCACCCCTGATAACACGTGCAACCCATACCTCTCCTTCGCCGCTTGCCTGATGGCGGGGCTCGACGGCGTTGCCAACAAGATCGACCCGGGCAAGCCCGTGGACAAGGATCTCTACGAGCTGCCGCCGGCTGAGGCAAAGAAGATCAAGCAGCTGCCGGGCTCGCTCGACATCGTGCTCGACAATCTCGAGAAAGATCACGAGTTCCTTCTCAAGGGCGACGTTTTCACGCCCGACCTGATCGAGACCTGGATCGACTACAAGCGGAAGAACGAGGTAGACCCCGTCCGGCTGCGTCCGCATCCGTACGAGTTCGCCCTGTACTTCGACATCTAGCCTGCGCGCTCGCCACGCAGCTTTCCGCCCGGCGCATTCGAGCGCCGGGCGGGCTTCGCCCTCGACGGAAGGCTGCTCACGCGCTGAGCGTTCGAGTCTGCTTGCTTGCCGCTTGAGCAGGTCCTCTCGCCCCCGCGCCGCGAATACCCCGCTTTTCCCCCGTTTTGGTGCTGGCACTATGTTTGCGTGATCACCAAGCCATGAAGCCACGGTGGCGGGTGCTGATCGTGGACGACCATGCGCCTTCGCGCTCATCCATCGTCGAGGCGGTCGCGCTCCAGGGCGGCGAGGTGGTGGGTCACGGCAGCCGCCTCGAGGACGCCGTGCCGCTGGTCGAGCGGCTGCAGCCGGATGTGGCGGTGCTGGCGGTGGGGCTCCCCGACGGCGATGGACTCGAGGCTGCGCGGCGGATCATGGCGTCGGCTCCATGCCCGCTCGTGCTGCTGACGAGCCGAACGGATGCCGCCGTGGCGGCGCGTGCCGTCGAGGCGGGCGTCCTCGGTTTCCTCGTCAAGCCGCTGCGCCACCCGGAGCTCGGGCCGGCGCTCGATCTGGCCGTATCGCGTTTCCGGGAGATGGAGGCCGTCCGCCAGGAGAACGAGGCGCTCAAGCGCAAGCTCGAGTCGCGGAAGGTCATCGATCGCGCCAAGGGCCTCCTCATCCAGCGGCTCGGGCTCACCGAGCCCGAGGCCTATCGACGGCTCCAGAAGACCGCGATGGACACCCGGAAGCCGATCGCCGAGGTTGCCCAGGCTCTCCTGCTGAGCGACGGGCTCGGCCAGCCTCGCTCTGCCCGCTGACCTCCGCTGCCGATTTCTGAGGCACCGATTCACGCTTGCCCACAAAGTGGGCATTCCGGCGCTCGAGAAGCGATCCAAATGTCTGCAACTATCCGAAATCGCTCACCGTGATTTCGGGCACGGGCCTTGCTCCCGCCGTAGGCGGCGCGCCAAGACAGCGGGGTCGGCGGTCAGCGCCAGTGCGACCCATTCACCATGACCCAATGGAGGGTCGGACCCCTCACCCCTACCGAGGGCAGCGAAAGGAGAGGCGCATGGAAGGGCTTTCACGAAGGGATTTCCTCAAGACGACGGCGGCCGTCGGTGTCGGCGCCGCCGCGGGGATGGGCTTTCCGGCCATCATCAAGGCCCAGGGCTCTGCTCCCATCAAGGTAGGCGTGCTCCACTCGCTCTCCGGCACGATGGCCATCAGCGAGGCGCCGATCAAGGAAGTCGTGCTGATGGCGATCGACGAGGTCAACAAGGCGGGCGGCGTGCTGGGCCGCAAGGTGGAGGCCGTCGTGGAGGATCCGGCCTCCAACTGGGACCTCTTCGCCGAGAAGTCGAAGAAGCTGCTGCTCCAGGACAAGGTTGCGACCGTCTTCGGCTGCTGGACCTCGGTGAGCCGCAAGTCGGTCCTCCCGGTCTTCGAGAAGAACAACGGCCTGCTCTTCTATCCCGTCCAGTACGAAGGCGAGGAGTGCTCGAAGAACGTGATCTACACCGGCGCCACGATCAACCAGCAGGCGACGCCGGGCGTCGACTACCTCATGAGCCCCGAGGGAGGTAGCAAGAAGAAGTTCTACCTGCTCGGCTCGGACTATGTGTACCCGCGCACGACGAACAAGATCCTCCGCGCGTATCTCCTGAAGGTGAAGAAGGTGCCGGAGGCGAACATCGCCGAGGAGTACACGCCGTTCCACCATCAGGACTACCAGACCATCATCGGCAAGATCAAGAGCTTCAGCGCCGCCGGCGACGCCGCCGTGATCAACACGATCAATGGCGACTCGAACGTGCCGTTCTTCAAGGAGCTCGGCAACCAGGGTCTGACCGCCGACAAGTGTCCGACGATGTCGTACAGCTTCGCGGAGGTCGAGCTGCAGACGCTCGACGTCAAGCCGCTCGCCGGCCACCTGGCGTCGTGGAACTACTTCATGTCGCTCAAGAATCCCGAGAACCTCAAGTGGGTCAAGGCGTGGAAGGAGTGGGCTAAGAAGGCGGGCATCCCCGACAAGCAGGCCGTCACCGACGATCCGATGATGCACGCCTACGTGCACGTCCACCTCTGGGCCAAGGCGGCGCAGAAGGCGGAGTCCACCGACGTGGACAAGGTGCTGAAGGCGATTGAGAATTTGCAGATCTCGAGCCCGGTCGGCAAGTACAAGGTCGATCCGGAAAACCACCACACCTGGAAGCCGGTGTTCATCGGCAAGATCCGGGCCGACGGTCAGTTCGACATCGTGAAGCGCACGCCGGACTGGGTGCGGCCGGAGCCCTGGAGCAACGTCACGTATCCCGGCCGCGGCTGCGACTGGTCGAAGGGCGGCAAGGGCACCTTCGACACGGTTGGCGGAAAGCGCGTGTGGCTTTCGGAAAAACAGTAAGCCTGCTGGCTGTCACGCTCGGCCTGCTGGCGATCCTGCTGGGAGGGTTGGCCGGGCCCGGGGCTGCTGCCCCCGGGCCCGCCACGCCCGACCTCGAAGGGCCCGCCAAGCGGCTGTCTGTGCCGGCCACCCAGGAGGCGGCCATCGCCGCCTTGAAGGAGATCCCGGACCCCGCGGTCGAAGTGCTGCTCCGGGCGCTCAAGGACGGCGCCCTGTACCGGTTGAGGGATCGCGCCGCCATCCTTGGCGACGTCGGCACGCTGAAAGACCTGAGCGGGCAGCCGATCCTCGACGCCGCCGGCCAGCCGGCGGCTCCCGCCGACGGCCAGGAGCCCGTGCCCCTGGACGAGCGGCTGTTCTCCGTCGTGCAGCGGGCTCTCGAGCGTCTGGAGATCTTCGGCGCCGATGCGGCCGCGCGCCGGTCGGCGGCGTTCAAGCTCGGCAGCTCGCAGGATATGACGGCGATCGCCGTGCTCGAGAAGGCGCTCGCGCGGGAGACGGACCCGGAGGCGAAGCCGGTCATGGAGGAGGCGCTCGCCAAGCTCCGCCTGGCTTCTCCCGACCCGGCCGCCCGCGCCGTCGCGGCCCAGGCGCTCGGTCGGCTCCGTTCCGAGGCGGCGCTCGGCCAGTTGCAGGCGGCGCTCCAGCAGGAAACCGATCCGGCGGCGAAGCAGGCGCTGACGGGGGCGATTCGCAGCATCGACTCCTTCCTCGTCATCCGCAATGTCGTCGGCTACGCCTTCAATGGCGTGAGCCTGGGCGCCGTGCTGCTGATCATGAGCCTGGGGCTGGCGGTGACCTTCGGGCTCATGGGCATCATCAACATGGCCCACGGCGAGATGTTGATGCTCGGCTCCTACACCGCGTACGTCGTCCAGGAAATCTTCACCTCGCGCTTTGCGGCGCAGCAGGACTACTACTTCCTGGTCGCGCTGCCTCTGTCGTTCCTCGTGGCGGGGCTCGTCGGGCTCGCACTGGAGGGCGGGATCATCCGCTTCCTCTACGGGCGCCCGCTCGAGACCCTGATCGTGACGTGGGGCGTGGGGATGATCTTCCAGCAGTCGGCGCGCCTGTACTTCGGCGATCAAACGAGTGTCAACTCGCCAACGTGGTTTCGCGGCGGCCTGGAGCTCATGCCCGGGCTGATTCTCCCGTGGAGCCGGATCTTCATCGTCATGCTGGCGCTGGTGGCGCTGGGGGGCCTCTATCTCCTCCTGAATCGCTCCTACGCCGGACTGCGGGTGCGGGCCGTCATGCAGAACCGGGACATGGCCTCCTGCCTCGGCGTCTCCACGCGGAGGATCGACTCGCTCACCTTCGCGCTGGGCACGGCGCTGGCGGGGGTCGGCGGGTGCGCGCTGGCACTGATCGGCACCGTGGACCCCGAAGTCGGCAAAACGTACATCGTGGACGCCTTCATGGTCGTGGTGCTTGGCGGGGTCGGCAAGCTGCTGGGCGCCGTGGTTGCCTCCTTCGGGATCGGCATATCGAACAAGCTGCTCGAGCCCGCCATCAGCGGAACCGCGGCGCCCATTTACGCCAAGGTGGCCATCCTCGTCCTTGTGATCTGGTTCCTTCAGTGGAGGCCCACGGGCTTCTTCCCCGCCAAGGGACGCGCGGCCGCCGAGGCCCGGTGAGGCGCGCTCGATGACCCTCGGCGGCGGCCCGCGCGGGGACGCGCAGCGCCTCTGGATCGCGGCGTTCGGGATCGTCTTCGTCGTCCTGCTCCCGGTGGCCAATGCGCTCGGGCTGCTCTCCGACTACTACCTCAATCTCTTCGGCAAGTACCTGTGCCTGGCGCTGCTGGCCGTGGGCATGGACCTCATCTGGGGCTACACGGGCATCCTGTCGCTGGGGCAGGCGATTTTCTTCGGCGCCGGCGCGTACTCGATCGGCATGAACATGATGCTTGAGGGCAGCGGCAAGGGCGTCTACGGCGAGCCGGTTCCCGACTTCATGATCTGGAACCAGGTCTACCAGCTGCCCCTCTTCTGGAAGCCCTACAAGTACATCGCGCTCGCGGTCGCGTCCTCGATGCTGTTGCCGGCGGCGATCGCCGCGGTGATCGGCTTCCTGACCTTCCGCCGCAAGCTCCGCGGCACCTACTTCGCGATCCTGACGCAGGCCATCGCCTTCGCCGTCTGGCTGATGGTGAGTCGCAACGAAATGAAGCTTGGGGGCACCAACGGGCTCACCGACTTCAAGAGCGTCCTCGGTTTTTCGCTGAGCAGTCCCGCGACCCAGCGCGCGCTGTACATCATCACCGCTGCGACCCTCCTTGCGGCGTTCCTGCTGAGCCGGTGGCTCGTCACTTCGAAGACGGGCCTGGTGCTGCAGGCGATCCGCGACAACGAGCGCCGGCTGGAGTTCCTGGGCTACAACGTGGCCGGCTACAAGATCTTCGTCTTCGCTGTGTCGGCGGCGCTCGCTGGCCTGTCCGGGCTGCTCTATGCTCCCCAGGTCGGCATCATCACGCCGAGTCAGATCGGCGTGCTCCCGTCACTTGAGATCGTCATCTGGGTCGCCTTCGGTGGGCGCGGCACG
>Ga0070707_100005651_pt1 | contig 11678 bp, 8 predicted proteins | sample KBSK5502metaG_FD_65468 | JGI IMG/M metagenome (GOLD analysis project Ga0070707, IMG submission 65468) | Corn, switchgrass and miscanthus rhizosphere microbial communities from Kellogg Biological Station, Michigan, USA - KBS K5-50-2 metaG | ecosystem: Host-associated > Plants > Roots >... | reverse complement strand
CTCGTGATCGCCGGCGAAGAGTTTGTAAAGGCGAAAAACCTTGAACCAATCGGGCGCATCATTAGTTGGGCTTACGCCGGCGTCGAGCCTGAACTCATGGGCATAGGCCCGGTGCCGGCCACCCGTAAGGCGCTGGAAAAAGCCGGCCTGAAACTCTCCGATATGGATCTGGTTGAAGTTAACGAAGCTTTTGCGGCTCAGTACCTCGCCGTCGAGCAGGAACTCGGTCTCGATCGCGAAAATACCAACGTCAACGGTGGCGCTATTGCGCTGGGCCATCCGTTGGGCGCCACTGGAACTCGTTTGGTTCTGACTCTGCTTCATGAGATACGACGTCGGGGCGGGCGCTATGGATTGGCGACGGCATGCATTGGCGGTGGGCAAGGCATCGCGATCATCTGTGAACGAGTTTAGGCCGTCTCAGTAGTCACGGGGTCGGGGGTCAGTTGTCGTCAGCGAGTTCCGCGACTGACCACCACCAACTGACCACTGACAATTCTGATTTTCATAGAAAATCCAAATTCTCGTCCATCGTCTCGCGGCTGGAAGTAAAGCCGCAGGAATAACTGTCAGCAAACAGCTTCATTACGGGTTTTGAAATCGCTCTACTCAGTGAGGCACAATTCTTGCGAAAACTATTATCGCCCGCAAATCTATGTCTTTCATTCGAGTTTATTGGCTCAAGAAGTCACAAAGATTTAACCCAGTTCTTAAAGGTTTTATGCTTGCGCGGTTACCTCTCATCATGATAGAAACTGCCTTCTGCAATTGTTTGCAGTCATTCCTTCGGAACAAGCAGTCCAAAACGTTCTCGGAAGTCTCAGTTAACTCTGCGCCCGAATGCTCGCGCGCAAAATGGTCACAATGTTACTAATTCTCTAAGGAGTTCTCCTGTTATGCATAAATTTCTACGCTTCTGTTTTGCCTCGCTGGTCGTCCTTGCGCTGTGCGCGCTCAGCACGCTGGCACAGTCAACTACGACCGGGGCGATAAACGGCACCGTCATTAATCCGAACAAAGAGGTCGTGGCGGGTGCAACTGTCACTGCCAAGAATAACGGAACGAACAAAGAAGCCACGGCGACGACCGACGATAACGGTGGCTTCAAGGTCGTCAATCTGGACCCCGGTACCTACACAGTAACTGTAAATGCCTCAGGGTTTGCGCCTTTCACGAACGGAAACATCGCTGTCGAGGTCGGCCGTTCTACTCCCCTCGAGGTTGGACTGTCCCTTCAGGGCGTGACCGGAACGGTCCAGGTGACCGCCGAAGCTCCGGTGATTAACACCACGCAGCAGGACTTTGCGACCAATATCGACCAGACGTCGATCAACGAATTGCCGATCAACGGTCGGCGCGCTTCTGATTTTGTGCGTTTGACCCCGGGCGTGGCGCCCGACGGGGACTTCGGCATCAACAGCGTTCGCGGCATGTCGGGGCTGCTGAATAACAATACGCTTGACGGCACCGACAACAATAACTCTTTCTTTTCGGAGGAGCGTGGACGCACGCGCATCCAGTACGTAGTCAGTCAAGCGGCGGTGCGCGAGTTCCAGATCAATACTTCGAATTACTCGGCCGAGTATGGACGCGCGGCGGGTGGCGCTATTAATACCGTGACCAAGAGCGGCACGAATGATTTTCACGGCCAAGCGTTCTACTACCTGCGGAATAACTTCGTGTTGGGTGCGCGGAACCCGTCGGCCCTGTTGCCAAGCCCTGCGGGTCCTGTGGCAACCAAACCTAAGGACTTTCGCGAGCAGTTTGGCGGCGCAATCGGCGGCCCAATCGTCAAAGAAAAAGCGTTCTTCTACTTTACCTACGACCAACAGAAGCGTTTCTTCCCAGGCGTCGCGACACCATCAAATCCGACAGTCTTTACAATTAGTGCGGCGCAGCAGGCGACGCTTACCGCGCGCGGCGTAACGAACGCCCAGCGAGATGCGGGACTTGCCTTCTTGCAGAGTTTAACTGGCGTGGTCCCACGGCAGCAGAATCAGCGGATCATCTTCCCGAGGGTCGATTGGAACATTAACCAGAAGAACACTCTCACAGGGACTTACAACTACGTGCGCGCCAGGGCCCCGAATGGTTTTGAGACGCCACTGATCCGCAACATCGGGCGCGCCAGTTTTGGCAACGATTTTGTTAATATTGATTCGTTTACCGCGCGCTTCGCCTCGACTTTCTCTTCGAATCTCCTTAACGAGTTCCGCACTAACATAGGTCGAGAATTCGCGAGGGCTTTCCTAGGTGCATTAACCCCAGGCGAACAGACCGAAGTGGCCCGCGCGACAACCCTCGCGTTTCCCGGCGCGCTGCCGCAGATCAACTTCGGCGGCGGGTTCCAGTTCGGCTATCGCACATTCTTCGACCGCCGAAAGTTCCCCGATGAGCGGCGCGTTCAATTTTCAGACACGATGACCGTCACTCGTGGGAATCACACGATTAAGTTTGGCGGCGACTACAAGCATGATAAGGACGATATTGATAACCTCTTCACCGGCACGGGCTCGTATAGTTACAGCAACATCGTCGACTACCTCAGCGATTTCGCTAACCCCTCGGGCAAGCGCTGGAACACCTATACTCAGGCTTTTGGGTTAGCCGCGTATACGCTGCGAACTCCCGATTACGCTTTCTTTGTACAGGACGACTGGCGCTATTCCAAGAACCTGACGGTCAACCTGGGAATGAGGTGGGATTATCAAAGCTTCGACAAACCCCAATTTCCCAATACTGGCGGCGTTGTTCTTGCAGCGAGTCAAACCCGCTACACTCAGGCGCAGGCGGATGCAATCATCGCAGAGACTAGGAGGTTCCCGAAGGACAAGAACAACTGGGGGCCGCGCGTAGGTTTCGCTTGGGACGTCACGGGGAATGGTAAGACCAGCGTGCGCGCTGGCTACGGCGTCTACTATGGACGCGTTCCGAATACATTCATTGCGAGCGGTTTAGTCAATTCAGGAGCTCTTGGCTCGCAGATCGTAATTCCAACGTTTTCGGCCAGTACCGTGCTCAAGGACGCTAATGGCAATACCGTTCCGACTCCGACTTATCCCAACGCTCTTTCGGTAATCCCCGTACGAAATATCGGCATCAATTTGCTTAACTCGCGGTTGAGTAACCCGCTGATTCACGAGGCTGATATCACGCTGGAGAGAGAGATTGCTCCGAATACCGTTGTCTCCTTCTCTTACCTGATGAGCCAAGGCAGAGAGTTGCCTCAGTTCGTTGACTTGAATCTGCCGATTCCGGTTTCGTCGCGCACGTACACGGTAATCGGCGGTGCCTTTGACGGGCGGTCGTTTTCCACGCCATTCATAACTGGCGCGCGCCCAATCGCCAGCGTCGGCGCTTTCGGCGTCGGCCAGATACTCGAAACAAGCAGCACGTCCAGGTCCAAGTACAACGCGCTGGTGCTCCAGGCGAATCGGCGCTTAACAAAGGGCTTGCAGTTCCAGACCAACTACACGTATTCACACGCGACTGACGCCGGGCAGCGCTCCTCAACCTTCTCGCCAAGTTCCCCGACAGTTCTAAATGGCTTTGACTCGGGTTCTGATGTAGGGAAATCCGATCTGGACATCCCGCATCGCTTCGTGGCCAGCGCGGTCTGGCAGCCCGAAAAGACATTCGACTTTGCCAAGTCCGGTGCAGGGAAGGCGATCTTTAGTGGCTTCCAGATCGCGCCCATCGTCACCATTTCCTCCGGCAGAACGGTAACGGAATTTATCAGCGGTGGGTCTGGCAACGTTGGTGGAACGGCGAACGGTCTGCTCGGTTCTGGCGGTCCTACCCGCGCGTTTTTCATCCCGCGTAACAGCTTCCGCCGGCCAAAGACAGCAACGATTGACTTGCGCCTTTCAAAGCGTTTCAAGTTCAACGAAAAGATGAACCTTGAGCTTGTGGGAGAGGGCTTCAATCTTTTCAATCGGGCAAACGTGACCCAGCTCGAAAACACGCTCTACATCTTCAACAACGCGGCCAGCACGCTGACCTTAAACACTGGCCAGACCGGGATCACGCCTTTCCTCGGAACGACTGAGGTCAATAACACGACGGTCTATGGCCCGCGTCAGGTACAGTTCGCCGCTCGCTTCAATTTCTAACGAAACGTGTAGCGTAAACGCTTCGGGTGAGCTTCAAGGAGAAGCTCACCCGATTTCTTTTTAAGGGTCATCGATTCTCCGAGCACATTATCAAATCAGGCGATCACCATGTGAAGTGATGGAATCTTGACGAAAATGGCAGCCCCGACTCTGTCGATTATGCAACGCTGCCTGTGCGATGATGAGGGCAACCTCTATTGCATTCCGTAATCCAATCAGTCCGTCATCCAGTTTCGTGGTTCGATAGAACGTTTCAATCTCGCTCCACAGATGTCTGAGTTCCCGAATTGCGCGCGAGAGTCGATCTGCATTGCGCACCAGGCCAACGTAATGCCACATGATGTTCTGAATGGTTTGCATATCACCCTGGATCAATGCGGGATCGGCATCCGCAGTCAGCCCACTCTCGTCCCACGGCGGTACGCTTTCAACTTTCACATTCGCTATTGAGTCTTTGTCTTTCAACGATTGCGCGATTGATTGTGCTGCGCGATTTCCCCACACCAAGCCCTCCAATAGCGAGGTCGATGCCAATCGGTTTGCACCGTGGACGCCCGTGCAACTGATCTCTCCAACCGCATACAGATTTTCAATGTTGGTTCTTCCCCAGTCGTCGACCAACACGCCGCCACAGAAGTAGTGCGCTGCCGGCACCACCGGAATCGGTTCGTTGGTGATATCTATGCCGGCCTTGAGACATTGCTTATAAATATTCGGGAAGCGCTCGCGAATACTCTGCGGGGGCATTCGAGAAGCGATATCAAGCAGTATGTATGAGTAACTATTTCTTTCCATCTCATGGTGAATCGCGCGCGCGGCAACATCGCGGGGAGCAAGGTCTCCCCATTCCAGTGAATACTCCGCCATAAAGGGCCGCCCGTCAGGAGTGATCAAGACTCCGCCTTCACCGCGAACGGCTTCGCTGATTAAGAACCCTTCGGCGCCCGGCACAGCCAGAGCGGTCGGATGAAACTGAACGTATTCGGCATTGGCGATTCGCGCGCCGGCACGATTGGCCATCGCCAGTCCGTCACCGCGGGCGCCTGCCGGATTAGTGGTGTTCCGATAGATGCGTCCCAGACCGCCAGTCGCGAGCACAGTTGCCGGGGCAAGATAACGATGAACAGTTCGCTCGTTTCGATCGAACATGTAGGCTCCATGACAGGTGATGGCCTGGTAGTTGGCAAGTGGATCGCGAGAATGATGCGGGAACGTAATCAGGTCGACTGCGGTCATGTCCGACTCGATGGTAACGTTAGGACAATCATGCAAAGCCGCGATTAGTCCGTCCATGATCGCTTGGCCTGTCGCATCACCTACGTGGAGGATTCGGCGGCGGGAATGAGCGGCCTCCTTCGTAAGTAGTGGCTGTCCGTTCTCACCGCGATCAAAAGCCACGTGCGCAATCTCTTCGAGTATCTGGTGCAGTAACGGCGGCCCTTCTTCAGCGAGAATGCGGACAGCCTTCGGAGAGCTGACACCTGCCCCTGCCTCGATGATATCAGCCAGAAGCATCTCAGGGTTGTCGTCCACACCACGACCAACGATACCGCCCTGAGCATATAATGTGTTCGATTCGTGCGGATCGGGCGCGCGCGTGACAACTGTAATGAGACGGCGAGGGTTGCGCGCAAGTCTCAACGCTGTCGTTGCGCCGGCTATGCCGCAACCGATGATTAAGACATCGCTTCTGTTCAAGGGATTTCTTCCTTCATACCACGTCAGCCGATGGCTATCATTCTTTCGACCGATCTCGCGGCCCGTCTCAAAATATCTTCAGGGATCTCAATGACATACTGATTCTTCCTGAGGGATTCGAGCGTATCTTCAAGCGTGATCTGATTCATGTGAGGGCATCTGACACTGCAAAGGCGGAGCATTTCCTTGTCAGGATTCGCGGCCGCGATGTTATCGCCCATAGCACACTCCGTAAGCAGAAGGTAGTGAGAGGACGAAGTGTTTTCTACGTGCCTGATCATAGCAGTCGTGCTGCCAGAAAAATCTGAGGCAGCTACCACCTCGGGACTGCATTCGGGATGCGCGAGGATAGTGACATCGGGAAATTGCTTCCTGACATTGACTATGTCTTCGACGGTAAACTTATCGTGCACCTCACAGCGCCCGAGCCATCCAATCATCTGGTAATCCAGGTCGTCGCCAAACTTCTTCCGCGGATCCATGGTCGGGAAGATGATCTGCTTGCCGGTTTCTTTAGCGACATTCTTAGCCAGATATTCGTCTGGTATGAAGATGACTGTTTCTGTGCCCAGCGACTCTACTACGGCCTGAGCATTTCCTGACGTGCAGCAGATATCTGATTCAGCTTTCACATCGGCATAGGTATTGACGTATGCGACGACAGGCACTCCGGGAAATCTTTTCTTCAGTTCGCGCACATCCGCGGCCGTAATGCTGGCGGCGAGAGAACAGCCTGCCTTCTCTGAAGGCAACAGAACAGTCTTGCCCGGATTGAGAATCTTCGCAGTCTCGGCCATGAATCTCACGCCACAAAAAACGATAATGTCTCTATTTGTCTGCGCTGCTTTTCGCGCAAGTTCGAGTGAGTCACCGACAAAATCGGGAATGGAAGTGAAGAGCGCCGGTTCCATATAGTTGTGCCCGAGGATGACCGCGTTCCTCTCAGCTTTCAGGCGGTTGATTTCCGCGGCAACTTCTGCCTTGATCTTCAGTTCTATGTCCGGCACCACGTTGGCGAGCTTTGCCTTCATTTCCTGATACATTTTCTCGGAGTTCGTATCAGTAATCATCACTTGTTAACCCATCTAGACTAACTTCAGCGCTGGCCGCCCTCAGCGAATTTTAAACTTAAGTCAAGAACTTTGGCCGAGTGGGTCAGAGCGCCCACAGGGATATAGTCAACTCCTGTCTCCGCAATCATTCTCACATTGGCGAGTGTTACATTTCTCGATGCTTCGAGTCTTGCGCGATTGGCAGTTAGTTTCACAGCTTCCTTCATCTTATCGAGCGACATATTCTCTAGTAAGGTGCGCTGTACACCTAGCTCGATAGCTGCTTTAACGTCATCGAGAGATGCTCCTTTGACCTGAGTCCGGCGATGACACCCAATTCTTTGGCGACGATTCTTTCTTCCAGACTTGCAGCGGAAGATATAATGCTTTCGGTCGTGGGCATCGCCGGATCCTATGTCTTCATTCAGAGCGCGTTCGACGCTGGACATTATCTCCGGCGCAAGTGATATTTCTGGTTCCATGAATTAGCAGCGAAAGCCTTACGGTTTTGAATAGAGAATAGCAGAGTACCGAAGTGAACAGTAACCGCTCTAGAACGACTTGCTCGCTCGAAATCAGGCGCCGGGCGCTAGAGCTCGGTTTCTCGAAAGTCGGCATCGTCCCGGCCGTGGCTTTGTCGGCTGAGCATGAGAGACTCAAAGAATGGCTGCGTCGCGGGTATCACGGCGAGATGAAATGGCTGGCGCGCGATCCTGAGCAGCGCACCGATCCACAGAGACTTCTTCCCGGCGCCCGCTCAGTCGTCGTCGTCGCTTTGAATTACTACACGCCGCACGAACATTTGGAAAAACCCGGTAAGGTATCGCGTTATGCCTGGGGCGACGACTATCACGAAGTGGTCGGCGACAAACTGCATCAACTACTGTCATGGATTAAGGAGCAATGGCCGGACGCAGAAGGCAAGGTCTGCGTGGATATTCAGCCCGCTATGGATAAAGCCTGGGCCGCTCGGGCGGGCCTGGGATGGATTGGCAAGCATACTAACCTGATCACTGAAGAGTATGGCTCGTGGATATTTATTGGTGAGTTGCTGCTGAACCTTGAACTCGAATACGACGCTGAAGAAATCGCAGATCAGTGCGGCGAGTGCACACTGTGTATCAATGCCTGTCCCACCGGCGCGATTACTGAGCCCTATGTGCTCGATTCGAATCTGTGTATCTCTCATGCCACGATCGAATCACGCGCGCCGGAAATCAGTGACGAAGTGGCGGGGAAACTCGAAGGCTGGCTCTACGGCTGTGATATTTGTCAGGATGTCTGTCCCTGGAACCAGATGACTCGGGCGACAGATGAAGCGTGCTTTGAACCACGTGAAGGGAACGTCAACGCATCGCTTTCGCAAGTACTCGAATTGACTCAGGAGGCGTACGCCACTCGTTTTCGTCATAGCACTATGAAGCGCGCCAAGCTTTCAGGTCTGCAACGAAACGCGCGAGCATTACTCGATGCTGGGAGCGCGGACGTCCCGCCCGCACAGCGCGCGTAGCGCGCTCAAATTGGGGGCGACGAATTTCGTGCAAAGGAAAGTTCTGCTCATCGGCAGCGCGTTACTTGCACTCATGCTCCTCTTTCCACCGTGGGAGTACTTCGATGGCGATTCTTGCATGCGGGCCCGCGATGGCTACCACTTTGTCCTCTCACCTCCGCCTCGAGAAAATATCAAGACCGTCTTTGCGCCATACCAACCTCGATTTCCCGCAGTGGTTCGAATTGAGGTTGATCGAGTGAGGCTCCTGGCTCAATGCCTTGCTATCATCCTCGCCTGTTGCGGGCTCGCAATCGCCCTACGGACCAAACGCTCTGTCTTGAAGGTCGTTTTTAGCGCTGGGTTGTTTGCTATTTCGGCTATCGCTTTCATACTTGGGTTCTCTGGAGTACTTAAGGAGGATGAATGAAGATATTATTTCTGTCTTTTTGCATGTTAGTGCCGATTCTCTCAACGAACACCGCGAATGCGCAGACCGCATCACCCGCCGCGCTGCGCCGCATTGCCGACGATTACTACAACTGGCGCAACCAAAATTACCCCGTTGCCTCAAGTGATGCCGGCCTGCATACCTGGGACAGCAGGCTCACCGATTATTCGCCCGCGGCCATCGAGGCGCGGCGGCAGCACGTGCGCACTCTGCTGGCCCGCGTCAACGCAATGCAAACCGCAAAGTGGAAGAAGGACGATCAGATCGACTGGCTTTTGTTTCGCGCCCAGCTTGAAGGTCCGGCCTTTTTCGATCGAGTAATGGATTTCGAGCATGCTGATCCGCAGACCTACGTCAATGAATGCTCGAACGCAATTTTTTCGCTGCTCAAAAAGGAGTACGACACTCCGCGCAATCGTGCCCTTGCCGCCACGGCGCGTTTGCAGGCCATGCCGGCGATGATCGAACAGGGCAAGAGGAATCTGACAACGCCCGTCAAGCTCTACGCGCAACTGGCCATCGATTCCGCGCGCTCGATCGACAGCCTTTACAAAGACAGCATGATGACTGCGCTGGCAAAGGATTTGTCGCCGGCGGAAATGAAGAATCTCGTAACTGCCAGCGACGCGGCCATCAAATCGATTCATGGTTATGCCGACTGGTTGGAGAAACGCGTGCCGACCATGCCGGCCTTCGCACCGATGGGCGAGGCGAACTACAACTATCTGCTCAAGCACGTCTATCTACTGCCGCTCGACGCCAAACAGGTTGAGATGCTCGGGCAGGCCGAACTGGCGCGTTATCGCGGGCTCGAGTCACTCCTGCCCGACCCTTCACTCGCCGATCCGAATCCTCAGCGCGCGAAAGTGATTCCCAAAGATCAGGACGACTTTTTGAAAGCCTACGAGAGTCGTGAAGCTGAGATGATTAGTTTTCTGAAAGAGAACAAGCTGGTCACGCTGCCTTCGTATCTCGGCCGGTTTGAGATTCGCCAACTGCCCGAAGCGTTCAAGCCGACCAGTCCCGGTGGGTTCATGAATCCGCCCGGCGTCTATGACAAGGATGATAGCGGCTTTTATTTTATCCCGACTTACAATCCGCAAAGTAAGAACTTTTACATTCGCGCGGCGATCGAAGACCCGCGGCCAATCCTCGGCCACGAAGGAATCCCCGGCCACTTCCTGCAACTCTCAATCGCCAATCATTTGAAGGACGAGATTCGCCGCCAGCATGGTGATGGCGTCTTCATCGAAGGGTGGGCGCTGTATGGCGAAGAGATGTTGATGCGCACCGGTCTTTATCCAGTGAACTCTGCGTCGCAGGGACAGGTGCTGCGGCTCGCCCGCTATCGCGCGGCGCGCATCGGTGTCGACGTAAACCTGCACACCGGCCGCTGGACGTTCGGGCAGGCCGTAAAATATTTCATGGAAGCCGGTGGCCTCGATCGTGAAGCCGCGGAAGGTGAAGCTGCCGGCGCGGCTGCGAGTCCCACCCAAAAGATTTACTACATGACCGGCAAGTGGCAGATCATGCGTCTGCTCGGCAAGTACCGCGATCAAAAAGGCAAAGACTTTCGCCTCGGCCAATTTCATGACGACTTGATCAAGAATGGCAGCCTGCCGCTGTCGATCACTGAATGGATTCTGCTGGATGATCGCTCGTCGCTGGATCAGGCGCTGAAGACGCCGTAGCTCCCTCGAAGGAGGACAACTCTCGTGCTATCATGGATGCATGATCTTGTCCTTCAGAAACGAAGGTACAGAAGATATTTTCAACGGAGAAAACACGAAAGCGGCGCGGAGGACTTGCCGGGAGTCGTTGTGGAAGGTGGCAGCAAGAAAACTTGATCAGTTAGATTCAGTGACTAGCCTGAGTGAACTTAGAATTCCACCCGGCAACCGGCTCGAAGCTTTATCGACAGACCGAAGAGGACAACACAGTATTCGCATCAATGAGCAATATCGGATCTGTTTCATTTGGACTGACACGGGCCCGGAACAAGCCGAAATCACTGATTACCACTGACTAGGTTGAGCTAAAAGTAATGATTCGTGTTCCGACAAATCGGCCGCCAACACATCCCGGCGAGATGCTCGTCGAAGAATTCCTGACCCCAATGGGAATCAACGAAAGCGAACTGGCCGAGTACATACACGTGCCCGCTCAACGCATCAACGAAATAATCACCGACCAAAAGAGCGTCACCCCAAGCATCGCGCTGCGTTTGGCAAGGTATTTTGGAATGTCGCCTGACTTCTGGATGAATCTGCAACTGCGCTGGGATTTGTATCATACTCAACAAGCCGAGTCAGAAGACCTGAACGCCATTCGCCCACACGTCGCTGCTTAGATCGTCATGTGGAGTTTGCGCGGCTATGCCGCCCGATGCGCGGTAAGGCTTTGCCTCACCGTATCGCATCTCTCTTTCTCAAAGAGGCTACGCCCTCCTTTTGTGTGACTCAATGAACTGGGGCGCAGCCCCAAGGATCGAACAACCGTAACCCGGAAGGCCAAAGGCTTTCCGCACATCAGGCGGCACAGCCGCGAACTAATCCAATCGAGTAGTATAATCCACCGGTGCCGCAACTAACTGAAACTGAAGTGCGCGTCCTTGGCTCGCTGATTGAAAAGCAGATCACGACGCCGGAGTACTATCCGCTGACACTCAACGCGCTGACGCTCGCTTGTAATCAAAAGAACAATCGCAATCCGGTTACGACCTTGAGCGAAGGTGAAGTTGAGCAGGCGCTCGACAGCTTGCGCGAGAAGAACCTGGCTTATGTTTTTCACGGCAGCACGAGTCGCGTGCCGAAGTTCAAACATGTGATGCCGGAAATTTTTCACCTCAGCCCGGCGGAGTTGGCCGTGATGTGCGC
>Ga0070707_100005650_pt1 | contig 11680 bp, 9 predicted proteins | sample KBSK5502metaG_FD_65468 | JGI IMG/M metagenome (GOLD analysis project Ga0070707, IMG submission 65468) | Corn, switchgrass and miscanthus rhizosphere microbial communities from Kellogg Biological Station, Michigan, USA - KBS K5-50-2 metaG | ecosystem: Host-associated > Plants > Roots >... | reverse complement strand
CCGGCGTATACCGCTTTGCGGCAAGCGTTCGGCGCTACGTTGCTGCTCGGGCTGGAGATCCTCGTGGCGGCCGACCTGATCAGGACGGTCGCAGTAGCCCCGACGCTAACCAATGTCCTGGTCCTCGGGCTGATCGTGCTCATCAGGACATTCCTCAGCTTCTCGCTGGAGATCGAGATAGACGGCGTTCTGCCCTGGCGGCGGGCCCCAGCGAACGGCGCGGCAGCCGCACCGAACACGACCAAGAACGCGCCGTAGCAAGGCGGAAGCAGCCTCCGACGCCGGTCAGAGCGGACCAGGATGCGGTGTGTCGGCGCGGATACATTCACCACCGCGGCGGATGCCCGCCTCCGCGGGAATGCTTACCTGACAACGGCCCTGATAGCAGGGCGCGGCTGATCGTCTCCGGCGCCGCGCGTGCGCAGCCAGCTGGTGGGCGATGCAGCTCTTCTGCGGCTCGGCCGCCATCTTGAAACTCCTGCCCGGATACGGCATCTGCCCGGCCAGTGCGGCAGCTGCGGGTGACGGCTGACGCTCAGCGGATGATGGAGTGGCTCACCGATTCAGGCCGGCGGGACGTGCAGAGCGGGCTGACCGCCAGGTCGCGAGCCTTGCGGGCTGCCGGGCTGCTCGTGAAGTTGACATCGCCGTCCCGCCATTGCGCCCCGACGCCGGCGGCGTGCGGCGTGCCGTCCCGGCCGGCAGGTTCCAAGGAAATGCGTGACGTCGGGGCCCGGCTCGGCTGCGAGCGCGTCCCGGGCGCGGTCCCACTCCAGCTCTGCGTCTCCGTAGCGGGAAAGATTCGCGGTCTCAGTAGGTGCTCGTTCGGTCATACCCCATTAGAGAATGCGGAGGCCTTCGTCTTGCCGGAGCCGAACTCGCCGGACATGCCTTCGAGCTGCTCGAACAGGCTCCGGTAGCTGCGGAGCACGTTCCTGAGACCCTCGGTGTCCGAGCCGTCGCCATCCTCCCAGGAGGCGAGCGAGTGCTGGCGCTCCCTGAGGGAGTTCACCAGGTCGTTGATGGCCCGGTCGACGAGCCCGGACGCGAGCTTGACCGAGTTGGCTGGATCATCGACGAACATCGCCTTGATCTCACTCCAGCTCGGGGAGCCGAGCGTCGTCCCGCCCGCGGCCCGGGCAGCGGCAATGTCAGCAGTCGTCGCGGCGGTGGTGTCCCCTGATGCGAGGCCCGGCGCGACGGACTCGGGCACCTCGGAAGCGGCCACTGCGGACTCGGCCACCGCTGAGTCAGACGCGGGCACCGCCGGCCAGGCGGTCCCCGCGGGGGCAGCCGTCTCGTCCGGAGCGAACTCACCCGGAACTGTCTCGTTCCGAGCCGTCGCATGCGCGGGCGTCTCGAGCGGCGTCTCCTCCTGCTCATCGATCGCGTCGTGGCTCTTGATCACCACGACATCCTGTTCGGCGAGCACGACGGGCTCGGCATTGGCGTCACACCCCGCCTCGGCATCGCGCTCCGCGTCGGCACGATGTTCGCCTGTGTAGTCGCGGTCCTCCGGGCGTGACCAGGCCGGAGCGTCGGTTTCGTGGTTATCCATGGCGGCTGTCTCCTTGTGCAGTGGCTGGCCCTGGTCAGGGCCTGATGTCCCCCGCCCGCTCTCGGGTGACGGCCGGATCGGATGGACGCGTGTCGCCGTTGGACGGGACGGCCCTTCCGTCCGCGTCGTAGGCTGCTGCCTCTTGGGCTGCAGCGTCGTGGGCGGCGGCGTCGCGAGCGGCGGTTTCGCGGACGGCCTCGTCCTCGGCAGCAGCGGCCTCAGGGGCGGCGGCGTCGTGCGCGGCCACGTCATGGGCGGTCGCATCAGATGCGGCGGCGTCCCGCGCGGCTGCGGCCCGAGTCCCCGCGCCTTCGGCAGCGTCGTCGGCGGCCGCGTCACCGAGCAGGTCAGAGAACATGGCGCGGTAGTGGATCATCGCCTGGCGCATGTCCTCCGTCGAAGCCTGGCCGTTCGCCGAAGCATCGCTGAGCGCGTGCGCTGCCCGGTATTGCTCGAGGTTGCGGGCGTGCTCGACCGACAGGTCGGCCAGGATCTGCTCGTAGCCGTCGGTTGGGTAGCCGCGGTCATGAAGCACGGCCGTCACGAGCTGCTGCGCCTGCGAAACGGCGGACGCCGGGTGGTCGACGAAGCGCTCCTGGATGCTGGCCCACTGCGTGAAGTACTCGGTCCGGGCGGCCGCGGGCAGCGGGCGGATGTCGAGTCTGCGCACGCGGCGCTCCCGGCTGGCCAGCTCGGCCTCGGCCCTGCGCTGGCTCTGCTGGTCGGCGACCAGGCGGTCGTATTCGGGTCCGAAGCGCTCCTTGAGCCGACGGCGCCTGGCGGCCATGGCCACGAACCCAGCCACGGCGATGATGATGACGATGACCACAATGATGGCCACGGTGGCCCCTGCAGACATTTGGGGAACCTCCTTGTGCGCGTCGTTGCGCACCCCCGTCTGCCCCACGGGCGTTAACCCAAACTTGAGGTCACAAATGGCGGCCACACATTGGCGCATGGTGGTTACGGTGCCGACATGAGCTTTTTGAAGAGTTCGTCACGATTGCGGCGGTCCTGGTCGGCGCGGGCACGACATACCCGGTGACCGCGTTCGGGGACCGGGCCAGGGACAGGCGCGAGGATGTCCGCAAGCGAAGTGCGCCGCGCTGGAGTGCACCCCAACGACCTGTTCGAGGTCGACACCACCCCCGTGACCCGCCCGGCCGCACCGCCGCGGACCGTCCCTGACCAGCCGAAGGCCTCGGCCAGGAGACGGTCAATGCCGCCGGTCTGACCGGCGTCGCCCTGACGGGAACGAAGCAGCGGGCCTGCGCCGGCTGCGGCGCCGTGGTCGGCATCATCGGCCGGGAGCACTGCTGCCGCTGCCAGCGGAAGATCCTCGAAACGGCCGCCAGGGGCGGCCTGCCCCCGGCTGCGGGAAGCAGCGGTCCGGCAGCCGGAGACGGGCCGGCGCGTGCTGTGCTCACGGCCTGCGCCCAATGCACGGCCAGGCTGCCGTCAGCCCGGACGGCCGCCGGCTATTCGTCATCGGGCACGCCGACGCGACCAAGCACTACCCGGGACTTCCTCACGGTGGCCTACCGAGCCTGAGCCGGCGGTCGGCCCGGTCATCTCAGACCGCGTGACCCGGCTGGCGCTCCGCGCTGGCTGGCCACCCGCCGCTCGGCTCACCTGTCGAACCAGACGACGAGCCGGACGTCGGCAGCGCCGTGCACGCTGGCCAACGCGGACATCACCGACCACACCGCAGCCCAATTGCCTCCCCAGCAAGGCGCGGATGGCAGTTACCGCCGCAACTCAAGTTCCGCCCAGGCCGGCTCCCACAACGTGCTCACGGTCACCCGAATGCTCTTGCGGGCCGTGGGCACCGGCGGCCAGAAGAAGAAGCTGCCGTTGATCGCCGCGCATACCCAGCGACCTGGGCGCTGCGGTCGCGGCGGCAGGCGGCTCCCTGCCCAGGCCGCCGGAGCGTTTCGCGGGCAAGCCTGGCTAGCTTTACTGTGGCCGGTGGTGAGCCCGGGGCATCGGGCGGAGACGTCAGGCGACGTGGGCGAGAAGGCATACTACGAACACGGGACAGCCTCGCGGGACCAGCGGGCCACGCGATGAGCAGCGGAGGTGGACACGGGCGCGCAGGGCAACCACGTCGACTCGGGCGAGCGCGGCTCGGTCATCGACCGCGTCGGCCTTTACGAGGCATTCGCCACCGTCGGCTTCGCCGGCCAGCGCCGCCGGGTGTACCGCCGGATCGTCGCGCTCAGCGGCGCGCGCTCGGGCGACAAGGCGCTCGATGTCGGCTGCAGCGGCGGCTTCCTGGCCAGGTTGCTTGCCGACGCTGTGTCGCCGTCCGGCCGGGTCACCGGAATCGACCCCTCCGAGCGCGCCATCGCCTACGCGACTCGCCGGGCGCCCGCCAATTGCTCGTTCGCCGTCGGCGTGGCCCAGGACCTGGGCCTGCCCGATCAGTCCTTCGACGTGGTGACCTCCACGCTGGCCATCCACCACGTCCCTGAGGCGAAGCGCCAGGCCGCGTTCGCTGAGATGTTCCGCGTGCTGCGACCAGGCGGCCGGCTGCTGATCGCCGACTTCCGCCCGCCCGGCGGACGATTCTCCTTGCACGGCGCGCTCCGCGGCGCCCTGCGCGGGCGCGGTCATCCCACGCAGCAGGCCGACCCCGCCACCATAGAAGATCTCGCCGCCGAGGCCGGCTTCCAGGTACACGACCGCGGCGGCCTGCCATTGCTCGGCTACGTCCAGGCAGCCCGCCCGCTCGACGCCGCATAGGCCTGCCAGGACCACCCGCTCGGCGCGCCAGCGCAAGCCGCCTGGCGCGGCCGGTCCGGCAGTTCGCTGCCGAACCATGAGGCTCAGCCGAGCCATGGCTGCAGATCAACACGCACGCTCGGCTCGATCTGGGCGCGCGGGCGTCGGAAGGACGTGGCGGGCCGAGGGGTGCAATTGCTTCGGTTCTGCGCGGTTGTGCGGGAGTTCGCTGCCAGCCTGTGCTCGGCTGGGCAGAACGGCGACGGACCGCCGATGGTTCCGGGCTCAAGGGCTGGTGCCTGTTTCGCGATCACTTCCGAGGTGGGGGCCGAGTCCGGTCGGGGGTCGTTATCCGGCGGGGATGAGGGTGGATGTGCCCGGGCAGAGGGACCCTAAGTCGATCGAGTCCTGGCGAACGAGCGGCTGAGGGTTGAGCAAGGCAGAACCGGGCACGCAGACCGAAACGGGGTTACAGACGATGATCGTGCCCCCGTCACCGCGGTCACGTGATGCGACCGCCGGGCTGGCCGGCGATGACCAGGCCAGCTTCGCACCTGACCACCGGCCAGGCCAATGAGGGAGCCGCCATGTCTGGCATGACCCACACCTCAGCGGGCGCCACGGCGATCCGGCCGTTCACTGTCCCGGTCGTCCCCGATGCGGAACTCGAGGACCTGCGTGCACGCGTCGCGGCCACCCGCTGGCCCGACCCGGAGCTTGTCACCGATCACTCGCAGGGCGTGCAGCTGGCGGTGATCCAGGAACTCGCGCGATTCTGGGCGACCGAGTATGACTGGCGCAGGTTCGAGGCGAGACTGAGCGCGCTGCCGCACTTCATGACCGAGATCGACGGGCTGGACATCCATTTCATTCGCGTCCGCTCGCCTCACGAGAACGCCCTGCCGATCATCATCACGCACGGGTGGCCCGGCTCGGTCATCGAGCTGCTGAATATCATCGACCCGCTTACCAACCCCACCGCCCACGGCGGGAGCGCGTCGGACGCCTTCGACGTGGTGATCCCGTCGATGCCGGGCTACGGGTACTCCGGCAAGCCGCGCGACACCGGCTGGGGCCCGGACCGCATAGCACGTGCCTGGGCCGAGCTGATGAAGCGCCTCGGCTACACGCTGTACGTGGCGCAAGGCGGCGACTGGGGCGCGATCGTCACGGACGTGATGGCCGCCCAGGCACCCCCCGGACTGGCCGGCATGCACACCAACATGGCGGGCGTTCTTCCCGCCGATGCTTCAACAGCGCTGGCGCGTAACGTCCTAGGAGCCGGCGGCCCGCCGCCATCCGGCCTGTCCGCCGAGGAGAGTCGTACGTACGAGCAGCTGAACCGCTTCTTTACGAAGGGCGTCGGCTACGGGATCGAGATGGGGACGCAGCCGCAGACCCTCTACGGGATAGCGGACTCGCCCGTCGGCCTGGCGGCCTGGATGATCAACCACGACGAGGCCAGCTACCAGGACATCGCCGACGCGTTCGCGGGGCACCCGGTCGGCAACCTGACCCGCGACGAGGTGCTGGACAACGTCACGTTCTACTGGTTCACGAACACGGGGGTTTCCTCCGCACGCCTGTACTGGGAGAACGCGGTCGGCTTCTTCGACGTCAAGAACGTGTCCATCCCGGCGGCCGTGAGCGTCTTCCCGCACGAGATCTACAAGGCCCCGCGCAGCTGGGCCGAGCGGGCCTACCCCAACCTCATCTACTTCAACGAGGTCGACAGGGGCAACCATTTCGCCGCCTGGCAGGAGCCGACGCTGTTCACCGGCGAGGTCCGCAACGCGTTCCGGTCACTGCGCTAGCCACACACCGGCGGGCGGCGCGCCAGGTGCGCGCCGCCCGCACCCCTGACGCACCGGGCCGGGGCCCGGGCCGGGACACCGTGCTACCGGGAAGGCATTGTCATGAGAGCACGCTGGCGCGCGCCCACCGGGCTGCACGTACCATCGCCCCAGCTGCCCGTTGAGGGTGACCTGCCGTCGCTGGACGGCGCGACCGGGTGGCTCAACTCGGAGCCGCTGACACCCGCCGGGCTGCGCGGGAAGGTGGCGGTGGTGGACTTCTGGACCTACACCTGCATCAACTGGCTGCGCCAGCTTCCCTACCTCCGCGCCTGGGCCGGGCAATACGCCGGCCAGGGGCTGGTGGTGATCGGCGTGCACACACCGGAGTTCTCGTTCGAACACAACCCCGATAACGTCCGCCGGGCCGTGCAGGAGATGGGGATCACTTACCCGGTCGCCACCGATAACAACTACGCGGTATGGCAGGCCTTCGGTAATTACTACTGGCCCGCGCTCTACGTCGCCGACGCGCACGGGCGGATCCGGCATCACCACTTCGGCGAGGGCGAATACGGTCAGTCGGAAATGGTGATCCAGCAGCTGCTCGCCGAGGCCGGGTCCACCGGCGCAGGTACGGAACTGGCCGCGGTCGACGCCCGCGGCCTGGAAGCCCCGGCCGACTGGGCCAGCCTGCGATCACCGGAAAACTACACCGGCTCTACGCGCACCGAGAACTTCGCCTCCCCCGGCGGCCCGGCGCCGGGCAAGCCGCACGCCTACGCCGTCCCGCCCCGGCTAGGGCCGAACCAGCGGGCCCTGTCAGGGGAATGGACCATGGGAGACGAGGCGGCCACGCTGAACGCGGCCAGCGGGCAGATCGTCTGCCGCTTCCACGCCCGCGACCTCAATCTCGTCATGGGACCAGCAGCACCAGCAACCCCGGCGCGGTTCCGCGTCCTGAGCGACGGTCAGCCACCCGGCGAGGGCCACGGCGCCGACGTCGACGGCGACGGCAACGGCACTCTCGTGCAGCAGCGGGTGTACCAGCTCATCCGCCAGCCCGGCCCCGTCACCGACCGCACCTTCGAGATCACCTTCCTCGATCCAAGCGCCCAGGCCTACTGCTTCATCTTCGGCTAGACCGCAGCGAAATATGCGAACTGCCCCAGGTCGGCCGGCGACGGCAGAGCCTGCCGTTGCAAGCTCACGGGCAAAGCGCGCCAAGACCTAGCCAAGGCGCCGCCGTGCCCGAGCGGCACAGAAACGGCTGATCGGCTCTGAATGAGTACGGATAGCCTACGAGTCTGGTAGCCATTCCTATTCGGCGGTACGGGCGGCCCGCTTACTTGGCGCCGGTCGCTCTACGCGGTCACCGGGTCCGTGTCGCCCGCGCACGTTAGTTCGGTGCCTTCGTTGCAGGCTTTGTATGATCGCGCTGGCGCCACCGAATTTCATTGGCCGGGCGGTGCGGAGGACGCTAGCCTGGTATTTGTGACTGACATGCTGGCGCGGCGATTTTGCTGCCTCCCGGCCCGGGGTGGGCCGCCGGGAGGCGCTGCGCCGCGTTAGGCCGGTGCTTTGTTCAGGTGAACCCCAGGCCGGGAGGAACTCCCCGGCCGGTTCGCTTGAACGAGGAGTCACCGTGTCCAGTCCCGTTTCCTATCTGGATCCTGTGCAGTTGAAGCGTGACCTTTGCCTGCGGGATCTGTCTGAAGCCGGCGAAGGTCCCCACGACATCCAGATCCTCATCGACCGGGCCGCGGCGGCGCTGCGCCGCGCGTGGGGCACCGAGGTTCGCTGGTGCCGCGGTCCGCGGATCGTGCCGGTCGCCGACAACTATGACCGGCTCGGCTACGCGGGCGAGGCGATCACCCGCGAGGCCCGCTACACCCGCTATGTGGATGCCACGTCCATGCTGCGCAGCCATTCGACCGCCATGATCCCGCCGGCGCTGCGCCGGCTCGCTCGTGAGCCCGGCGATGATGTGCTGCTGGTTTGCCCGGGGATCGTGTACCGGCGCGACGCTATCGACTGGCAGCACACAGGAACCCCGCACCAACTCGATCTGTGGCGGATCAGGCGCCGGGCAATGAGCGGTGCCGACCTGGACCAGATGATCACGGTCCTGCTCGGGGCGCTCGCCCCGGGCCTGGGGCACCGCCAGCAGCCCCGCACGCACCCCTACACACTGCTCGGCCGCCAGGTGGATGTGCACCAAGACGGGCGCTGGGTGGAAGTCTGGGAATGCGGCCTGGCCCATCCCGGGGTGCTGGCTACCGCCGGGCTGCCCGGCCGCGCCGGGCTTGCCCTCGGCATGGGCCTGGACCGGCTGCTCATGCTCGCCAAGCGCATCCCCGACATCCGCCTGCTCCGCTCCGGCGATCCCCGGATCGCCCGCCAGATGCTCGACCTCGCCAGCTACCAGCCCGTCTCGCCGATGCCCGCCATCACCCGGGATCTGTCCGTCGCCGTCTCCGCTGACGAGGACGAGGAAACCCTCGGCGACCGGATCCGCGACGCCCTCGGCGCCGACGCGAGCGTGGTCGAGGAGGTCCGGGTACTATCCGCCACCGCCTACCCGCAGCTGCCCGCCGCAGCGATCGAGCGCCTCGGGGCCCAGCCGGGCCAGATGAACCTACTGGTCCGCGTCGTCCTGCGCGACCTGGACAAGACCCTCACCAGCCAGGCCGCAAACGCCCTTCGCGACCGGATCTACCGCGCCCTTCATCAGGGAACCGAGCACCAATGGGCCCGATGACCCCTGGCTAGCGCCCGCGCCGCAACCGGCCCAGAGCGCTAACACAAGCCCGCCGCACAATCCGTCGGCGACCGCCATCGCAACCCTTGAAGGCACGCATCCGGCTCTGATTTTACTAATCGCCAGCGCCGGTTACCGCTTGCCTGCACTGTGCAGAACCGCCGCTCGGGGCGGCTTCATTTGTGTCGTCGAAGCCCGCGGGAGCAACGCAGATTGGTGCGATCTGTGCGAGATCCTGTGCCGGGCCGGCACTGCCACGCCCACCGTTGAGGACAGCCGCGCCTGCGGGCTCGGTGCGTGATCACTGCCTTTCTTGCGGCGACGCTTGCTGGCGGGGGCGGTGACGGCGCTTTCGAGTTGGGCGGCGGGCGAGCAGGCTGATCAGGCAGGTGGCCGCGAGGGCCGCCACGAAGGCAGTGAAGATCAATGCTGCCGGGCGCAGGCCAATGATCTGGGCGGCCAGACCCACCCCGACGATGGGAATGGATAGAGCCACGTAGAGCACGACGAAATAGCTGGATGCCACCTCGCCGCGGCGGTTGGGGGGAGCCTCGGTGTTGAGTGCGGCCAGACCGGCACCGACGCTCAGTCCCTGGCCGAGCCCTGCCACGACCGCCCCGGCGATCAGGAACGGGAGTGAGCCGAGCGCTAGCGCCCCGGCGACGAGCCCGGCGCCAATGGCGACGCCGATGCACCCGGTGGACAGCCCTGTCCGGGCCGGCATCCGGCCTATGGCCAGTTGCCCGGCCGCGGAGGCGCTGAACAGCGCGAAGACCATCGCGCCGGCGAGGGCAGGGCTGGGCTGATGCAAGAGCCTGGCAAGGAAGGTCGGCGCGACGGCGCTGAATAGGCCAGACATCGCGAAGCTGGCGAAGCCCGCGGTAGCGGCACGGGTGAAGGTCCCACGCAGCGCCGCAGGCACGCGCAGACGTTGCATATGCACGACCTCGCCGCCGGACGGGCGCACGGTCTCAGGCACCCGGGTGACCGCCATGAAGGCGGGGGCCAGCAATGCCAGATCGGTCCAGAATGGCAGCCGGAGCGGGGCGGCCGCCAATGCGGCCACCACACCCGCGAGCAGCGCCCCACAGCCAAGACCGCCGAGGTTGGCCGCGGTCGCGACGCCGCTGGCGAACGATTGCCGGCCAGGCGGGGCGAGGTCCACCAGCGCCGCGGTCCCCGCACCGGTGACGATGCCCGCCGACAGGCCCGACAGCGCCCGGCCCGCCAGCAGTGCGCCCAGCCCGCCAGCCAGCAAAAACGCGACAGCACTGAGGGCCGAAAGCGCCAGGCCCGCCAGCAGAGCGGGTCGGCGGCCGATCCGGTCGGACACGCTGCCGAGGAAAAGAAGCGCAGCGATCACCCCCACCGCATAAACGGCAAAGATCACGGTGATGACCAACGGCGAAAAACCCCACTGCTGCTCATAAAACGGATAAAGCGGAGTAGGTAGCGTCGTCCCCACCATCACAACCGCAAACGCGTACGCCGTCAGCCACAGCGGGAAAGCCGCCCGGCCGCCGGCCCCGGAAGCACCCCGGCCATGCCCACGTGTGCGTCCGCCTCCGGGCGTGTCAGTCACATCCTTCCCGGCCCGGCGCGCCACTGCAGCGGCCACCACCGCCCTACGATAACCATCAGCCAGTTGCCGCCCATCCCCTCGCGACCCTTCCCCAAAGGCCAGACGGATACCCGGTTTGGAGCGTCCCGAGCATAGCCACACAGCGCCGACAAGAAAACCGGTCAAACCGGGGGTGGAGGGAGTCGCGCAAGATCATCTGGCCGGCACCCGAACTCCTGGCCCGTACGCGTCATCGAAGCAGCTGCCGGCCGCATTCGGTGTCCGCGCCCGCTGCAAGATCGAGATCCTGTAACACGCGCTCGCGGCAGCAATCCGTGGTACCTACCGGGCAGGCTCCAGCGTCAGTCTTTGTGACAGGTACGCAGCGCGAAGAGGCAACGACGTCAGCGGGCGGAGCAGCGCCCATGAGTCCACGTAGGCAAGCCGTTCCGCGACGCGCCGTATTGCCGTGCCTCGGCGGAACCTGATCCTGAGGCCAGCAGGAATCCCTAGCACCGCGATAATCGCCGCGATGATGGGGGCGAGCCCGATGCGGGAAGCACGGATACCCGTGATCAACGACCACGTACTCCGTCAAGGCTTCCGCCTCTGGCGCAGCCGCAGCTGGCGCAACCGCAGCTGGCGCAATCGCAGCTGGCGCAGCCGCCGTCGCTGCGACTCCTGGGCCTGAGCCGTCCTGTCGGTATGACGCCTCAGCCACGACCACGCTACGACCCCTACGATGACCAAGATCGCCGCCGTCAGCAGCAAGGCGACGCCGACAACCTGGATGACGTGGTAACTCATGTCCGCCCCACAAAGCCGTAGCCGCCCTCATCATCGAGGGCGACTATCAATCCGTTGCAGCGGATGATCGCCCTGACCGCCGGGTCAGAGCCAGGCGGTACCACCCAGCCGCCGAGCCGTGCGGTCAGCTCATGGCCGTAGCACCAGTCATGGCGCATGACATCGAGGCTGTCGCCGTAGTAGGGCCGGTTGCGCCACGCTGTCTCAGCCACAGACCGAGTATGCCGGTTCGAGGCGACGATTTGTCCGAGCCATACCAGTGGCAGGTGACTAAACCCTGGTTCTCAACGTCGTCGTCGAGGTCGGGGCGGTGACGACGCGCTCGGATCGCCGGGCCTATGACCTGGCGGCTGTCGGCCGGGTCGGGCACGTAGGCAGGGCGGTGTCGTCGATGGCCGAGCGGGGCGTGCCTTGCGGGACGGTGATGGTGAATGTGGTCAGGAACTCCGCGGTCTCTTCGCTGGCTTCCCGAGCCG
>Ga0070707_100005649_pt1 | contig 11681 bp, 10 predicted proteins | sample KBSK5502metaG_FD_65468 | JGI IMG/M metagenome (GOLD analysis project Ga0070707, IMG submission 65468) | Corn, switchgrass and miscanthus rhizosphere microbial communities from Kellogg Biological Station, Michigan, USA - KBS K5-50-2 metaG | ecosystem: Host-associated > Plants > Roots >... | reverse complement strand
CGCATTTTCCGCTACGCAAAGTACAAGGCGTGGAATGCAGGCGGTATCATCACGGCCCGTGTGAATCCGCGCAATACGAGTCGGGAATGCCATCGTTGTCATGGCCTGGTCGTGCGCTACAACCAGGGACAACCAAAGGCGGGCTATACTGCCGGCGCCGCCCTCTGCTTCTGCCCACAGTGCCAGATGCGCGATCATGCCGACCGCAATGCCAGCCTGAGAGTCGGACAACGCTTGATCGAGCGTACGCAAGCACCTTTGAAGGAAAAGCCTCATGCTCGTTCGCAACGTGCGACGAGGGAGTCGAAAGACTCAGGTGTTGGGATCTCCCAGGATGCCAAACGCCAGATGGGACCATCTATCCCTGCGGCCAGGCGTGGAGATCATGCCAACGGGCATGGCACCGCCCAGAGAGGAAGGCGCCGGATGGGCGCGCCCCTCTCAGATATTGCGTCCCAACTACGGATTCACTTTGAGTAGTGGCTACGCCACCTGTCTCACGAATCCGACTACGGCACAGTGTCAGAAGCTGCTCGGCTTTAGCCGACGCGGAGTGTCACAGTGGATGTCAGCGTTGAGATATACTATCCTGAGCAAGAGATGTTTCCTCATTAAATTACATACAGGAGATGAGTTGAGTAACGAGAGCGAGGCAAGAGCCAATTCGAGAACAACAAGGCAACCACGGATATGCCGAGTCATTGCAGACCATCAGGCCCTCTCTCCAGATCCGCTCTCGCTGAGGGCTGGTGAAACTCTCGAAATCAGCGAGAAAGTTGAGTACTGGAACGGTAACCCCGACTGGATGTGGATCTGGTGTACCGACCAGCGAGGGAAAAGCGGCTGGGTCCCCAAAAATGTGATCGACTTTCACGCCAACGGCACGATTGGAATCGCCAGGTACGATTATGCAGCAACGGAACTTACTGTAGCTGTTGGGGATGAACTGGTTGTCGAGCGAGAAGAAAGCGGGTGGCTCTGGTGTACTGATCAACGGGGGAAAAGTGGATGGATACCAGCAGCCCATGTCACCGAAAGCTGAAGTCCATAACCGCGTTCTCACCTCCTGTTATTCAGGGGCGAGAATCTGGTCGAAAAAGCCCTAAAGGCTTCGCCAACAACGCATACCCCAGCAACACTCCCCCACACTCTGCACCGATGAAAACGGCAGCGACCATTGCCCATCTCCCGAGCTGAGGTGGGCCTCCCTCACCGCTCATTGCTGAGAGAAGTAGGGCGATCCCCATGAAAACCCCGAGCAAGAGAGCTATCCTCCAGGGATGCTTTCGTGGGGTAAGCCAGCGTAAGACTGATCGCACCAGGGACAGGGTAAGCAGCTTTTCCAACACGCTATCAAGCGCAAGCGAGGGGTCCGAGGGGTCGGTGTGCGCTTTTTCCCACTGATACGCTGCCACCAGATCATCGATGACATCCTCGAAAGGCGTGTCCAGGGATGGAGCAGTGGCCGTGCCCAGTGCCCACACCAGTCCAAACAAGAAGATTGCACCAACAGCAATCGTCAAGAGTTCTCCCGCAATACTCTGACGCAACTCTTCTGGATAGAGAGCAAGGATGAGAAGACCTGCGAGAGAAAAAGCGCTTGCTTTTGTCCACCTCTGCAAGGGAGAGCGCAACGGGAGCAGGCGAGTGACGCGGGAAATAGACCAGAGTACCAACGCCGTGAGGAGAACCATTCCCCCGAGCAATGCGGCCAACAGATATCCCGCCGACACTCCTAGCCATAGCGAAGGATGACGGATCATGGCGATCATATCCGCACCCAACGTCACCGCCACGGATACACACGAGAAATAGGCTGCTCGTGCAAACAGCACCTGCTGACGGTCTCGCGTCTTCTCAGATTGATATGGGCGAAAAGCGCGTAGCACTGCAAGCAGTGAGAGAAACGGTGCCAGTTGTATCCCAAACGACCCCACGGCATCATAGGGATCTTCTGCAAAAGCATTCACCAGCGACAAAGCTGGAGCGTGTTTACAGATCTCGAAGAAAGGGAAGAGCAAGATTGCCAACCCAAAGGTGAGCAAAGCAGAAACTTTCAAGGATCTCGGCATGATTCCTTACCCCCTCATACTCTTGCTGCATCAGTGCGCCTACTGAACCCAGTATGCTCGAAAATGCTCTCCGTTTCTATGCCTTAGAGTTGGGGAAGTTTGCACTTGAGTGCTAGCTTGATATGGATGGCGAATTCAAGAAGTGCGCTTGAACTCTGAGGGAGAAAGTTCAGAACGACGCTCAGTTTACCCTGGCCTTCTTTTCGCGTAAGGTCATGCCAAACGAGGGTTTTCCATAAATGAGCGTCCCAATAAATATTTCGCGAATTAACGAGTCGAAGAGATCGTAAGTCTGGTCGAGTTCCCAACGGTCTAGTAGGGTAAGGCCAGAGTCATCAGTTGTCTATTGTGCCAAGTCAGCTACGTGCCCAGGTAGCCCATTTATTCTGCTCGTCTGCCTTTCACTCATAACTGCGATAAAGTACTTATCGTTTCACTCTTGCAAAGGCGCTGACCACACCTTCGACAAAGGTTGCGACGAAGACACCATCTTCATCGGCGTGGTCAGGATTGAACTCGGTGATGGTGAGCCCCACGCACTTGGGACTGGAGACGAACACTTCCAGACAGGCCATGGCTTCCTGGAACGTGAGCACGGCATTGGGTTGCGGAAAGTCGGCGATGGGAAAGTCGAGGAAGTCGATGACATCCACATCGAAATGCACCAGGAAGCGCTCGGCACGTTTTTCCATTTCGGCCACGGCCTCCACAGCAGCGTCACGAGCGCGGCCTATGATGTGGTCTGCGACGTATCCATGGAGTGATCGTCGAACGAACACGGTTTGCTCCCACGCGGTCAGTTCACCTGGCACATACGCGAAGAAAATGACATTGTCATCAGTGAGCAGCGGAAACCGGGGTCCGATATGACTCAGTTCTTCGACCGCTCCTGCTTCGCCAAGCATATGTGCCATGCCCATCCAGTCTAGAAATCCACCCGTCACACTCGCAGGAATATTGAGGTCGGTATTCGCGTCAAAGTAAAGCAAACCAAGGTCCTCTCCGTGACGCAACGCACCGGACAAGACGCCCAGTTCAATCGTGCAATCCCCACCAAGCACCAGAAGGGTCTCGCGGCCCTGCAGAGCGAGATCAACCTGCTCTGCCACATGGGTAGCAACTTCGAGCACGGTCGTGACGTTCTGTTGTCTCCGATGGGCTTTGTCGGGCCGAAAGCGGACACGCGGCAGATCCCCATGATCGACCAGACGGATCCCCGCCGCTTCCAGGTGTTCAACCAGTCCAGCGTGGCGTAGGTACTGAGGAGCTTTTTCTTGTCCAGGTGCATGGGCTCCTGCACTGGATGGGACGCCAATGAGTCCAAGAGTTCGTGTCATCTTCATCTCCTCCCTGGTAAACGCGCTTTCCTTGCATGAGTTTGTTCGCTGTCATTTGCCAGGTTGATACGCTGCGCGACCAGTTGATCTTCAACAGCATCTTCAACTCATCGCCCAACTTATAGCTTGTCGATCTGTAAGCGTGAAAAGGTGACTTCAGAGTCTTTTTCTTCCACACAGAGGCCAACCTCAACGTGGGCGAATGCGCGGGTTGAAGAATCGGTGTACGTTCCGACTGGGTACCCATTGATAAAGTAGGTGAAGGTGTTACCCGTGGCCTCAACGCTCAGGAGGGTGTTGCTTTGCCCAATAGTTGTGCTGAGTGCTGACACAGAATCGTCTGGAAGCGATTGACATTGCTTATTGCAGCGCCAGAACGCGAACTGCCCACCATACAATGCCGAGACATCGAAAAGATAGAAGTATGATTGGTCTGCGGCACGCAAAACGACGCCATAGAAGTCTACTTGGGTGCTTGCCACTTCGGAAGCGGTCACTTGCAGGTGGAAATTGGTAAACTGATCACTGGTATACCATGTGACTGCCATAGTCTGCGAGGATGTGTTCTGGATGTGGTATCGTCCAAGCTTGTCAAAGAAGTAGCTACTATCGTTGCTACTGGGCAGCCACCCATCTTCATCATCGAACAGGTTATATGTTTTCTGGACTGTGGATGTTGGCTGTACATGTGCAGGAGAAGGAGCTTTTGCAGTGGAGCTTCTGATGAGGGCAGCCGATACGGAAGCAGCGAGTATCAGCAGCAGAAAAATCAAGGCAATCGCAACTTGTGAGAACTTAAAGGGGCGCTCCCAGACGGCTTTTATTCGAACAGCAGGCTCTAAGGGAGGTGCAGCTTTCCCGCCCTTACCAAGGGGATCGCCCTGAGTGCGGTGATTGCTGTAAGCGATTTGATCGATGGTATTGGTATTGGCAACTGCCTCAGCAAAAGCATCACTGAATTCACCGGCGGTCTGATAGCGCTGCTCTGGCTCTTTGGAGAGGGCTTTACCAATAACAAGATCGATTTGCGATGTAACATCGGCACGAATGGTACCAAGTAACGGCGGCGGTTCAGAGACGTGTAAAAGGGCCAGAGCAAGGGCAGAATCGGCCCGAAATGCCGGACGGCCAGCCAGGAGAAAGAAAAGAGTGACGGCCAGCGAATAGATATCCGAGCGACTATCAAGTGGCTTCATGAGAGCCTGTTCAGGCGAGAGAAAGTCAGGAGTGCCCATCAGCGCCTCACCTGATCTCAGGGGGAGCGCGTCATCGGCTTTAAGGCGCACAATGCCAAAATCTGTTAACAAGGCCTGCCCCTCACCATCCAGCAGGATATTGGCGGGCTTGACATCACAATGCACGCAGCCATTTGTATGAGCGTAATCCAGCGCAGAGGCGATCTGTTCGAGATACTGTTGCGCTGCACTTAATGATAGGGGGCCATCGTGCGCGACATAGTCTGATAAGGTTCCACCAGGCATGTAGGGCATAACGATGTATGGCAATCCCTCATGTTGGCCGTAGGAATAGATGGAGAGAATATGCGGGTGGTCCAATTGACTGGCAGCCTTCGCCTCGCGGAGGAAGCGGCGATGAAAGTTTTTCTGCGCCTCTACGTCCATAGTGGAACGCGGCAGAAAAATCTTTACGGCAACTTTTTCCCCCGACGAAAGTGACTGGGCAAGGAATACCCCACTAGAGCCACCATAGCCTAGCAAGTATTCGAGGAGGCAGTCGCCGACCTCTTTTCCGGTAAAATCCTCCCTGTTTGTAGGCATGCCAAAGTTCCTCTCAAGCCCTCCTTAATAGAGAGCAAGTGCGATACCTGGGACACAGCGAAACGAGTTAGTATAGGAAGAACCCTTTTAATTTTAGCAAGATCCCAGGACGAGTGTCAATACTTGGGCCAGTATACGAACAACGCTACTAGAACTACTATCCTCTCTCACACACCGTTTGATGATTGCGACGACTACTACAATGCCAACAAACGCCAGTCGAACACCGTGGCCATGAAATGGTCTCGTAATCTACTCTACCTTTCTAGAAGGTCTGGATTGTGACGCCGGTCGTATCGCCCCGCATGGTGACCGCAGCGCTTCCCGTGTGAGCACCACCGCTGCCGGTCCCACTGGCGGAAAGCGTATAGCTGCCAAGCGCGACGTTCGCGAAGGAGTAATTGCCTGCTGCATCAGCAGTGGCGGTGGCAACGGTAGTAGTGCCACTCATCAATGTCACTGTAGCTCCTGGCAGTGGCTGCGAGGTCGTGCAAGCGGGCGCAGGGCCTGAGCACACCACGACGGACCCGCTCACGGTAAAGCCTGTCACCGTGAGCGTCACCATGAACTGCTGCGGGCTCCCCTGGGCGGGCGCACCGGAAGCATCGGTGGCGGAGATGCTCACCGTCGTTTGATAGGTCCCGGCTGACAGCCCGGCAATCGTGACGGCGACAGCGATACTCCCAGCTTGACCCGTACCCATAATGCTATTCGTCTTTGTCACCGTAAGCCAATTGGCCACTGACGACACCTTGGTACTCCATGTCACCGGCCAGGTACACGCCCCTACTCCCATAAACATGACCGTTTGCGGTGTAGGATTTGCCGCTCCCTGGACAGCGCTGAAAGAGCGCGCGCTCGCTGATGGTTGGGTAATGGCGCAGGGAGGTTGTATCACCAGGTTCACGGTGACGGTCTGTGGACTCCCTGGCGCGAGGTTCCCGCTCGCGTCGAGTCCATTGAGCGCAAACTGGCTCGTATAGGTCCCAGGAGTTAATTTAGACGTAGTGACATTGATGGTCACCTGCCCCGTTTGCCCTGGGGCAATTGTACCCCCTGTCGGCACAGCGCCCAACCAGCTATTTCCATATAGAGTGATACTCGTGCTCCACTTGAGTGGACTCCCCCCATTATTGGTGATGGTTACCACCTGGCCGGTGGGATTGGGCAGCCCCTGTGTGTTGCTAAAATTGAGGCTGAGCGGTGAGACGCCCATGACAGGCTCAGCCGGTGACGGCGGAGGCTGGACCACTAGCATGACGACGACGGTTTGCGTGCTCATCCCGGCGACAAACGAGAGCTGGCCGTAATAGGTGTTCGGCGACAGGCCGGCGGTATTGACGCTGACAGACACCACGGCGCTGGTGGTGCCCTTCAACTGTCCACTGGCGGGGGTGACCGCTACCCAGGAGGGCGTGCCAGCGAGCTTCCAGGCGATGGCCGCCCCGGCGCAACTGACCGTGGCATTCAGGCTCAGGGCCTGGGTGCCCAGATTGTTCTGGCCCTGCACAGCGGTGAACGACAGGATGCCCGAGTTGGTCACGATGCCACAGTGCGGGAGCACCGTCAGGGAGACGTTGACCGCTTGCGAACTGTCGATTGCCCCAGGAGCAGTGAACAGCAGCGTGCCCGTATACGCGCCGGGCAGGATGCTCTGGCTACTCACAGAGACCTGGATCGCAGCGGTGGCGCCAGGAGCGACCACTCCCGACAGCGGAGAAGCGCTCAACCAGTTGCCAGCAGGCCCGATCGCCTGGTTCTGGTTGGCTAGTGACCAGGAGAACGGGCGCGTCCCGGGATTGCTGATGGTCAGCGTTTGTGTAGATGGGGTAGGCTGGCCATCGTTGGTGCTAAACGACAGCAGGGCTGGCGACAAGGCCAGCACCGGCCCGGGAGGCAACGGCAGCACGCTCATGTCCACTTCCACGTGCTGGATCGGGCTGATATTCGACGAGATGGCCAGATCGCCCTTATAATCAGCTGGCTTGAGTCCCACGCGTTGCACGGCGATCGAGATGGTCTGACCGGCGCTGAAGGTGCCCTGGCTAGGGGAGACCAGCAGCCACGCTTGCTTGCTGCTGGCCGACCACATGATGGAACCGCCGCCGCTATTCAACAACTTGAAAGGACGAATCGTATTCGCGCCGACCACCGCAGCGCCTAAATCGAGAGGGGTGGTTGCTAGTTGCAAGTGCGGTGGAGGCGTCGGGCCTCTCCCAGTGATCAGGAGCGTAGCGCTGGCGGTATGGCGCGTTGTGAGATCTTCCGCCACAATCAGGTGGAAACCCGTCTCCCAATCGCTATCGATGTGGACAGCCACGTTTGCCGAACCCGCCGGGTCGACACGGATGATGGAGGAGCCCCCAACGATAGCCATAGGTTCCTGAATATCGTGCGTCAAGGCGATGCTGGTCGAGGGCGTAAAGTTTTTGAGAGCTAACCGGATGGTGGTGGTACCAATAGTTGCAACATTTGGGGAAAGCGTCAGTGTTGGCAGGCCCCCCTGCGTGTTATTTGTATGGTTGTAATCACCTGTTGATAGGAGCCAGGGTCTCGAGAGGAGTAGAGGAGTCCCAAGTAGCACCGCGATAATTACGGCGGCAGCGAGCAGTGCCATCAAGCGAAAGCGTCGCTTATCGCGGCGAGGCTTTCCTGCAGGGGATATAGCCTGGTGCGGAGATGAATCGAGCACGCCTATTTGAGGTAGAGATATATCCCCATCGAGAGAGGACCACTGGTCTGCCTGCACCAGGCGTTCTCGCACCCGTGCAATGATCTGCGCTTGCTCAGCCGGTGGAACCATAACAGGTCTGCTATAGACACGCTGCAGGAAGGTTATCAGTTCCTCGTGCTGTGGTTCTTGCTCTTCTGGGAGTATATCATCAAACGGTTTCACCGCTGTTCTCCCCTTTCTAGCTGATCATAGATCGTACGCAACTGGCGCACGGTACGCACAAACAATTGGCGTACCGTTCCCTCGGGTTTCTCGAGAACAGCCGCAATTTCGGCAAAGCGCAGACCATTTCGATACCGTAACCTGACGAGCTCGCGTTGAAGCGCGGTGAGTCGTGCAATCGATTGATAGAGGCGCTCATAGTTCTCCTGCTGCTCTGTGTATTGTTCTGGTGTCAACGCGTCATCTTCCATCTCTAAGGCCTGCTCTATCGGCAGCAAGTTCAGCAGGGCAATGTGGCGATAGCGGTCAATCACTTTATTCCGGGCAACCCGTCGCAACCATGCCAGTTGCCGCCCAGCAGGGAGATTCGAGAGTGTTTCGTCTTGAAGGGCAGCGAGAAAAACTTCCAGCAGCAGGTCTTCGGCATCCTGCTTATTCGACACCTGTTGACATAAATACTGAAAGATGGTGACAGCAAAACGATCGTAGAGCGCGCCGTCCACTTCATGCTGAGCGTTCTCCGTATTCAATCGTTGCATACACTTTCCTACTCAAAAAACTACTCTCATATATGAGGTCGTATGGATGAGAAGATTGTGACAGGTGTGGACCACAAATTTTGCGGTGCGCCTGAAAACTCATTCAGGAAGAGGATCGGGGGCGAAATCTGGCTCGTCTATCAGGAATGAAAGGTGAGGAAGCTCGTTTGTCCACCGGAAATGCGGCGCGAGTGCTGCTGGGTTTAGCCATGCAGGGGAAGCGCCGCACCCTGGTGATACGTATAGCCATCTCCGTGTTGCAAACTTCGACAACAGCGAACCGGAATACCTTTGACTCGTCCATGTCTGGTTTGCACATCAAAAATGCCCCGTGTGCGCACCAGGACGCGTCCAACATGGACCCCTTTCGCCTTAAGATGCGGCGGACACACCGCTCTAACCAGATCTCCGGTGCGAAATCCTCGCACCCGGCTCGGCCCTTTAGGTTTGCCTCGCGGGAATCCGTGGTCATCCACATTGACCATCTGTCGCGCCTGTCGGCCCTTGGCCTCGATCAACCAGGGACGGACGTGTCTGATGCGCAGGCGTTCCGGCGTCGAGACGCCAACGGCTGCCGCGTCGATCCAGTGGGTTTTGGGGAGTGCCAGCCTGGTTCTATTCCAGCGAGTTCGCCCCCCAGTACCAACCTCGACCGGGATGCCTGTTCTCTGCAGTTCCTGATACACCCTCCAGCGCGTGCTGTTTACCGCTGCCGCGTCAGCAAGCGGTGTTTTGATCTGCATCTGGATCTGCGCCAACAGCTCTGGCCGGTCGGCGAGAAACGCCTCAATGGGTTGATCGGCTTTGGCCTCGTTGCACGCCCGACAGGCGATCACCAAATTGCTGACCCGATTACCTCCCCCTTTGGAGCGTGGATGGACATGATCAATTTCGAGTCTGGTTGCGCTCGCGGAGCAGTAAGCACACTGATGCTGCCACTTGACCAACAAATACTCCTTAATCTCTGCTTCAAACAAGGTCCCTTTTTGATACCCTTGGCCATGGATCTCCGGGTTTTGCAGCGCCGCCGTGTCAAAGCGAACCAACTCTTGAGAGAGTGCGCCCACCGGACACCAGCGCGAGAGGCGCTTTACCCAGGTGAGCAGGTGTAACACCCGGCTGAGTAATGACGGGGAAAGCCACCCTGTGGGGCGTCGTCGATTGGCAAACCGTCTCGGGCGATATCTAGTATGGTGCTGCCGCCGAGCATGGCGTACCGTGCGACGTTTGGTGAGCGCCTCGCGAATCTCTTGGCTACGGTGCGTCAGTTCCGCCGCCCAGATCACCTCGCCGGTACAATCGTTGACCACGGCGATCCCACTCGTTTTTGCACCGGGATCGAGTTTGACCCGTAGCGGCTCAACCACCGCCGCTGGACGCGCCTCCTTGAGGATCAGCACCAGCGGAAACCGCCGCAGGATTGCGGCCTTGCGGCTTTTAAGCAGCATGCGAGCACGCGCAGGGGTACACGGCATGAGTGGTCTGCGCTCTTGATCAACAACCAAAATCCGTGACATACTCGAATCCTTTCTTTTCTCCCTTACGGGACCCTCGCTAATGAGGGATCGCTGCCCGGTTGCCCAGGCAGGTCAAGTTTTCCTCGCTCTTGTTGGCTGGCGGCCATCTCCCGGATGCACTGGCTCTGCTTCCCCGTGTGCCTGTTTAACATCTTGGTTGGAGAGCTTGAAACTGGAAAAGCCATTTCAAGGTTCGAACTTGGGCTACTTCCAGCCAACGGTTCCTGCCTCAGAGAGACAGGGAGCTGCTCAGCATTGGGACTTGCATAAGCAAGCCCCGCGCCTTTCAGCGCTGGGGTCGCTGACTGCGAACGGACCGCTACACCAGATGGGTGGTCCCCATCTTGTACACGTGTTCTACTCTACACCGCAAGGCTCGCTTTGTCAAGGTACTGGATACATCATCCTATAGCCAGGCTTTTGGGGGACAGCTGCGCGTGCTGTAAGCCGATGCTCAATAATCGAGTCACTACAGGATAGAGGGATTTTCCAAACGCGTCTATTTTGTAACAGTTTCGCCATACTTTCACAACAGCTCATGATTAGACTTGAGGTAAAGCAGGATAGAAAGGATGTGATCAAATGAGCCAGTTTTACGGGTATGGACAGGAACATACGAGTCAGAATCAATGCGCAGACGCAAAGGTGGACACACTCCAGGGCAGCGATGGTCAGCAGCCTGAGTACCAGCGGCCCCAGGAATCTGTGTACAGTCATGGCCAGCAGTACGAGGCGCCAATGCCGGGTCTTCATTATGTTGATCCTGGCTCTTACGAGATAGGCAGCAGATTCGCGGCGTTCCTCAGCTATACATCTTTCTGGCTGACAGGTCTGCTTTTTCTGCTCTTCGAGAATAGAAATCGCTTTGTGCGCTTTCACGCGCTGCAGTCCCTGCTCTTCTTTGGTGGGGTCAATGTGTTGTATATCTTGCTCATCAGTATCATGGTGAATGGAATACCATTCCTGGTGGGACCAGCTCTCTTCGCGTTCGTGTTACTCAACATAATAGCGTTCGTGGCCTGGATCGTAGGCATGGTAGGTGCTATAAGGGGAAGATATGTGAAGCTGCCGTTTGTCGGTGACCTTGCCGAGAGGGTTGTGAATAGGGATGTGAGAGTGAAGTGAGAAAGGGTTATTCTTCCCACTATTTGCCACTCTTGTGAAACGCCAGCGCGTTGCGGTAAACTTCGACGTAGCGCATGGCCGAGGCCTGCCAGGAATGATCGGCAGCCATACCACGTCGTTGCAGGGTGCGCCAGAGGTCCTTGAAACGAAAGAGTTCCAGGGCACGCACAATGGCGGCGAATAGCTCCCACGGATCATAGTTGGTGAAAGTGAAACCATTGCCTTCGCCGGTCCGCGGATCGTACTCTTCTACAGTATCGGCCAGGCCGCCGACGCTGTGCACGATGGGGACGCTGCCATAGCGCATGGCGATTAACTGGCCAAGGCCACATGGTTCAAAACGCGAAGGCATCAAAAACATGTCACTGCCCGCATAGATGGACTGGGCAAGCTCGCTATTGAACGTGAGAAAAATGG
>Ga0070707_100005647_pt1 | contig 11682 bp, 10 predicted proteins | sample KBSK5502metaG_FD_65468 | JGI IMG/M metagenome (GOLD analysis project Ga0070707, IMG submission 65468) | Corn, switchgrass and miscanthus rhizosphere microbial communities from Kellogg Biological Station, Michigan, USA - KBS K5-50-2 metaG | ecosystem: Host-associated > Plants > Roots >... | reverse complement strand
GATCGAACCACCAGAAAAAGTCCAGGCGCTCAGCAGCCATCCACGAGAATGATACTCTAATGTCGCATACTCGCACGCTGGAAGAATTATCGTTCGACAACAGCTATGCGCGTCTTCCCGAGGCGTTCTACGCCAAGCTCAATCCAACTTCGTTCGCCGCGCCTCCGTATCTTGTCAGTTTCAATCCCGCGGCGGCCGAACTGATCGACCTTGATCCGGAGCAAGCGAAGCGCCCGGAATGTGCCGGTGTGTTTGGCGGAAGTCTCCTCGTGCCGGGGATGGAACCGTTGGCCATGCTCTACTCCGGCCATCAGTTCGGGGTCTATGTCCCGCAGTTGGGAGACGGGCGCGCAATCCTCCTTGGAGAAGTACGGAACGAACGGGGAGAGAAATGGGATCTGCATCTGAAAGGGGCGGGGCTTACGCCATTCTCCCGAGAGGGAGATGGCCGTGCGGTTCTGCGTTCGACCATCCGGGAGTATCTCTGCAGCGAAGCGATGCATGGTCTGGGGATTCCGACGACTCGGGGGCTCTGTCTCGTCGGGAGCGACCACCAAGTCTACCGCGAGCAGGTCGAAACCGGCGCGATGCTCGTGCGAATGGCACCGTCTCATGTGCGCTTCGGCACCTTTGAGGTCTTCTATTACCGTAAACAGCATGAGCAGCTCAAAATCCTCGCCGACTATGTCATCGCGAACCACTTTCCCCACCTGGTGGATGGCTCGAACAAGTACGCGCGATTCTTCTCCGAGGTTGTCGAGCGCACCGCAAAGCTGATTGCGCAATGGCAGGCCGTCGGCTGGGCCCATGGGGTCATGAATACGGACAATATGTCGATCCATGGCATCACCCTCGACTACGGTCCGTTCGGGTTCATGGACGACTACGATCCTGGTTTCATCTGTAACCACTCTGACCACAACGGCCGCTATGCCTTCAATCAACAGCCCTATATCGGTCTCTGGAATCTCAGCTGTCTGGCGCAGGCGTTGCTCCCATTGGCCCAGAAGGAAGATTTGAAAACCGCACTCGACCGCTACACCCCCCTCTGCGAAGGACAGTACCTGGAGTTGATGCGGGCCAAGTTCGGACTCATCGAGACGAAGGAGGAGGATGCGTCGTTGATCCAAGACCTCTTGGCCCTCATGCAGCTACACCAGGTCGATTACACGATCTTCTTTCGCGCATTGGGCTTGTGTCGGGCCGGGTCCGCATCGCTGAACGAGCCGCTCCGCGACTTCTTCCTGGATCGTGAGGCATTCGACAAGTGGGCTCATCGGTACGCGGATCGGCTGCGCGAAGAGGGGAGTCGAGACGATGACCGCCTGGTATACATGAACCGCGTCAATCCCAAGTACGTGCTCCGTAACTATCTGGTTCAGACAGCTATCGAGAAGGCTCAGCAGAAGGACTTCTCCGAGATTGATCGGTTGCTCACCCTGCTGCAAAATCCCTACAGTGACCAGCCAGGCATGAACGCCTACGCAGCTCCGCCTCCCAACTGGGGCAAGCATTTAGCAGTCAGTTGCTCGTCGTAGACACGACACTCTTCCGGCATTCTTTATGCTTTGACTCATGGATAGTGTTCCCTCTGTGGGGGGTCGCTCGACTCACTGTACCGGTGGGTTCGTAGAGCGACCCCCCCGTTTTTTCTCATCGTTAGAATTCAGAACGGAGGGCAAGGCGGTCTGCTCAGTCTGGTGCTCGCCGCGGACGGTTTCGTTTACGCGGCTAACGCCAGTGGAATTTTCAAAGTTGTTCCGCAGTAAAACCCCAGGCGTTCTCCTCTTCATCAGTCTGCCGAACCTACCGGCACTATCAGCCGGTTCCCGTAAAACACCTTGCAGTCCCCCTCACTGTCTGTTGTAGAGTGACGGCCTCCGTCTGAGCTTGGACGACGGAAAGGCTGAGCGAGTTTATGGCAAAAGGAAATGGACAATCGAAGATCGCTCTGGCGGGAGTGGTCACCCTCGCGGTTGCGCTCGCCGGCGTGTTGTTAGTGAAAGAGCCTCTGCGCAGTTCGCGACCGGTAGGGACCGGGTTGGATGTAAACCAGACCACTGGTGAGGAATCGGTCCGCGCGCGGCTGTGGGAAGATCCTGTGGCTGCGGTGCAGCGAGGTATGCGAGACGCTCGGCCACCAGCAGCCGGGTCGTCCAAACCCAGCCAGTCGGTTGAGTCGTCCCTCTCTCAGCGTCTCAGACCACTGCGACTTGCGATTGCCGATCGAGTCAAGAAGGATGAGCGGATCACAGTCTTATTGGTGACCCTGAGCGGCGATCCCTATGCAGAGAGTAGGGAGTCCCGCATTCGAGATCGCTATGCGGTCGGCACCGCGCTGGGCGTGGCCTGCTATGTTCCGGAAGACGAAGGACATCTCTCGTTCATCGAGGGGGACACTCAGGGGGCCGGTCATGCGTTGCCGTATGAGTGGTTTCGGCTCCGCAAGACACAGGTCTGCGGCGAAGAACGGGATCAAATCCAGAGCACGGTCGTGGTCTGGATTCCCGACGACGCCCTTAGTCGAGGGTTCTTGGCCACCCTGACCTCGTTGTCGCAGACTCTGGTGTGCGAAGAGTCGAAACAGAAAAGCGAATGCCTCTTGACTGACGACCGGCGCAGACTGGTCCGTCTGAATCCGATGTTGCAACAGGCCGTCACGTTCAAGCTCGTGGGACCCCGCAGTTCCTCCGCCCTGCGTGATCTCCTGGAAGAGGCTGGGAACTTGTATGCGGAACCCCATGAAGGGGGCGGGGTCTGGCCGAACGCGGATGGGAGGATAGAACTCTATTCGCCATGGGCCAGTGCGATGAAAGGGCTCTTGGCCTACGGGCTCAAGAAGGAAGGGGGAAAGGGCCCCGCGTGTCAGACATATGAAGCCTGTGAGCAGGAGTTTTTTCATCGGCTGGCGGCCGCGGATGTGCGGCTCGTCTACGAGACCGGATCCGACGACCGGCTCTTCGACACACTAATAGAAGAATTAGACCGTCGCCAGGTACGGCTCGGTTGGGATGCGGTGATCCTCATCGGGGAGTGGGATTCGCTGTATGGTCGAGCGCTGCCCATCGAGTTCCGTGCGGCAGCTTGTGCGAAAGTGGCGACCTTCACGGAGGCCGAGCTGAAGCAGATCCAGGTACCGACGACGATCAAGGCCTGGTGTCCGACAGTCCCGCGTGCAATTGATCTGCAGATTCAGCGCACGGCGGACTACGAATCCCTGACCTTGAACGTCTTCCGGTATAGCTATCTTAGCGGTCTCGACGGCGAAGTGCCTGGCGACGAAAGCATGAAAGCCGCAGGTGTAGAGAAACCCAAAAATACTGAGACAGCGAAGGATGCTCTGGGCGGTGGTCTTAAAGAACGGCCCGAGGGCACCAGTCAGCTTGATTATGTGCGCGCCTTGGCCACGCGGATTCAAGACGAAGGAGAAGGCGCCAAAGCGATCGGTATCCTGGGCTCGGACCCCTACGATGCGTTGCTCATTCTGAAAGCGCTGCGACCGGCATTCCCGTATGCCATCTTCTTCACCGTCGACCTCGATGCACGCCACCTTCACGCGAGCGAATATAAATGGACCAGGAACATGGTCATCGCCTCGCCATTCGGCTTGCAGTTGGACGGTGGTTTGCAACGCGATGTCCCGCCATTCCGGAGCAGTGATCAAACGGCCACCTACTTTGCCGTTCTCCGGGCGGTGAATCACGTGGCCTGTCGCGCAGTGGGCGATCGGCAGAACCCGGCGGCCCTCTGTCCGGGGGGATACCACGTTGCTCTGACCCCGGAAGACCGAATCTACGACGCGGCTGAACATCCTCGGATCTTCGAAGTGGGGCGAGAGGGCGCGGTGGACTTAAGCGTCGTCGATGTCGAAGGTGTGAGAACGATCCATCCCTTGCGTGCAGACCTGGAACATACGGACAATCAGGGACAGTTGAAGCAGGGCATCAGTCCCAGCAGCACCACCATGACGGCGCTGGTAGCGATCGGGCTGTTCGTTGGGACGGTGCTTGCATGGACCAATCAGCGACTTTGGCTGTGGGTCTCGCGCTCCTGGCGTCTACTCGCCGTGGTCGGCCTTATCATCCTGGTCGGGACGGCGGTCTTATGGACCATGGGTGGCGGGACGGCCCTCATGGCTCTTCATGACGAAGGTGAACCCTTTTCATTGACCGCTGGCGTGAGCATTTGGCCCAGTGAGTGGCTTCGCCTTCTCGTGGTGATATTGTGCATCGTCTTCCTGGTCAAGGGGTCACGCGATCTGACGAAGAACCGCGACTACCTTACCGACAAATTCTCCTTTCTTATCGATCAGGACCATCGCTCCCGGTTTACTCCGAGGACATTTTGGACCAATCTGCAACGGGTCTACCATTCGGCCGCTACCAGCGCGGCCACCACCGTCGACCAAGCCTGGGTCTGGTACCTCGAGGCGGCAGACCCGCGACAGCGGACGGCCCGCGTCCTGGTCCTGTTCCTGCTCTATGGCGCTGTCATGATTTCCCTGGGTCAGTGGGTCGTTGACGAAGAGATGATCCATCCCTGTCGGGGATGGCTGAGTTGTCAAGTGGACTCGATCATGGCCTTGGTCAGCGTGGGCCTGGTGGTATTGCTCAACCTGGCAGTGTTGGATGAGGTTATGTTATGCCGCCGCTGGATCAGCTGGGTGACCCTCTCGAGCGGGGGATGGTCGGAACAGGTGCAGCAAGAGTACCTGCGCGAGTATGGATTGAGCCAGACTAACAAGGCCGAGTTTGAAAAGCTCAAGTACTTAGCCGGTATCGATTTGATCAGCCGACGGACGGAAGCGGTCAATCGCATTATCCGATATCCCTTTATCGCCTTACTGATCATGATCGCTGCGCGCAACAACTACTTTGACGTCTGGAATTACCCATTCGTGCTGCTGCTGACCTGGGGGTTGAACGTCGTTCTGGCTCTGGGCGGGGCGTTGTTGCTCTATCAATCTGCCGACATGGCAAAACAGGCGGTCTTAGCGGGGCTGAGCAAACAAATGGTCCAAGCTCTCGGCCTCGGCAAGGACCCGAAGCAAGTCCAGTACATCATCGACGAAGTCGATGCCAACCAACAAGGGGCCTTCGTGCCGTTCTATCGACAACCCGTTGTTGAGTCCTCGCTGTATGGTGTCGTCGCGTTGTTACAATATTTGTATATGAGATAACGGACTCTTCATGCGCGAAGAACACATAGGTGGTCTGCGGACACGGATCACAGGCGGCACAGATGGAAAGGGTGGCGGCAATGGCCCGGTCGTGGTCTTGCTCCACGGGTTCGGCGCGCCGGGGGACGACCTCGTGTCGCTGGCCGACGTCTTGAATGTACCGACCGGGACGAGGTTCGTCTTTCCGGAAGGCCCGCTCTCGTTGAGTTTTGGGCCGGGGGATGCGCGCGCCTGGTGGCTCATCGACATGGCGCGCATTGCAGCGGATCAAGCGGCAGGCCGGATCCGCGATCTCTCGAACGAGACCCCCAAAGGCCTCGCTCCGGCGCGCGCGACGATGCTGGCGTTTCTCAAAGAAGTCGAACACAAATTCTGCGCAGATCCGCGTAAGACAATCCTCGGGGGATTTTCCCAGGGCGCGATGCTCTCCTGCGATCTGATGCTCAGAACGACGCAGCCCTATGCCGGGCTGATCCAACTGTCCGGAACGCTCCTCGCCACACAGGAATGGGTTCCGCTGCTTCAGAAGCGCAAAAACTTGCCGGTGTTTCAAAGCCACGGGATGCAGGATGAGATTCTGCCGTACGTTGGGGCAGAACGGTTGCGAGCCACTCTTATTCATGCGGGACTGTCGGTTGAATGGCACAGCTTCCGTGGCGGCCATGAGATTCCAAGAGCGGTTCTGCAGCGGCTGGGGCCGTTCATTACCAAGGCGGTCACTCACATATGAATAGCCTGCACTCGTTCGAACTCGCAGCCGCCGACGGCAAAATGATTCGCGGCGATCGTGCCGAAGGCAAGAATCGTCAGATTCTGTTCATCACCGGATTTCTCTCGAAGCGCTGGGGCAACAAGAGCAAGGCTTTAGCCGAGTGGTGTCGTGAGAAAGACTGGGGATTTTGTTGCTACGATGTGCGGGGGTTCGGCGACTCAGGGGGGACGTTCACCGACTACACGTTGTCCGATTGGATCGCCGATGCGCGGCTTGTGTTGAATATGCTGAAAGATGGATCGCCGATCACTATAGTCGGCAATTCATTCGGTGGCTGGATCGCCTGGATGATGGCCCAGGAATGCTCGGCAGTTGAAAAGCTTATTCTCATCGCGCCAGCATTCGATGCTATTGGCGTCAGAGCCAGGGAAATTTCGGCCGACCGGCGAAAACGATGGCATGATACCGGCTGGATGCCTTGGGACGATGACCCCGTCCACAAGGATTGGCCGCTCTCGTGGAAATGGGTCGAGGAAAGCGACGCTTACTGGTCGAGGCGATTCGATCAGGTGCGTCGCGTTAAGACAACCCTGTTGCACGGTCTCCAAGACCGGACAATCCACCCGCGTACGAGTTGGCAATTCGTAGACGAATTGCTAGTCCGTGACCCAGATTATCCCATAGAACTGACCTTGAAAATAGGCGACCATCGACTGAGCGGGCCGGAACATCTGGACACATTTCGGCGTCTTGTGTTGGACCCAAGCTAGTAAAATCGTCATGCGAGAAATGCGAGACTAGCGAGAAAAGCGCGACAGGGAGAATCAGATGCTGCACGTCCGCGCAGTCAAATGGAGGGGCTGATGCTCGTGTTAATTCATAAAGAATGCGGCGGACCCGCGTTGGAAGACTCGCCCATCGGCGAAGTCTGCGCGATCCCCATCGACCGGTTTCCCTTTGCCTGCTTCAGTTGCCTTGAGGAAATTGATGACGAATCGGAAGTTCGACTGTCGGAAGAACTCGGAATCTAACCGCATCCAGTCACGCAGGAAGCTCAAAAAGGCCGTCAGCAAGGCCGTAGCGAGGGAAGGGCAGGCGTACCCTCTGGGGTACGTTGAGGCTCTGGACGATACGAGAACGCTGCTGGCGGACTTTTTCAGCTTCCTGCTAAAGAGAATCCTGTCCTGCTGTCGCGTAGTTGTGAACTGTCGAGGGCTTTTGTTATCGTGGCTGCTCCCTTGTGACCCATCCCAATAATCAGAGGAATACATGGCGACTACGAATGATAAGCAAGTCATTTTCTCACTCGTCAATGTCGGTAAGGTCTATCCGCCGAAGCGGCAAGTGTTGCGCGAGATCTATCTCGGCTTCTACTACGGTGCGAAGATCGGCGTGTTGGGTCTTAATGGGTCGGGGAAAAGCTCACTGCTCAGGATCATCGCCGGAGTTGATCAGAACTATACGGGAGAGATCACCCGCTCGAAAGGCTACAGCGTGGGTCTGCTTGAGCAGGAACCGCAACTCGACCAGGACAAGACGGTGAAAGAAATCGTCGAAGAGGGCAAGAAAGAACTCGTGGCCATGCTGCACGAATACGACGCGGTCAGCAACAAAATGGGCGAGGCTACTCCCGATGAATTGGAAAAGCTCCTGGAGAAGCAGGCCCAGCTGCAAGAAAAGATCGAGGCGGCAAACGGGTGGGAATTGGAAAACGTGCTCGAACTCGCCATGGAAGCACTGCGTTGTCCTCCGCCGGACGCGAAGATTGGGTTGCTCTCGGGCGGAGAGAAGCGCCGGGTAGCCCTCTGCCGCCTAATGATCCAAGAACCGGATATCTTATTGCTCGACGAGCCGACGAACCATCTCGATGCTGAGTCCGTGCAATGGCTTGAGCAGCATCTTCAGCAATACAAAGGCACGGTCATCGCCGTCACGCACGACCGCTACTTCCTCGACAACGTGGCCGGCTGGATTCTCGAACTCGATCGCGGTCATGGCATTCCATTCCAGGGGAATTACACGTCCTGGTTGGAACAGAAGCAGCTGCGGCTGGAGAAAGAAGAAAAAGCCGAATCGAAGCGCCGCAAGTCGTTGGAGCATGAGTTGGAATGGATCCGCATGTCGCCGAAAGCCCGTCAGTCGAAGGGCAAGGCGCGGCTCAACCGCTATGAAGATTTGGTCAATCAGAGACAGGACGAACAGGCCGCAGATTTGGAGATCTACATCCCGCCTGGCCCACGGCTGGGCGATGTGGTCGTCGAATCCAAGGGCGTCAGCAAATCCTATGGGGACAAGGTCCTCTACGAGAATGTGAACTTCAGTCTTCCCAAAGGCGGCATTGTCGGCGTGATCGGTCCGAACGGAGCCGGTAAGACGACGATGTTCCGGATGATCATCGGGATAGAGAAACCGGATGAGGGAACGATCAAGATTGGTGAGACAGTCAAGCTGGGTTACGTGGACCAGGATCGCAGCCTAGATCCGAACAGATCCGTCTACGACATCATTTCCGAGGGCCACGAGACCATTATGCTCGGCAAGGCCGAAGTCAACGCCAGGGCCTACTGCGCCCGGTTCAACTTCGCGGGCACCGATCAGCAGAAGAAGGTGAAGGACATCTCCGGCGGCGAACGCAACCGGGTGCACCTGGCCCGGATGTTGAAAGAGGGAGCGAACCTCGTCATCCTCGACGAGCCGACCAACGATCTCGACATCAATACCTTGCGGGCACTTGAAGAAGGATTGGAAAGTTTTGCAGGCTGCGCCGTCATCAGCAGTCACGATCGCTGGTTTCTGGACCGGATCGCGACCCACATTATGGCGTTCGAAGGCGACAGCAAGGTCGTCTGGTTCGAAGGGAACTACAGCGAGTATGAAGCGGACCGGAAGAAGCGGTTGGGCAAGGAAGCCGATCAGCCACACCGCATTCGCTACCGCAAACTGACGCGCTAAGAACGTGTCCTTTCTTATGGCACAGCTCGTTCTCATTACCGGTGCGGCAGGGCTCATCGGCCACTATCTCATCAAGACGGCGCCACGCTGGGCGCCGCAGTGGGATGTGCGTGGCATCACCAGGCAGGATGTCGATCTGACCGATGCCGCGCGCCTGACCGGCGTCGTTCGTTCACTAAAGCCCCTGGCGGTGATTCATTGCGCGGCTCTCAGTCGGACGAAAGACTGCGAGCAAGATCCTGAACAAGCCCGCCGCATCAATGTGGAGGCCACTGCGCACCTCGCGCAGCTGTCCCAGGGGATTCCCTTCATTTTCCTGTCCAGCGGGGAAGTCTTCGACGGGAGGACCGGCTGGTATGGCGAGATGGATAAACCGAACCCGATCAACGTATACGGCCAGACCAAGCTGGAAGCCGAACAGGCCATCTTGCAGAATCCCGGACATACAGTCGTTCGAATTGTCCTGACTGCCGGAACTTCGGAGACCGGCGACAGGAGTTTTGTCGAAGATATGTGTCGGACCGCTAAGGCCGGCAAGGACGTGACGCTCTATGCCGACGAGTTCCGCTGCCCGATTCCTGCCGGTGTCATCGCCCGCGTCGTCTGGGAATTAGTCGATCGCAAGCAGCCGGGTCTCTATCACCTGGGCGGGAACGAACGGCTCTCGCGCTGGGAAATTGGTGAAACCTTGCTGCCTTGGTGTCCGGAGTTGAAAGGCCACCTGATGAAAGGCTCCACACGGAACCACGTTGGGAGCCCCCGGCCCGCCGACCTATCGCTCCGTTACGACAAGATCCAGAACCTCCTGTCGTTTCGCATTCCGGGGTTTCGTGAATGGCTCGCCGGACGTTCGCGCCGAGGTGCGGACTTGTGGGATTACCTCGACGGAAGTCCGTGAAGCGTGAAACGTGAAGCGCAGGAACGGGGACATCGGAGGAGGCGATGATGGGATCGGATCCTCTGTCCCTCGTCCTCACTGCGTATCTGGCCATGGCTGTTGTCATGGTGGGCCTATGGGTCCTGCAACTGCGCGTGCGCAATGCCTCGATCGCAGACGTCGGCTGGTGCGCGGGTCTCATCGCGGTCGTGGTGTGGTACGCCACACAGGTCATTGGCGAAACAGAGCGAAAAATGCTGGTGGCTGCCTTGGCCGTGCTCTATGCAGGGAGGCTGGGATTCTACATCCTCCTCAATCGGGTGATCGGTAAGACGGAGGACGCTCGCTATTGCCGCCTGCGCGAGCAATGGGGCGCATCCGAACGGCTCAAGATGTTCGGATACTTTCAACTACAAGCGGTGGCCGTGGCGTCCTTTTCCCTCCCGTTTCTGGTTCTGATCCACAACCCACGACCCTCATTCGCGCTGATCGAGCTCGTCGGGTTGCTGATCTGGATCGTCGCGGTTTCCGGGGAAGCCATGGCGGACCGGCAGCTCGCGCAATTCCGATCCAAGTCGTGGAATCACGACCGGGTCTGTTGCAATGGACTCTGGCGCTATTCACGCCATCCGAATTATTTCTTTGAATGGTTGCACTGGTGGGCCTACGTTATCATGGGAGTGAGCTCGCCCGGATGGCTCTTGACCTGGATTGGCCCAATCGGCATGGGGTGGGCACTACTAAAAGTCACGGGCATTCCCTGGACAGAGCGACAGGCACTCGCGAGCCGGGGAGAAGACTATCGAGAGTACCAACGGACGACGAACGCGTTCTTCCCATGGTTTCCTCGGGGCTCGCTGTGAATGCAGAAAGAGCATGTTACCGAGATCCTTCTCCTACCAACTCGCAGGACAACTCCTCTCTCATCTGATCCAGAAACCGAATCAGCCTGGCACGCGATGTCGCACCAATCTTTCGGATTTCCCACCCGGCATCGCGTCCGTTCGACCACCGGACAATAGCGGAGTCGATCAGTAAATACTTGGACTCTCCCTCATCGGCAAGTTCGAGGTAGACCGGCATACTCATACCCGGTGTGACCGGGTGGTCTCCCGTGGCTCGCCAGCCGGACGCCGACAGATCCCAGAGGTGCCCTTTCCCGTGGAAGTTCTCGCCATGATACAGAAAGGGACAGTGGATCGAGATGCGCTGCCCCGCTCGAACGACATAGGTCCTGGCCATCTCACCCTCCCTGGTAATCGCCCCTTCCTTCTAATGTGTCTGGTTCAAGCGTAACAGGGCTGCTCTTCGGCGCTATGCCTCATAAGATGGGGTATGGGTGATCTTGAGAGGGATACCTTGCCGCAGTCTAATCAGAAGAAGTGAGTGAGTGGGAGGGGCCGGGATGACCAGCCAAGTGAACTACTGGCTTTGATTGAGTGAGACGAGACGCTTGCGCGCGGTTTCCGCCTGTGGGCTGGACGGGTACAAACGAACGAGGTCTTCGTACAGTTGCTTTGCATGGACCACGTTGTGTTGCCGTTCTTCCAGCTCGGCTGTCTCGAGCAGTTCCTTCGGCTTCTCCCCGTTGCAGGCGGCTAGGACAACACAGAAAACAACGGCCCCTATTATGTGAATCCATTGTCTCATTGTTTCTTCGATCACTCTCCCAGTTTCTGCCACCAGCGTTGGTCGCGTGGCGTTTGTCTGGTCTGATTACCCCGCATTATTCATGACGATTCGTCGCGAAACCAGCGCGCGGAACCCTGAGAACCCGATGCGTACTCGTGCAGTACGGTGAGAGTCCGAGGGGCGAGCCTGCTGGCCGGAGGCTCGTCGGAGCAGCGGATCGGTGATTGCAGCAGAAGCGCCCATAAATAATGCGGGTTAAGAGACATCCCGCCAAGACCTTCTGTTCTACGCTAAACGAAATTGCCGAGGAGGCCAAAGAAAATGCAAAAT
>Ga0070707_100005645_pt1 | contig 11683 bp, 7 predicted proteins | sample KBSK5502metaG_FD_65468 | JGI IMG/M metagenome (GOLD analysis project Ga0070707, IMG submission 65468) | Corn, switchgrass and miscanthus rhizosphere microbial communities from Kellogg Biological Station, Michigan, USA - KBS K5-50-2 metaG | ecosystem: Host-associated > Plants > Roots >... | reverse complement strand
ATTCCGGAAAAATCGATCGCCGTCTTACCCTTCGAAAACCGGAGCGAAGAAAAAGCCAACGCCTACTTTGCCGACGGCATCCAGGACGAGATTCTGACGCGCTTGTCCAAGATTGCCGACCTAAAAGTGATCTCACGCACTTCCACGCAGCATTATAAAAGCGCGCCGGAAAATCTGCGCGAGATCGCCAGGCAACTTGGCGTCGCCCACATCTTGGAAGGCAGCGTGCAGAAGAGCGGCGACGCAGTGCGCGTGAACGTGCAGCTAATCAAAGCAGCCAATGATTCCCATCTTTGGGCTGATACCTTTGATCGCAAGCTGACCGACACCTTTTCAGTCGAGAGTGAAGTGGCCAAAGCCATTGCCGATCAATTGCGAGCAAAACTCACTGGTCAGGAAGAGCAAATGATCGCCGCCAAACCGACCGATAACCCTGAGGCATACGACGCCTACCTGCGGGGGCTGGCTTATAATCTGAAAGCGTTAGACACACCTGCCACGTCTCTTGCCGCACGGGAACATCTAAGAGAAGCGGTGCGGTTGGACCCGAACTTCGCTCTTGCCTGGGCGTTGCTGTCGTACGTCGATGCGGTTGGCTACATCACAACGACTCTTCAACCAACGGTTGCCCTGCGTGAAGAGGCGCGGCAGGCAGCCGAAACCGCTTTTACTCTTCAGCCCTATCTCGGTGAGGCCGTATTGGCCAAGGGATTTTACCACTATGCCTGCCTAAAGGATTACGACACTGCAGTGCATTACTTTGAGCAGGCACGGCAGCTCCTGCCCAATAGCAGCCAGATTCCTGAATCGCTGGCATATCTCACACGCAGGCGAGGCCAGTGGGACCGGAGCGAGGCGCACTTCGTCGAAGCGGAACGGCTGGATCCGCGCAATGTTAAACTGCTCAGCCAGCACGCACTTTCCTATATCGCACTTCGTCATTTTCGCGAAGCGCTGCGAAAGTTGGATCAGATTCTCGATATAACACCGGACCATATTGATCCGATCGGACTAAAGGCCGCTATCGCACAAGCTGAGGGCGACCTTTCGCGAGCCTCGGCGCTCCTTGCTCCGTTACATCCAGCTGCGAGCGACACCACTGCGTTGAATACTCAGGTTTACCAAGCGATCTTGGACCGCCGCCCCGCACAAATCATCCCTAGGCTAAAGGAAATACTTGCGAAACCTGATCCAGCACTGGGTTTTTACAATGGCGAACTGCGCTTTTGGCTAGGCTGGGCGCAGGACGTCGCTGGCGAGCACGCCGCTGCGCAGGAAAGTTGGCGGCAGGCGCGCAACGAACTAGAACTTTTCCTCAAAGAACAGCCAGAAAATTATTACCTCCTTGGAGATCTCGCGCTGGTCAATGCGGGCCTTGGTGACAAAGCCGCTGCGTTGGCTCTGTCGGAGCGGGCTATGGCAACGAATCCGACCGAAAGAGACGCGATGACCGGTCCCGCTCCTATCGAGATCCTTGCCCGAGTGGCGGCGCAGATAGGAGAGCCCGACCGGGCCGTCGACGCTTTACAGAAACTACTCTCGATACCGTACGCAGGTCCGCTGGTTACCCAAAACGTACCGCTCACTCCGGCGCTGCTCCGGCTCGATCCAATGTTCGACCCGCTCCGGAAGGATCCGCGCTTCCAGAAACTGGTCGCCTCGCCCATGCCGAAAGCGGCGGACAAATAACGGGATGAGGTGAGCGCCAGAGAACTCCTCACCGAGCGACGTAGTCTGCCTTAATTTCGACATCGGGGCCATCATCAACTGAAGCCAGAAACCCTGGGATTGCCACGGAGACCATGGGAAACCCTGTTGCACGGTAGTCGGGGATTAGGGATGCAGGGGTGCAGGGTCGGCAGTGCGCATCACCCCACGGACACTTCGGACGGGTCCTTTCCCATATCCACTTACTCAATCCTTTAATTTACTATTTTTTATTGGGAATTTCTCCATCCAACTGACGAAAAAGTGTCCGACTCGTCCGGAGACTGACTAATGGAAGGCTTCCTCTGGTGCAGGCTTGGCATTTTTGTCGCGAAGTTGCAATCCATGCCACCCCCGTTGGGCCTTTCCGTCGTCATCTTTGGTATCATGGCGAACCGTAATTCCATACGTGCGTGCTACCGCATCACCGATTAACTGAGCGAACTTATTTCGAGTCTGGCTAGTCCATCCACGCTCGGTGCAGAATTCCACATAAGCAGCGAAGCAATCCTGTACTGTCAATTGTTCTCCCTCAGTGCGGTTTAATGCCTCACGAACGAAGACATTGTGGCTATCGGATTCCAGCAACAGATCATCTACAGTTTTCTGTTGGCTGCCATTCAAGTGTAGTTGCCAACCGTCCGCACGTATCTTGTCCAAGCCTTCGATCATCCAGTTCAAAACACCGCTTGCCTCATTGGCGAGAATCTGTTGATCCAGATCGGCGATAAGCTTTGTTGGTTTTGGCTTGTTATATGCGATCACTGCTAAACGACGACACCATGCTTCTGTGTCGCCCTCTAAGTGGACAGTGAGGCGAGAGTTGCATGTGACGATCACATTGAACTTACAAACGATGAGCGGGGATTCGTTCGATCTTTTGAACTCCAAAGTCATCGGATCAGCGCCAGTGAGGGATTTCAATACTGATGCTCCACGGTGATTTAAGAAATTCTCCGGAACGTCCGCTCCATAAAGAAGCGTCTTGCCTAAAAACCTGCCAACTTCGAACCGTTCCGCCAAAAGTTGTGTCCGCAAAGAGGCGACGTTCGCCGGGCCTACAATGCCAGTGAGCACACGCACGAGCGTTCCTTTTCCGCCGCCCGGCGTCCCAATTAGAATTAGAATCCTCTGCGCTACATTTTCACCGATCAGAGCGAGACCGCACCAGCGTTGAAGCAAGTCAAGCTCGTCGGCATCGAGTGCGGGGCGCATGAGCGTATCAAGAAATAACGGACACTTCGCGTTTGAGTCGAAAGGCACCCCTAATTTGTTGCGCCGCCGATACGTTGGACTGAAGGGCAAGAGTATTTTGTCACTTAAACGCAACATGCCATTGGCACACGGAATAAACTCGGTCAGTTCTGTCGAGAAATAGTCATGCGGCACTGCCAACAAACCTCGTGCCTTTTTGAGAACACCGGTCAGCTTCTGAGAATCACGAAAACGGAATTGGAGCGCTTTGGTTTCGCACCCCTCCTGGCATTCGCGTGCACAGTCCAAGAGCAGCCGACTGAGCCTCGTCAGCAGAACAGGATCGCGTTGGTGAACAAAAATTCCTTCAGTCGGCACGTACGTGTAGAACTTTTCTTCTGCTGGCAGGAATATTGTCGGGGCATCTGGGCTGCCGTGATCACCAAGTGTAGCTGCAAAAAAGTCCTCACCGATGTCCCGCGCGATTACCAACCGATCGCCATTTGTTCCCTCTAAAATGGCTTCTCCGAATTGTTCGGAGAGCGAAGGAAATTTCTCGTTAAACCATTTGGCCGGTGTAAGCGTTGCAGCGGTCGCGTTTCCGTTTTGCTCTTGTAACTTGGCAACACGCTCCGCCTTTCCAATCTGCGAACGAAGCTGGTGGTTTACTCCTTCAAGAATGCCACGGCAATGATTGTGGAAGCAATGGATCGTGGGCGTACCATCGAGATAAACTTCACAATCGCGTTCTCCATCGGCAGTCGTGTGTAAGTGCTGGCCTGGGCAGGTGCAATAACCGCAGCTTTCCGTCCTCCATTCGATCTCGCCCAGCAATTCGACAGCAATACGCTGACGTAACTCCATTTCTGGCTTGATTGCGGTAGCGGTGTCAGTAGGCGCAGGTTTTTCAGTTTCTATTAAGGGCGCAAGTTCAACCGCTGTGTCGTTCAAATAGGCGTCGGTGTCGTAGCTCAAAAAGCACAGTCGCGCCACGTCCGAGCACGCTTGATCAATTTGAATGCCGCTGAGCGCGCGAACGTGTTCTTCAACGGCACGAAAGCTCGATTTGTGTTTGTCCGCGTCCGTGTGCACACGAAAAACGCACTTCAAACCGCAGCCTGTGGGTGAGGTAAACAGCGCCCACAAGTGCGGACTCTTTAAGAGTTTTGTCCGAACGTGAGCAAGTTGATCACCCAACTCATCGAGATCGGCACACAATAACCCCGAATGCTCCAACAGATCGTCCTTCTTGCGAGAACGGAAACGGCCGGACCACATGACTGCTGGTAATTGCTTCTTCGCTTCGTTGACTGCGTTTTTCGCTGCCTTCCGTTCACCAGTTTTTGCGAGAACGTCGACAAACGTTTTGCGAATGCGTTCTATCGTCGGGCCAAGCTTAAGCGGACGTAGTTTGAACTGTTTGTCGGTGCAGATGGATTCGATGATTTCTATCGCATCGTAATCCTGCGTCTTTGTATCCGTGGCGTTCTTTACGCATGACACAGTAATTGCAGCCCTTTCCTGAGAGCACTCGCGTTTAGCGGGACATGCAGTGATACTCATGCCAGTCTCCTGCCGACCTCTATCACCTCATATTTATCGAGCGCCTTTTGAACTTTGTGCAGATCATATCGAAGGAGGCGCGAAGAGAATCGATGCACTGGGATTCGCTTCTGGCGAACCCAATTATCAATCGTGCGAGGCGAGACATTTAATTCCTTGGCGAGTTCGGTCTTGCGAATCATCGTGTCTCCTCTTTCTCGTCTGATTCGTTCGATTGGCTGCGGAGGAAATCCGAAATCACCTCTATCGCCATGTATTCATTGATCTTCCAAACCTCTTCCTCGCAGCCGCTGTGGCAACAGGTCACACGCGGGATGCCGAAGCAGTCGACGATCCGACAATCGGAGGGCCGCCCTCGTTCTCCGCAGAGGTGGTGGTCACATCCTGGGCAAAAAAGGCTCAGTCCGCTCGGCTTTCGAAACAGAACAGTAACCGATTCCGCAATCTTGCGTATCTGGCGCTTTGTTAGACGGGGCAGATATATTGGTTGATCCTCACGGTCGTAGTATCCACACCATTCTGAATGCCAAGGATACAGGTGACGACGTTTCGGATGCATTGTGGCACCAGAATCGCTCACGTTTGTCATGGTTTGTTTTGATTTACTATTCATACCTAATGGAAGAATGTCCGATTGAAGGAAAAGCTTCCGTTTTGACTGGTTTGTCACGGTTTGGTCTGATTTAACATTCATACCAATTGAAAAAGTGTCCGATTTGGACAAAAACTTCCGATTTGAACTCCATGACTGATCGCGGTGGCGGGCTTGGCCAGCGAAAAGCGCCGGGAAAGCCCGAATATATATCGCCTGCCAAACTGGCGGAACTCGTTGGGCCATTAAAAGGAAACGCAAGGCGTAAACGACAAAACTGCTCACAACGGACTGTCAGAGAATGGTGCAAGAAAGGGCTTATCTCAGAGGCCTACCAAACGAAGGGCGGCCACTGGCGAATTCGAATGCCGCTGTCAGGAAAAACCCTTCGTGAATTGGAAATGCGGGACAGAGATTCGCCGTTTTACAAGAACGCCAGATATAAACGCTCCAAGGATGTGCGGATTAAAGGCTTCCATGGGAACTGGGCGCCTGAGCTCGCGGAATCGCTGCTGCTGGCTCAAATATATCAGGTTGATTCCCTTGAAGGGGTCCCCGCGCCAACTTTAGCGGAACTAGAAGACCTCTTAGACGAAGGACTCATAGAAGAACCCACTGATGAAAAAGCAAAGGCGGCCAGACGGATTCAGGATGAGATCATTCGTAGACTCGAAACTGGGAAACCCTTTTGGGACCTGCTCGTAAAGGGTTGGGTCTATCAATTGTGGCTGGAGAACCAACAACGTCTTCCGACAGTCGAACAGGTCGCAGAGGTAATGGGGTTAAGCCGTCCCGCTCTGTATTACCGAGGATATAACGCTAAAAAACTCGCTAAAGATTACCGCACGGCGTGTGACCAACTTAAACGGGACCTACCTGACTTGGACGGACTCGATCCAGTCCAAAGACGGAGCCTCATGGCAAAGAAGCGAGGGTTTGGAAGCATTGACCGGGACCCCTTTGCAGACGATTAGCTAGCCTCTCGGCTACAGCTTACCAATCCCCTTCTGTCACTACTGCCCTTCTGCCCGATGATAATGCTTTTAGGCAGCGGGGACTCGCGTCACAGAGAATCGGGTTACGCTTTCTCGCGTTGAGCTGAGTTACTACTGTGGGGCTTACGCACTGACGGCCAAAGCGATTTGATTTCATCTACCAAGAAATGCAAAACCGAATCCCATCCGCGCTTTGATTTTTCGTCTGCGCAATCGGCTTTCGCTGCCTCAGCGCAGCTCTCGTGAACCGTCGTCAATTTGCCGGCCACGATGACTTCGAGCGGCAGACCCAACCGGGGAGGTTGGATTTTCGTGAAGGCGTAACCGTGCATCAAGTAAGGCGCGTAGCCGTTATCCTCAATGAAATTCCGTTGTGCCTGGTACAGACTGGGTGCAGCAGCGCGGCCTACGGCTACGGACGCGGCAAATTTTGTTGCTACGTTGTGCGCCACTGAATCCAGCACAGGAACGGATGTACCAATGTACACCGCTGCGCCGCTGCATCCGTACTGCACCACAAATTCTCTCCACGAGGAGCAGGTATTGTTAAAAACAACTGGCATGTGATAGCCACCCACTATCTGTGGCAACGGACGCCAGGCACCGTCGTACATACCGAGAGAATCCGAGGCTCGGATTGGTGGACACTCACGCGATGCCTTTATTCGCATCTTGCTAGGATCGCCGCGATGTTCACCACTCACTTTGATGAATTCCTTCAGAATTTCGCCCGCACCGATTCGTTCCTTTCCTGCTGAATCGTCCCATTTAACTCCATCTAATGAAATGAAGCGGTAGAAATGATGCACCTCGATTATACCGGGTGTAGGGCTAGCTGAAGCGTCGCGCAGAATATCATATGTAATCTCGTGTTCGCAGCCATCATCAGTCGTGAATAGCTCGGTAAGACGGCGTCCTGATCTTTCGCCGCAGTGTGTGGAATAGAAAATGTAGTCGCACGGCATGTACTCCGTCAGGTAACGGCATTTCATTACTGACGCAGCTTGTTTGAATGCGCAACGAATCAGATATCCTTTTTCTCCAAACGTCCGGCCAAGCGAATCAAATTCACTTTTCTCGGTTCGACCCGGATCGATGAGCACTGCGACCGGACATCGCAGTTTCGGCATGAAACATTTCAGAAGGCCGGTCACAACACTGATGCCCACCAAGTACTTTGAGAAAAAGTGTGTCGTCGGACAGGGGAACGGATGTATGCCGTAGGGAATTCCCTGCGTGAAAAAGGAGATACAGCTCGGCGTAATGTCGGCCAATGGTCCGATTCGTGTACGAATTGTTTCCAACAACTTGCCTCTCGCTTCTTCGCGCTCAATTCCGTCGAGTTCCGCCCAGTCGCGTAAGTGATCCGCTGATGCATCCAATACTTGCGCTGTGAGCGCTGGCATTACGTGCAATAACGCCGATTGAGCAACAGCGAGATTTTCCGCAATCGCCCTGGCGACTGTATTTGTTTCCTCTACAACAATTAACTCTGCACGGCATGGCGCACGGCCATCCCACACGAGCGCGGAGACCGGCTCGGAGCGAAACCCCGGCAATGCATTTAGCGCCGACTCATCAAAGGCGTTCAGCGCAATTACGTTTCGTGACTCATCAAAATGCGCCTGGACGGCGTGAACCGCAGCATCGGAGCAACCCAAGAAAAGCACGTCATCCGGCTCCACTGCTTCGACAATGTTACCGACGCGTATGCAGTCGTTTTTATAGACGCCGTACTCCACGAGTCGCTCTTTCGGCGCTTCAATGGCAACGAGGTAAATGCGCGGTGAACGAAACCGAGCACAGACTTGTTCAGCCAAGAGAGCATCGGTCGCGATTACAATGATTTTTGAAAGCTTCATTCTATTGCCGATCGATTTTGCACGCGGTTGCAACCGTCATACTCGTGTGCGCCCGTAACGCGTTTTACCCGACTTTCGGCGAGCGGGAAGTCATCCCGCTTTCAAACGAACTTCAGCAAGAGTTTCGATGTTTCCGATTTTGAGATATACAGACTGTAGAGTTTTCGCTGGTTTAATCGGGAGCCATGCAAAACGCCACTCCTGCTGCTCAAAGTGCTTCAACGGTTTTGCAAAAACAGCCCCTAAAGGGCTTGCCGCACCGTAAGTGGCCGCTCCATCCATACCTGCCCAGTCGGCAAGCTGATCCTCTGCTGCTGTGTGAATGCGGTCGCAGAATTCATTTACCTCATTGATAATGAGACATGCATCTGTGTCGGGAAATTGCCTGAAGAGACGGTGATCCCAAATAGTAGAAAAACACAGCATCAGATAGTTCGAGTGAACTTCTGAGCGGTATGTCACTGGTCCGATTGGGACTATCTTCCTTCCTGTCGCAACGTCCGTTATATGTACGTGCCTACCGTCGCTTTGTTGAATTCGGACAAGTTCGTTGTCGTGTCGCGCTGTGTCGGTAGGCAACGTTTGATAACGAGTCGCGGGCGTTAGGCGAAATTCTCCTAACAGTAACGAACGCTCCAGCAAGTTCGTGGTAGAGTATCGATACAATCTGTCTGGCCTGCGGCAATCAAGTGTCAATCTGTTGGGGTCCATCCTTTCCGCTGCCTCTTACTATTATGTCAGTTTGGCAGCGTCACAATGCGAGGTTCGCTTGGCCGAGGATGCTCAAATCCGCAAACGTGTCTGCCTGAAGTTTTGTGTATTCACTCTGTTTCACTTTTAGATACAACCAGCTCTCGCCTGTGAGCGCTGATGCGTTGTCGCACCAGATTGCAGCGGCGCGATCTTTGTTTGCGACGTTCACGTCTTCCTGGCCTTTTGTTTCCACGATGTATCGCTTACCATCTGTTAGCACCGCGACAAAATCAGGTTCGTAGTATCTAAGATTTCCGACGGCATCCGTGTACTCAATGGCGAAACCGAATTGCTGCGGCAGCTTTGCAAACCGCTCTATGTCCGGTGATTTCTGCAGGAAATTGGCAAACTCTTTTTCAAACTCATTGTCGCACGGAACGAGATTGTAGATGCATTTGCTACCCGAAAGAGTCGGTCGCGACCAAGGAAACGGAACGGTCTCAGAAAGTTTTCTCCCCGCATTAAGCAATTGCGGTTTGAGTTCTTCAATCACCAGTTTTCGCAACGCTTTGACAAACAAATCGACCGTAACGTAAGCAGCAACATTACTGCTGATGGCTTTCACCATTCCCGGCGCATTTAGATCGACAACTTCGCCGAACGCTTTTCGTTCCAGAAACTCGCGTACTTTTGGAACGAGCGCGGCGAACTGCGCCGGTAGCTTCACGTCCTGCGCGATCTTGCGCGCATAAAAGCCGATTACTTCTTCAGGCGTCTGGGGTTCGGGAATCGTGTACTCGCGTTCGATTTCCTTTTTCAGCGTGATGAAATCGTACCCTTGGTAGCGGAAGCGCTGAGCTTCTTTGCTTTGGTCCTTCTTCGGAAACACAGGGGACGGGAAGCTCATCACGTCCAAAGCGGCAATTTCTTCTGAGATGGATTTCTTGCGGGTCAAAATTGGAGTTAGTTGCGGCATTCCGATGTCTTTGTCCAACTTCGCCGGATCAGGCGCGATAGTGACGATGACGACCTTATCTTTTCCAATCTCGAACGTCCCGAGCTTCAGTTGCTCTTCCTGTTCGAGCCGCTCAACAAACTCGATGAACGCTTTGTTCCCGATCACGTCCACACGTTCTACGTAACTGCCGCGCTCCATCCCGCGAAACATCAAGCGTAAACCGCGACCAATGGTTTGCTCTGGCAAAATGTTCGCTTTTGACGTGTAAGGCCGCAGACCAACAACAACCGTGACGCTTTGAACGTCCCAACCTTCGCGAAGCATGAGCACGCTGACAATGCAGTTAACCGGACTTGCTTCTTCATCGACTTCGCGGGCAAGGCGGCGCGCTTTTTCGACATCCTTCTTCGAAACTTCGCCAGTATTGTCCGTGTGAATGATCAGGAGCTTGTCGCCCGCGAATTCGGTCGGATATTTCTTCTGAAACCAGTCGCCAACTTCATCCGCGTCGGCCGTACTGTTCATCATCACAAAGAGGACCGGTTTCTTCTTTAACGGCTGGAGCAGATCACGATATTCTTTCCACCGTTCAACACCGGCTGCCAAGTACGCCTGATACCGGGTGCTGGCGATGTCCGAGCGCTGTTCAGTGATTCCGCTAGCGATTCCCTTCAGCGGACGCTTGACGACATTGTCGATGATCGCTTGCTTCAATGGATAGTCATAAACGGTCCATGAGAATAACTGGCCCCGGCTGTGACGCGGTGTCGCCGTGAAGTCGAGTTGTGAAATCAATTTTCCTTTCGTATCTGCGTGCAGCTTCCGAATGAATTTATTCCACTCGCTTTCTTCATCGTGAGTGTGATGCGCCTCGTCATTAATTACGGCCACCGAATCGTTGCGAGCAACAATGCGGGTGTCGAAGTCTTCGATTTCTAAGATTTGCGCTGGGGGTTTCGGCCCGAGCACCGCCGTCAACTGCTCCGGCTCGTCATTGCCGCCGGTTGGCCGCTCATGGAACTGTTGGATGTTTGTGAGGTAAAGAGCGCCAAGCGAGCTTGCTCGCTCACCTTCGCCGCGCATGTAGCACTGAAAATCCCAGTAGATGCGAAGCTCGTCAGGAATTACCGGATCCGACTCGAAGATTCTGCCACCTTCGAAATCTGTTCGCAGCCGCTCGAACACGATTACGTTTGGCGCAATCAACAAAAACGTCTTGGCGAAATCATCCCGGGCTTCGGCGACGGCATTGAAGAAATGCCAGGCCACGGCGAGCGACATGATTTTGGTTTTGCCACTGCCGGTGGCCATTTTCACGCCGTAGCGTGGAAAGAGATCGTATTGAAGCAAACGAATGTTGGCGTTGGTTGAGTAGCCTTCAATTAGCGCCTTGTGGCTTCGGACATTAGCCACCTCATAAAGATAAATCAGCGTCTCAGTGGCCTCGCGCTGGAAATAATGGTATTCGAATCTGTATCCGGGCCGACGATGCTCTTTCTTGAACCAGTGATTCAACAGAATCCGCGACGTGTCGGTGATACCGGGATAATCTGCGTCCCGCCACTCTTTCACAGCGTTTCGAATTGCCGGCACTGTCGGCGCAGTAGCAACTTGCGCTTGAAGCAAGTTGAGCTGGCCGATGCTCTCTTTCTTCCGACGCGGCATCTTATCGCACCTTGACCTTCACGGTCTTGGTTGTGTCATTGCCGAGAATATCTATGACTTTGACGACGACCGTATATTCGCCCGGCTCAGAGTAAACTTTGCTCGTTTCTAGTGAAAGCGTGTTGTCTTTGCGCGTGCGATATGTCTGCCACTCGTTGTGAAAGGTGTCGCCCTTATTGTTCCAATCCACCGACCAATAATCGACCCATTGCGACCAATGTTTGACTGCACGCTGCACGTCCTCTGGGACATCATCAGGCGGAATTACAAAGTCCGTCAGTTTGAGACTTACTTCTCGCTTGTTTGCCTTCACATCGACGGATAACGCGGCGAGTTCAAAGAAATGAACATCGCCTTGTTCAACAGCGCGTTTATCCATCACGTCGCGTGGAATCCGCAAGAACCGCAAATGAATGTTCGCTGCTGCTGCCTGTTGTCTCGCTATTTCGTTCAA
>Ga0070707_100005644_pt1 | contig 11685 bp, 8 predicted proteins | sample KBSK5502metaG_FD_65468 | JGI IMG/M metagenome (GOLD analysis project Ga0070707, IMG submission 65468) | Corn, switchgrass and miscanthus rhizosphere microbial communities from Kellogg Biological Station, Michigan, USA - KBS K5-50-2 metaG | ecosystem: Host-associated > Plants > Roots >... | reverse complement strand
CAGATGTGTGTGATGTATTTCCTTGCGGCGAACCTGCTCCGGACCCGGCAGCAGGGGACATACCTCGTGTGGGGATTCGTCGTGCTCGTCGGGATCAAGGCCGTGCAGGCGATCGTGAACTATCAGGATGCCGGGAGCCTGCCCTACAACCTCGAGGCGGTCACCGGTCACGAGGACGTCGTCTTCTTCGACGCGGCGGTCGGGCTCGCCGTGGCGATGGCCCTGCTGGGAGTTCGATCGAAGCTCGGTTACGTTCTGTTCGGGCTGCAGCCGGTCATCCTGATCGCTGAGATGCTGACCGAACGGCGGGTCGGTTTCATCGCACTGGGCGTGATCATCGCCCTCGTCACGATCCTCTCGTTCGCCACGGCGCCCAGGCGCGCGCTGGTTCTCCTGGCGGTCGGCGCCATCGCGACTTGCGCGTACGTCGCGGTCTTCTGGGACTCGACGGGCCCGTTCGCCGAGCCGATCCGAGCCGTGCGGAGCGTCCTCGACCCGTCGTACGTCAGCGTTCGCGACGAGATGTCGGATTCCTGGCGCGTAACGGAGGACAGCAACATCGCATACACCATGCGGACATTTCCGGCGACCGGAGTCGGCGTGGGACAGCGCTACCTAACGCAGGACTTTCCGCCTCCGCTTCCGCCCGGGTTCACCTATTGGCGCTACATCACCCACAACGCGCTGCTGTGGATCTGGCTGAAAGCCGGACCACTCGGGGCGTTCGCGTTCTGGTTCCTCGTCGGGCGGGTCCTGACGACCGGATCAGCGCAGTACGTGCGCTTTCGCGACCCGGCGCTGCGCATCCTGGCGATCTTCCCCGTCTGCCTCATCACGTGCCAGGTCGTCTTCTCCGGCGTCGAGCTTGGGTTGACGTACGCGCGGACGATGATCGTTCTGGGTACGGCGTTGGGGCTCGGCGGCGTCCTCCTGTTTCGCGCCGGAGTTGCGCGATCGCAGCTGCTCCAAGTACCCGCCGTCGGCAAGGTCGAGCGGGCAGGTGACCCCTTCCACGGGCTTGAGGACACGCGCCGGATTCCCGACGACGACCATTCCATCCGGCACGTCACGGGTCACCACGCTCCCCGCGCCGACGAGCGAACGCTCGCCGATCGTGATGAACGGGAGGATCGTTGCGTTCGTACCGATCTGGGCGCCGCGTCCGATGGTCGGCCCCCGCCGGCATAGGTGCGACTCGCTCCCCGGGTGCGGTTCGTCCGCGAGGCAAACCCCGGGCGCGATCGCGACGTCGTCCTCAATGGTGCTGAAGCGGGCGATGTGGCAATTCGCGTGAATCTCGACTCGGTCCCCGATCGTGCAGGCGGCGTCGATGATCGTGTTGTTACCGACACGACAGTCGTCGCCCATCCGCGTGTCCTCGCATATCACGACGTTGATGCCGGTCTGAAGCCGGTCGCCGATGCGGACGCCGTCGTGCACGGCGGACCCACGACGGATGACCCCACGTCTCCCGATCTCGAGGCCGCCGCCCGACCTTCGCGAGCCGGGCTCTCCACCGAGCCGGACGTCGTCCTCGATGAGGGTGCCTCGACCGATCTGGATGGCGGGCGGAAACGATCGGCCGGCCTCACTGGGCATCGACGAACCCTGCGCATTAGCGGTTTCGACGTCTCTCCGTCTCATGGCACTGAACCCTGTGCCGCGAAGTAAACGCTTGGGAGCGTTAAGGGCGCCTGCATCGACGGGTTGAGAGGTCCTCCGCCCGGCGCGCACCAAGGCGCCTGAAACGCGCGCTCGGTCAAGAAGCTCCCAGCACCATCTCAACTCGGCGCACCTAGCTTGCTCGTCAATGCGCACTCGCCCGCGCCGCCTCGAGGAAGCCGATTGATGGCGAGGATCTGTCTGATCCGCGAGTGGTATTTCCCGGCGGACGAGCGAGTGAACCGCGAGGTGGATGCGCTCGTCAGGGCCGGTCACGACGTCGACCTCGTCTGCGCGACAATGCCGGGCCAGCGCCGCTTCGAGCAGGTCGGACGCATCTCCGTCTATCGCCTTCCGCTCACCCGGCGGCGCGCCGGACTGCTTCGCTACGTTTTCGAGTGGGCCACGTTCCAGATCGCCGCGACACTCCTCGTCGCCGCGCTGCATCTGCGCCGGCCGTACCAGATCGTTCAGGCGAACACCCTCCCGGACTGGCTCGTGTTCGCCGCCATCGTCCCGCGAGTTCTCGGCGCGCGTGTCCTCCTCGACCTCCACGAATGCATGCCCGAATACGCAGCCACGATGTACGGCCTGCCGCTGCGGCACCCGGTCATCCGCCTTCTGAAGACCGTCGAGCAGGCCAGCATCGCTTTCGCGAACGGGGTCGTCACCTGCACAGATCAGATGCGCGAGCGATTCATGGAACGGGGTGCGCCTGGCGAAAAGATCGCAGTGGCCCTGAACTCGTGCGATGAGGAGCGCCTCGACCCCGGTCGCTACGCATCGGAGGCGAAGCGCGCGGACGACCGTTTCGTGCTCGTGTGCCATGGGACCGTCGATCAGAACTTCGGCGTCGATCTGGTCGTCCGTGCGGTGGCGCTCCTCAAGGACCGGATTCCCGCACTACGGCTCGAGATCTACGGGGATGGCCGGCAGCGTCTGGAGCTCGAAGCGCTCGCGCGAGTCCTCGGTGTCGAGGACCGCGTTTGGTTCAGCCGTCGGTTCCTTCCGATGACCGAGCTTCTGCCGCACATCGCGTCCGCCGACGTCGGGGTGGTGGCGATCAGGCGCGACGCATTCCGCGATCTCACGCATTGCAACAAGATGTACGAGCTCATCGCGATGCGGAAGCCCGTCGTCATCTCGCGCACGCGCGCGGTCGAAGCGTATTTCGGCGACGACTGCTTCCAGCTGTTCGAGTCTGGCAACGAGCACGATCTCGCGCGAGCGATCCTGGACCTCCACGCGGATCCGGAGCGGCGCACGCGTTTGGTGGAGCGCGCGAGCGCGAAGGCGGAACCGTATCGGTGGATCCATCAACGAGAGCAGTACCTCGGCGCGGTCGCCCGGCTCCTTCCGCAGGCACGCATCGACGAGCGGCCACAGCCTCCGATCGCAGAACCGGCCCCGGCCGTCAAAGCGGCGACCGAGCAGTGAGCCTCGCGATGAGCCTGCGCGGCAGGGGAGCCGCCGGATCGGCGGCACGGACGAGGATGGTCCTGTCGCGTTTCGGGATGACGGCGTCTTCGATGGCTCGCCGGCTTGACCGGTACGCCGCGGTGCTCGCCGATCTCGGTGTCCGGCCCACCTGGCCGGCGACCGCGTGCGTTCTTGCTCGCCACCCCGCACTCCTGCGGGAATACGCGAGCGGCGGCGCGGAGCTCGCCCTTCACGGTCTCGTGCACGGCGATCACGCCGTGCTGGACCGACAACAGCAGCGCGAGTCGATCGCCCGAGCCGTGGACATCTTCGAGCGCGCGGGGATCGAGCCCGTCGGTTTCCGTGGCCCCTACCTCAGGTACAACGAGGCGACGCTCGACGTGCTCAAAGAGCTCGGCTTCCGCTACCACAGCAGCCAGGCGGTCTCGTTCCCGGTCGTGACAGGTGACGCCCCGGAGCCGCAGCGGGCGAGTTACGAGCGCGCGCTCCAGTTCTACTCGGCGCGCGGCGCCGGCCGGACCGCCGCGCGACCGCGGCTTCTCGGCGGGCTGGTCGACATTCCGGTGGCGGTGCCCGACGACGAGATCCTTGTCGAGCGCCTTCGGGTCGAAGAGACCGCGGCCACCGCGCAGTGGCGCGCGATGCTCGATGAGACCTACGAGCGCGGGGACCTGTTCACGATCCAGCTGCATCCCGAGCGCATCGACGAGCTCGGTGAGGCGCTCGAGACGATTGTCAGGGAGGCCCGGCGCCGCGATCCCCGTGTCTTCATTGCGCGTCTTGACGAGATCGCCGAGTGGTGGCTTCGGCGCAGCCGGGCCGCGCTTCAAGTGATGCGGACCGAGGACGGCCGCTACCGCGTCCGTCTCGACGCGGATCAGGATGTCATGCTGCTGGTCCGCTGCGGCGGGGGTGCGATCGCGGCCGATGACCGAAGCGCCGTCGGCGCCACACGCGATTTCGTGCTCGACACGCCACGCACGCCCATCGCCGCGGTGTCGCGCCGGACGCCCGCGGCGGTCAGGGATTTTCTCGCGGACGAGGGCGTGCCGTTCGAGGTCTCGGACGATCGCGAACGCTACGGCGCATTCATCGATGTCGGGGAAGCGTGGGACGACCGTGCCGTGTTGGATTCCATTGACGCAGGGCCGGGTCCGCTCGTGCGTGTGGCGCGCTGGCCGCAGGCCGCGCGGAGCGCTCTCGCCGTGACCGGTGACATCGACGCACTCACGATCTTCGACTTCATGCTGCGGTCGTGGGAAACGCGGCGCCGGGCGTAAAGGAGGAGGATCACACATGAGCGCATCAAAGTGCGATGTCGTCGTTATCGGGGCCGGACCATATGGCCTGGCGACAGGCGCCGCGCTCCTCGACGCCGGCGTGTTCGCGCGGATCTTCGGCGCTCCGATGTCGTTCTGGCAGGAGCACATGCCGCGAGGGATGTTCCTGCGGAGCCCGTGGGCCGCGTCGCACATCGGGCACCCGCGATCGCGCTTCAGTCTCGACGAATTCGAGCGTCTTCAGCCGTCGCGCCTCCGCCGCCCTGTCCCGCTCGCCGACTTCGTCGCGTATGGCCACTGGTTCCGCGAACGCGCCGTCCCTGAGATCGACGAGCGTCAGGTCGTTCGGGTCGACCCGATCGACGCCGGTTTCCGTGTCCATCTGCAGGATGGCGAAACGATCCAAGCCGATCGCGTCATCGTGGCCGCGGGAATCTCGGCGTTCGCATCCCGGCCTGCTGAGTTTGACGGTCTGCCCGCCGAGCTCGCGAGTCACTCGAGCGACCACGCCGATCTCGGACGCTTTCGCGGACGGCGTGTCGCGGTCATCGGGGGCGGCCAGAGCGCGATCGAGTCCGCGGCTCTCCTCCACGAGAACGGGGCCGAGGTGGAGCTCATCATGCGGACGCCGGAGCTGCACTGGGTCGGACGCGCGCCACGTCGCGGCATCGTTGGCAGGCTCCTGTTCGATCGTACCGACGTAGGACCTGCGCTCGTCAGCCACATCGTCGCGCGGCCGATGCTCGTGCGACGGCTCCCGGTCCGGTCCCAGCGCTACATGACGAGACGCGCTCTCGTGGCCGGGGGCGCCCTCTGGCTCCGCCCGCGGATGGCGGGGATGACCGTCACGACCGGGCGCCGCGTAGTGGCGGCAACGCGTTCGAACGGGCACCTCCATCTCGCGCTGGACGACGGCGCGGCGCGGGAGATCGACCACGCGCTTCTCGCGACCGGCTACCAGGTCGACGTGCGGCGCTACGAATTCCTCGGAGATGAGCTGGTCCGCCGGCTCGCGACCGTCGATGGACAACCGGCGTTGCGGACGGGGCTCGAGTCATCGATTCCCGGGCTGCATTTCGCCGGCGCCCCCGCGGTGTGGTCGTTCGGGCCACTCCTTCGGTTCGTCGCGGGGACCGCGTTCGCGGCGGGTGCGCTTGTGCGATCGATCACCGGAAGAGCGACGGCGCCCCATCGCAGCTCGAACAGGGTCCGGGAGCTGTTGTCCGACCGGAGGACTCTTTGAGCGGTGCGACGCGCCACCGTCCGAGCGGCGCGCTCGTGATCGGTGGCGACTACAAGAGCCTCGGCCTCGTGCGCAGTCTCGGACGGCGCGGCGTGCGGGTGTGGCTGCTGACTGACGACCACCTGCTCGCGAGCTGGTCACGCTACGTCGAGCGCAGCCTGCCCTGGCCGATGACACGCGAGCCGGATCAGGTCGCTTACCTGCTCGACCTCGCGGCGGAGCACGCCCTCGACGGGTGGGCGATCTTCCCGAACGGGGACGAGACCGCGGCCCTCCTCGCGCGGAATCGTGACGCTCTTGCCGGACCGTACCGGCTCACGATCCAGGTGCCCTGGGACACGCTCCGCTGGGCGTACGACAAGCGCCTCACGTACCGGCTGGCCGGCGAACTTGGTGTCGATCATCCGCGGACGTTCTACCCGCGCGACCGGGACGACGTGGCCTCGTTCGCGGGCGGCTTTCCGGCGATCTTGAAGCCGGCGATCAGAGCCGAGATGAATCGGTTCACGATCGCAAAGGCCTGGCGGGCCGACGATCTCGCGACGCTCGTCGCGCGATACGACGACGCGTCGCGGCTCATCGATCCGGCCTGCATCATGATCCAAGAGCTCGTGGCGGGCGGCGGCGACCGTCAGTTCTCCTTCGCGGCGTTGTGCCGCCAGGGCGAACCCCTGGCATCGATCGTCGCTCGCCGGACGCGGCAGTGGCCGATGGACTTCGGGCGAGCGAGCACCTACGTCGAGTCGGTCGACGAGCCGGAGGTGGAAAGTATTGCCCGGCGCGTGCTGGCCGCGATGCGCTTCGATGGGATCGTCGAGGTCGAGTTCAAACGCGATCCCCGTGATGACCGAGTCAAGCTCCTCGACATCAATCCGCGGATCTGGGGTTGGCACACTCTCGGGCGGCGCGCTGGCGTCGACTTCCCATACCTGCTGTGGCGAGCGATGGCCGGCGAGAGGTTTGCTCCGCTCCGCGGCCGGCCGGGCGTCCGTTGGGTGCGCGCTCTGACCGATGTCCCGACGGCGCTCGGGGAGATCCGGGCGGGACGCCTGGGGATCCTCGACTACCTCGGCTCGCTCACGGGCCCGATCGAGTGGGCGATCGCCGCGGCGGACGATCCGCTGCCCGCGATCCTGGAGCTGCCGGCCACCGCATATCTCGCGTGGACACGCCGCGAGGCCGGTGCCACCGAGGCGCGGCCGGTCGCGACCGTCATGGGAGCGATGCCCGGCGGAGACGGCTCGTCGGAGTGAAGCTGCTCACACTCGACGATCCGCGCTGGATGGAGTTCGTCGCAGGCCGCAGCGACGCGACGATCTTCCATCATCCCGCGTGGGCGAGGCTTCTCACCGAGTGCTACGGCTATCGTGGAATGGCGATCGCGCACGAGGATGCCGACGGGCTCGCCGCGGGGATCCCGGTCATGGACGTCTCGCACCCTTTGCGCCGTCGCTGGGTCGCGCTTCCCTTCACCGACTACTGCCCGCCGCTCGTCGCACGGGATGGCGAAGCGTTCGTTGCCGGTCTCGAGAAGCTCGCGAGATCGTCGAGACTCGACCTGCTCGAGGTTCGCGCCCCGCTGCGAGCGGGCCCGGCCATACAGACGGGCACGCCCTTCGTCCGGCACGAGCTACCGCTCGTCCCGGACAGCCGCATCCTCTGGAAGCAGCTGCGGCGGAATCATCGCCGCAACGTCATCGACGCAGAGGAGGCTGGCGTGCGCGTCGAGCGCGGCGCGTCGGCCGAGGATCTCGAGGTGTTCTACAAGCTTCACCTCGACACGCGGCGCCGGCTCGGCGTGCCCATCCAGCCGCGGCGGTTCTTCCGACTGCTGCTCGAGCGGATCATCGCGCCCGGCCTCGGGTTCGTGCTGACGGCGTATCACGGCGACCGGCCCGCCGCCGCCGCCGTCTTCGCGGCGTGGAACGGGACGCTCATCTGCAAGTACAGCGCCCGCGCCGACGGCTTCGTGAAGAGCGACGCGATCCATCTCATTTTCTGGAGCGCGATCCGCTGGGCAAGCGAGAACGGTTTCCGCGCATTCGATCTGGGCCGCTCGAACGTCGAGCAAGCGCAGCTCAGAAGCTTCAAGACGGGTTGGAGCGCGCGGGAAGAGACGCTTCCGTATTCGTGGATCGCTCGAGCGCCCATCGCGGCGCCGTCCCGACGGCTGAATGGGGTGATGGGCGTCGTGATCCGAAATTCGGCTCCGTGGTTGTGCCGCGCGATGGGCGAGCTGCTCTACAAGTACGCGACATGATGACGGGCGCGGCGCCCCGGCTCCAGATCCTGTTCGTGGCCACCGGATCGGCCTGGCCGCCCGTCGGTGGTGGCCAGATTCGCATGCTGTCGCAGCTGCGCGTCCTCGCGTCGATGCCGGAGGTCGCGCGGATCCGCCTCTTCTCGCTGAGCGAGGACTCCGACCGCCTGCAGCACCGCGACGCGCTCGCGCGGTCGGTACCGGGGCTCGACGTCGCGGATCCCGTCTTCCATCCGATCCATCTCTTCACGCACCCGCGCTACGTCCCGCGTGTCGCGTGGCTTCGCGCCGTCCGTGGCGTCCCTTATGTCGCCGGCAAGTGGGACTCGGCGCCCGTCCGCGCGGCGCTCGAGCGCGAGCTCGCCGCTCGACGATTCGACGTCGTCTGGCTCGGTTCGCTCGGCGCAGCGCGCTACCTCCCGCTCGTGCGGCAGTCGCAGCCGGACGCGTGCGTGGTGCTCGACGAGCACAACGTCGAGAGCAACATTTGGGCCCAGTTCGCGGCGCGACAGCGCGGTCTTCGTCGGCTCGTCGCCGACGCCGAGACAAGCGCCGCACGCCGATTCGAGCGCGACACGCTTCGAGCGGTCGAGGCGGTCGCCGCCATTTCTTTGGACGACGCGCGCGAATATCGCGATCTCGCGGGCGTCGAAGCGCGGTACGTGCCGCAGGTCGTCCCGTTCGAGCGGCGACCCGACGCTTCGGTTCCGTTTCCGCGACTCTGCTACGTCGGCACGCTTTCGTGGCATCCGAACGTGCGCGGGCTCGACTGGTTCTGTCGCGAGGTCTGGCCGCACGTGCGTGACCGCCTGCCGAGCGCGACGCTCGACATCGCGGGCAGCGGGCTCGCGGCCGATCCCCGAGGCGTCGCGGTCGTTCCGGAAAGCTGGCGTCGCCCCGGCATACAGATCCGCGGGTTCGTCGAGGACCTCGTGCCGCTGTACCACGGATCGGCGGCCTTGGTCGCGCCGATCCTCGGCGGCGGTGGCATACGCATCAAGCTGCTGGAGGCGTTCCGCCATGGCGTTCCGGTCGTGACCACGCCCGATGGCGCCTCCGGCCTTCCGATCGAGAGAGGACGCGAGGCGTTCGTCGAAAGCGAGCCCGGGGCTTTCGCCGCCCGCGTCGTCGAGGTCGCGACATCGGGCGCGCGGCAACGGAGCCTGCGCGAGGCCGGTTACGCGTTCCTCGAACGGCATCACAGCCTTGGCGCTGCCCAGGCGGCCGTGCGGGAGCTCCTCGGTCTGGACCCGCGAAGCGGTGAGAGGTCAGGGCTGCGCGCCGAGATGCGCTCGATAGAGCTCCCCGTACGGGGTGGCGGTGCCGGTGTAATCGCTTACGAGCGAGAGGCTTGAGCACGCCGCGCCCCACGTATTCCAGGTCCACGCCGCATAGGAGATCTGCCTCGCGTCGAGCCAGCTGAGCAGCGTATTCAAGAACGACGAGTCGCAGTTGTCGACGCCGATCTCGCTTGCGATGACCGGCACCGCGCCGGCGGCAGGGCCGACGGTGGCGTCGTAGCAGGCGACCGAGCTGCAGACATTGAAGTTGTAGACGTGCCACGCCGCAGCGAGATCGTTCAGAGGATCGTTCGGGCGATAGGTCAGCCATTGTGAAAGCGCGTTGCTGTAGGACACCCCACCGAGCACGATGACGTTTGACGCACCGGTGGCGCGTACCGCGTTGACCAGGGTCTGCATGCCGGCCGTTTCGAAGGCCACACCCGCGCACGTTCCGCCGTCGCGCCAGCAGGTCCAGGCCGCGGCCGAATCCTGCTGGTTATCAGGCCAAGGCTCGCTGAAGAGCTCGAACAGCGCGGCATTGTTCCCGGCGAACATGTTCGCGACCCCCGACCAAAACGCCGGCGCGTGGTCCAGATCGGGCATGGGCGTAAGCCCCGATGCCGGCGTCGTACCCGGAGCGCTCCAGTGGAGCTCGAGGATCGCATAGAGGCCGTTCTGGTTGAGCAGACTGACGTACCCCTGGATCGCCTGCTGATAGGCCGCGCCGGAGTACCTCGGATCGACTCCATTGATGCCGAGCCAGCAGTCTTCGTTGAGCGGCACCCGGACCGCGTTGGTCCGCCAGCTCTTTATCGCGGCGATCGACGCTTGATCGCTCGGGCCATCGAAGATGCCCCATCCTTGGATGCAGGCGAACTCCGTCCCGGAGCGATTGACTCCGTGGAGCACGACGCTCCCGCCGTTTGCGTCGACGAGCGCGTTGCCAGCGACGTGCAGCGGCGCCGCCGGCGTCGGCGTGGGCGACGCGGTCGGAGTCGGCGATGGGGATGGCGTCGGATCCGGTGTGGGCGCTGGAGTCGGCGTGGGAGCTGGGGTGGGTGTTGGAGCCGGCGTCGGCGCGGGAGTCACTGTCGGGTCCGGCGTGGGCGAGGCGCTCGGCGTCGCGTCGATCGGCGACGCGGTCGGGCCGACGCTCTGGCTTGGAGATGGCGTGGGCGCCGGGCTGAGTGTGGGATCGCCCCCCGGGTCCGTCGTCGCGAGCGGTTGGCTCGTCGGCGCCGCTTCCATCGACGCTCGTTCCCACGAGCGCGCCTGCACGAGTGAAGGCGAAAGCGTGGCCACGCAGAGGACGATCAGCGCGACCGTAGCGAACGAGAGCCTCATCTCAGCCGCGTCTCAGAAGACTCGGCGGAGGGGGACGAGACTCATCGGCGCAGCGAGGGCTCACAGCAGACCGACCGTGACCGAACGGGTATCCCCGAGCGCGGAGTTGGCGGTATCGCGCGCGGTGATCGTCTGCGTTCCGACGGTCCACAACGTGACCGAGAAGCCGTGCGCGCCGGCATCAGCAGCGGTGAAGGTGTAGTCGGGGGGCAGGACGACCGTGGGGAGCATGTCGCTGCTGCCGAAGTGGACCGTTCCGCGGTAGCCGGTCGCGACGTTCCCGAACTGGTCCTTGAGCGTGACCGTGACCGGGAAGGCTTGTCCCGAACGCGTCGTGCTCGGGGCGCCGAGAGTCAGAGTCGCAGCCGCGGCCGCGCCCACGCTGATGGTCGCGCTTCCGGTAATGCTGGGATCCGCCGTAGCGGTCGCCGCGATCGTCTGCGAACCTGCCTTGATCAGTGTCGCGCCGAACTCGCGATACCCGGTCGGAAGCGTTGCGTCCGCCGGAAGGACGACGCCCGAGGACGTGTCGCTGCTCGTGAAGTGAACGGAGCCCGAATACGTAGTCCCGTTGCCGAACTGGTCTTGCGGGGTGACGCTGAAAGTGAAGCCGACGCCGGCGGTCGCGGTCGTCGGACTGGCGACGATGAGCCGGCTCGTCGGTCCCGCGCCGACCTGGAGCGTCACGGTCGTCGAGAGCTGGTTCGCCGCGTCTGACGCGGTGATCGTCGTCGATTGCGCCTTTATGAGCGTCGCGGAGAAGGTCCCCTGTCCGTTCGTGAGCGTCGAGTCGGGCGGTAGCCGCACGAGCGCCGAGGTGTCTGTGCTCGCGAAGTGGACGGATCCGCTGTACCCCGTGGCCACCGTCCCGTCGGCCTTCCTGGCCGTGACGCCGATGCTGAATGCCTGACCGGCGGTCGCTGTCGCCGGCACTTGCACGTCCAGAGTTGCCGCCGTCGCTGCGGTGACGCTGATCGTCGCGGTCCCGGAAATGCCGGACGTCGCCGTGTCCGTGGCCGTGAGCGTCTGCGACCCGGCGGTCGTCAGCGTGACCGAGAAGGTGCCCTGGCCATTGGTGAGCGTCGAGTCCGGCGGTAGCTTGGTGCCCGAGGAGGAGTCGCTCGAGCTCCAGTGGACCGTGCCGCCGTACGTGGTGACGGTATTGCCCTGCGC
>Ga0070707_100005641_pt1 | contig 11689 bp, 9 predicted proteins | sample KBSK5502metaG_FD_65468 | JGI IMG/M metagenome (GOLD analysis project Ga0070707, IMG submission 65468) | Corn, switchgrass and miscanthus rhizosphere microbial communities from Kellogg Biological Station, Michigan, USA - KBS K5-50-2 metaG | ecosystem: Host-associated > Plants > Roots >... | reverse complement strand
CTTCGGCGATCCACTGAGCGAGTCGCCGTTCGAGTCGATCGCAAGGGTTGCGTTCAGCGACGGCGGGCTGCCGCCACCGATGCTGCAGGTGTGGATCATGGGCAACGTCGGCGCGATCGGGCGCGTAGATTTCCTGTGGGACGAGCACAGGACGATCGCCGAGGCCGATGGTGCCATCAAGTACGCCGACCCCAACCGCGCCAGGCAGCAACTCAGGCGGGATGCCGAGCTGCGACGGGCCGGGTACGAGGTTGTCCACTTCACGTGGCGTGACCTCGCGGCAACTCCCGACCAGGTTGTTCATTCGATTAGAGCGGCGTTCGGGCGTATGGCCCGGCTAGGGGAGGTGCGACCAGGCCGGGCGGGTTGACCGGCCAGGGAGCAGACTAGCCCGAACCGTCCCGGCCGTCCTTCGGGCCGAACGCCTGCAGCGCCTCGGCGTCGCCAGCGCTCGACCTGACGTAGTACTCGGCCCACTCCCGTACGTCCGGGTAGCCGGACTCGGCCACGATGCGATCGCAGGCACGGTCGAGATCGAACTCGGTGACCCGGAGATCGGTTCCTGGCCCGAGCATCGCCCAGCGCGCTCCCGCCCCGCCGTACGGCATTCCGATGCTGCCCGGGTTGACCACGAGCCGCCGGTGCGCCAGCCGGGCAAACGGCATGTGGGTGTGCCCGCACACAACGGCGGCGACAGAATCGTCCAGGCCGCCGAAGACCTCAGCCCAGCGGGAGAGCCGGGAGTCGACCAGCACGACCTCCTCATCGTCCCGCGGCGTCGCATGGCAGAAAACGACCGAACCGAGCCCGCTGACTTGGACGGTCGCGGACAGCGGCAGCCTGGCGAGCAGATCGATCTGATCGTCGCGCAGCTGCTCGGCGGCCCACGGCGAGATCCGGTCAGGGAGCGAGGGCCGCTTCCGCCTGCGGTACTCGACAAGCTCCCGGTCGGCGTTGCCGCGGATCCAGACCGCGCGCTCCCCTATGCCTGAAAGCACGTCGAGGGTCTCGGTCGGCTGCGGCCCGGCCGCCAGGTCCCCGGTCAACGCGATCAGGTCGGCCGCGGCAACGTCGGGCTCGGCGAGCACTGCCTCGAGCGCGGGCAGCACACCGTGTATGTCGGACAGAACAGCGACCCGCACGGAGCGGCTCGGCTAGCCGAGTTGCTCGCCGGCCGAAAGCAGGTCCTCGCAGGCGCGGACGACCCGCGCGGCCATCGAGGCCTCGGCGGCCTTCCCCCACGAGCGCGGATCGTAGGCCTTCTTGTTGCCGACGTTGCCGTCGACCTTCAGCACGCCGTCGTAGTTGACGAACATGTGGCCGGCCACCGGGCGGGTGAACGCGTACTGAGTGTCGGTATCGACGTTCATCTTCACGACGCCATAGGAGATGGCCTCGCGGATCTCCTCGAGCGCGGATCCTGAGCCGCCGTGGAATACCAGGTAGAACGGCGCCGCCTTGCCGTATGTCGAGCCCGCCGCGTCCTGGATTTCCTTCAGGATCGACGGCCTGAGCTTGACGTGCCCTGGCTGGTAGACCCCGTGCACGTTGCCGAACGTGGCGGCGAGGATGTACCGGCCCTGCTCTCCGAGCCCGAGCGCCTTGGCGGTCGCGAGCGCATCTTCCGGCGTGCTGTAGAGCTTCTCGTTCATCTCGCCGGTGACGCCGTCCTCCTCGCCGCCGACCACGCCGATCTCGAGCTCCATCACGGTCTTGGCGCTGGCGCACTCGGCCAGCAGTTCGGCCGCGGTCTGCAGGTTTTCGTCGAGCGGCACGGCCGAGCCATCCCACATGTGCGACTGGAACAGCGGTTCCTCGCCACGGGCGACGCGCGCTTTGGAGATCTGGAGCAGCGGCCGCATGTATTTGTCGAGCTTGTCCTTAGGACAGTGATCGGTATGCAGGGCGATGTTGACCGGGTATTTGGCAGCGACAACATGCGCGAATTCGGCCAGCGCGACAGCCCCGGTCACCATGTCCTTGACCGACCCGGACAGGTACTCCGCGCCGCCTGTCGACACCTGGACGATGCCGTCACTGCCGGCGTCCGCGAATCCCGCAAGCGCGGCATTCAGCGTCTGGCTGGATGTGACGTTGATCGACGGGTACGCGAAACCTTGTTCCTTCGCGCGGTCGAGCATCTGCGCGTAGACCTCTGGTGTCGCGATAGGCATGTCAGCCGCTCCCTTTGCTCGGGTGTGCGCCCCCAGTATCCGCCCCCCGCATCCGCCCCAGTATCTCGCGGTCCCGGTCCGAGGTGCAGCAGGTGGTCATGCGTGCGGTGGCGGGCCGGGCAAGGCCTGTTGGCCCGCGCCCTGCCGACCGGCAGGATGGGCCTGCCGGACCTGCCGGATTAGGTCAAACCGAGGTCGGCGAGGTCGAATGCGGCGCGATAGGTAAGGCCGCGCTCCTCGATCATCGGTCGCGCTCCCCGGTCGACGACCACGGCGACACCTACGACTTCTGCGCCTGCCTCGGCAAGCGCCTCGATCGCGGTCAGGACCGATCTGCCGGTCGTGGACGTGTCCTCCACCGCGAGCACGGGCAGCCCGGCGACGTCGGGACCTTCTATCCTGCGCTGCAGGCCGTGCGGCTTACCCTCCTTGCGCACGATGAACGCGTTCAGCGGCCTGCCTCGCTCCGCAGCGGCGTGCATCATCGCGGTAGCCACGGGGTCCGCGCCCATGGTGAGGCCGCCGACTGCCGCGAAGGTCAGGCCATCAGCGAGGTCAAGCATGACCCGGCCGGCCAGCCGTGCCGCGGCTCCGTCAAGCAGCACCCGCCGCAGGTCCACATACCAGTCAGCCTGTTGACCTGACGACAACGTCACGGCGCCGTGGATGACCGCCTTCGCCTTGATCTGGTCGAGCAGCTCGCTCCGGTCGCTCACGGCTCCGAGCGTAACCGGACCGGCAGCCGCGCCATGCGGCCGGCCGAGGTGTCCCGTCCGTCACATGAATCGCAGTGGCGTACAGCGTCGCGCCCAGACTGCTACCGTCATTCCCGTACATTCCGGCCGACATCGCTCCGCGCCCGCACTGGTCTGGCTGGCCCGCGATCATGCGGAGATCATCCGGAAGGGAGCCCTGCGATTACGCCAGCGGAATCGCCCGACAGAACACCAACCGTGCTGTTAGCCAGACCGGCCTGCTAAGCCTGTGATCTGCGCTATAGGTCACGAAGGCCGCAAGGCGCTGGTAACGTCTCGCGTCAGGGGAAAGGATGGTGTGGCGTGGATCGGTGTGCGCTATTCGTTGACGCAGGCTATGCCCTCGCAGATGGCGCCATGGCCGTTCATGGCACGCGCCGCCGGGACTCGGTGTCGTGGGATCACGCCGGCCTGCTCAAGCTCCTCGCCGGACTGGCCAGAGACCGGACCGGGCTGCCCGTACTGCGCTGCTACTGGTACGAGACCGCCGAGGGCGGCCGCTCCGCCGAACATGACGCACTCGCCGAGATGCCCGGCCTCAAGCTCCGGCTCGTTAACGCGCGGCCGGGCAGGCGCGAGGGCATAGAAGGCCAGCTACGCCGCGACATGGTGACGCTCGCAAAGAGCGGCGCGATTGCGGACGCCTTCGTCGCCAGCGCTGACGAGCACCTCGCAGAGATCGTCGCCGAGGTGCAGGACCTTGGCCTGCGGGTGGTTGTCCTGCACATCGCCTCGGACGGTGGCTGGACAATTCCCCAGCCGTTGCGGCAGGAATGCGACGATATCGTCGAGATCTCCGGGGTACATCTGCGGCCGTTCGTCGACCTGATCCAGGGGGCCGAGCCAGCGACCGCAGACGAGCACTACGCCAGCGCCGGCTACAGCTCGCGTGCGGCCGCCAACAGTGACGGCTCGGTGACTGGTGCGATGAGACACGCCGGGCTCGCCGCGGCGGCGCTGCCCGCTCCGGCCGGAGCGTACCCGGCGCCAGTGAGCTCGGACTATGGTTCTGCGGAGCCCTACGTGGCCGCCGGAACGAGCCACGCAGAAACCGCTGCCGCGTACGGGGTCGCCAGCCAGGAGGACGCGGCCGCGGCGTACCGGGCCGCGAGCCAGGCAGACGCGGCAGCGGCGTACCGGGCCCCGAGCCAGAACGCCGACGTCGGCGTGCGGTCGGACCAGGCCATCTTTGCCGCGCGTGGCCCGGAGTCCGATGGCGGTGCGAGGCAGAGCCCGGCTCAAGACCAGGCGCGGAGGGTCGGCCAGAACGCTGCGGCGCAGGCCGCAGCCGGCGGACTGGGCGGTGGATTCGGGCAGCACGCGGCACCGGGCGGGGCAGCGTCACAGTACGCCTCAGCTGGCCCGGGCGCGCCGCAACACGCCGCGCAGGGGCCAGCTGTGCCGCAGCATGGGCAGAGCGCCGGCCCTGGGCAGCACGGTTCGCCGAGCCAGGGACCGCCGCAGCACGCATTCCAGGGCCCGGGAATGCCGCAGGCATCGCCGGGAGTCCCGCAGCACGCGTCGCACGGCACGCCGCAGCACGCGGCCCAAGGAGTGGTTCCGCAGCGTGCGGCCGCTGCCGGGAACGTGCCGTCAGCGAGCGGCTCGGCGTATTCGACCAGCGCCCAGCCGGGCGGCGTGCAGCCAGGCGGCGGGCAGCAGGCCGCCGGGGGGCAGCCAGGCAGTGGGCAGGCCGCGAGCGCCCAGGCCAGCGGTACGTCGGCAGCTCGGCCGGAGTCGGGCGGCGGCCAGTCCGGCAGCGGACAGGCTCATATGTCGCATAACCGGACGCAGGACAACTCCGCACGTCAGGGCTATCCAGAATCCGGGCTGAGTGGCATGCACGCCCAGGATGGCGGATACCAGAACGGCAGCGCCTATCACAGCGGCCCAACCCAGAACGGTTCGGCTCCAGGCGGCCACCAGAACGCCGCGCCGCGGGCGGGCTATCAAGGCGCTGCCGGGCCAGCAGCACCCGCGCCGGGCGTGCCTGGTCAGCCGGCCCACCACCTGTCCGGACTGACCAGCTACCAGGCAGGCTCCGGCCAGAACGGTTATCCGTCCCCCCGGCCCGGCCCGGCGTCGAACGGCACTCCCGCCCCTGGTGGCTACCAGCCTGGTTACCAGGACGCATCCGGACACAATGGCGCGCCGAGTTATCCGGATGGCCTGGCGCAGAGCGGGTCAGGTCCGTATGGCTCGCTTAGCGGCTACCAGCCCGGCGGGAACGGCGTCCCGAACGGGCCGCTCAATGGCGGTTCCCTCAATGGCGGTGCTCCGCATAACGCGCCAGCGGGATTTGAGCGGGACTCGGACCCTCAGCCGCAGCGCCACAGGGCTCCAGACCCCGGTTACTTCTCTGGCCAGCCAGGTGCGCAGGGAACGCAGGGAGCGCCCGGAATGCCGGGCTCGGCCGGCATATCAGGCGCCCATCAGCGGATGAGCACCGGCTACCCAGCCAGCCAGATGCAGCCGAGCGCACCATCCCAGCCGCAGTATCAGCCGCGGCCGCACGAGGTATCCGCGCTGCCCGCGATCCGGGTGTCGCAGCCGGTGGCGATCTCGCTTCCTGAGGCGGTGAAGGCGGCACACAGCGAGGGACACTCCTTCGGCGAGTCGGTGGGCAGGGACGCCCCTGGCCTGTGGCTCGAGGCCGTGCTGGCGCGCAAGCCGAGGATGCCGTCTGACCTAGAGGCGAGGCTGCTCCAGGGTTCGGTGCTGCCGATTGACTCGTTGCTCCATGATGAGGTGCGCCATTCTCTGCGCCGCGGTTTCTGGGAAGCGCTGGAAAGCGCACGACGGTAACCGGTGCATTGGAGCTGACCGTCGCGTTGGAACCCGCTAGCCGCTGGGTACGTTCGTGAACGTGGCCGTTCTGAATCGTGACGAATTCGATGCGATCGAATTCGACGCGGCCCTGACAGGCGACCACAGGGCAGCGGCCGAACGCATGGCTGCCCTGGCAGCGACGGGCATTCAGAGCGAGTCAATGGCGCGGGCCGAGGCGTTTGTTCGCGCTGGCGAACAATGGCTGCTCGCCGACAATCCCAGCGCCGCGGTTAAAGGCTTCAGGATGGCGATCGCCGACGGCGGGCCGGTCGAAGTCGACCCGCGAGCGCCGCTGTGCCGCGCGCTATTCCAGCTCGGCAGCAGCGACGAGGCCAACGCGCTGATCGACACGATGCGCCACGAGGGCAGGACCGATCCGCGAGCCTGCGAGATGATCACCGAGCTTCTCGTCGAGCAATCAGACCTGGCCGGCGCGCTTGACTGGGCGACGGCCGGCGTCGAACTCATCCTGCAGGGCGCCGGCCAGCCCGGCAGCGCCGCGTATGCCGGGCTCAACGAACTGCTCAGGCTCCGCTACCGGATCCGCAACGACCTGCGGCTGCCTGAGGACGAGTACGACCGGATGCTGACCGCCTGAACAGGCAGGGTCGCGGCCCGTGCGGCACCGGCCTGCCCGCGCTGTTAGCGGCGGACCGCCGGGCTGCGGGCCGCGGTGACCGCGAGGCTGTCGGAGTCGGGGTCGAGGTCCACCACTACCTCGCTGCCGTCAACGATCTCCCCGGCGAGGAGCTTACGGGCAAGCTGATCTCCGATCGCGGACTGGATCAGACGCCGCAGCGGCCGCGCGCCGTAGACAGGATCGAACCCGGTGAGGGCCAGCCATTCCTTGGCGGCGGGCGTCACTTGCAAACTCAGGCGCCGGTCGGCGAGCCGCCGCGTCAGCCTGGCGATCTGCAACTCGACGATCTCGGTCAGCTCCTCGGTCGACAGCGAATCGAAGATGATCACGTCATCGAGCCGGTTCAGGAATTCTGGCTTGAACGTCGAGCGGACAACGGACATCACCGCGTCCCGCTTCGCCACCTCGTCCAGCGTCGGGTCGGCGATGAACGCCGAGCCGAGGTTGGAGGTCAAGATGAGGATCGTGTTCCTGAAGTCCACGGTGCGGCCTTGACCGTCCGTGAGCCTGCCGTCGTCGAGCACCTGGAGCAGGATGTCGAAGACCTCAGGATGGGCCTTCTCCACCTCGTCGAGGAGCACGACGCAGTACGGCCGCCGCCTGACCGCCTCGGTCAGCTGACCGCCCTCCTCATATCCGACGTATCCGGGCGGCGCTCCCACGAGCCTGGCGACCGAGTGCCGCTCGGAGTACTCGCTCATGTCGATCCTGATCATGGCCCGCTCGTCGTCGAACAAGAACTCTGCGAGCGCTTTGGCTAGCTCGGTCTTGCCGACCCCGGTCGGCCCGAGGAACAGGAACGAGCCCGACGGGCGGTCCGGATCGGAGATACCGGCCCTGGATCGGCGGACCGCATCGGATACCGCCTGCACGGCCCTGGCCTGGCCCACGATCCGGCGGCCAAGCTCGGTCTCCATGCGCAGCAACTTGCCGGTCTCACCCTCGAGCAGTCGGCCAGCGGGGATGCCCGTCCAGGCCGAGACGACGTCTGCGACGTCGTCGGGCCCGACTTCTTCCTTGACCATCGGGCTGCCTGATCCGTCGACCGGAACCTCGGCGCCGTTCACCTGGATCACGCTGGTGGGCCGCGCGTCGTCGCCGGCCTGCGAGGCCGCGTGCGCCAGCTCCCGCTCAAGCGCGGGGATCTCGCCGTACATCAGTCGGGAGGCCGTCTCGAAGTCGGCGTCACGCTGCGCCCGTTCCGCCTGCCCGCGCAGGTCGTCGAGCCGCTTCTTCAGCTCGCCGACCTTGTTCAGGCTCGACTTCTCCCGATCCCAGCGGGCCAGGAGCCCGGTCAGCTGCTCCTGCTTGTCGGCGAGGTCGGCTCGCAGCCGCTCAAGCCGCTCCTTGCTGGCCGGGTCGGCCTCCTTGGCGAGCGCGAGCTCCTCCATCTTCATCCGGTCGACGGCGCGCTGCAGCTCGTCGATCTCGACCGGGCGGGAGTCAATCTCCATCCGCAGCCTGGACGCCGCCTCGTCGATAAGGTCGATGGCCTTGTCCGGCAGGAACCGAGCGGTGATGTAGCGGTCGGACAATGTCGCGGCGGCGACCAGCGCGGCATCAGAGATCTGCACCTGGTGGTGTGCCTCGTACCGGCTCTTCAGGCCGCGCAGGATCGCGATGGTGTTCTCTACCGTCGGCTCGCCGACATAGACCTGCTGGAACCGCCGCTCAAGGGCGGGGTCCTTCTCGATCCGCTCCCTGAACTCGTCGAGCGTGGTCGCGCCGATCATCCGCAGCTCGCCGCGGGCGAGCATCGGCTTGAGCATGTTGCCAGCGTCCATCGCACCCTCGGCCGCGCCCGCGCCGACGACGGTATGCAGCTCGTCGATGAACGTGATGATCTGGCCTTCGCTCTCCTTGATCTCGTTCAGCACGGCCTTCAGCCGCTCCTCGAACTCACCGCGGTACTTGGCCCCCGCCACCATCGCGCTGAGGTCAAGAGCGACGAGCCGCTTCCCGCGCAGCGACTCGGGCACGTCAGCAGCCACGATCCGCTGGGCCAGCCCCTCCACCACCGCGGTCTTGCCCACGCCTGGATCGCCGATCAGGACCGGGTTGTTCTTGGTCCGGCGGGAGAGCACCTGGATGACCCGGCGGATCTCGGCGTCCCGGCCGATGACTGGATCGAGCTTGCCTTCCCTCGCGAGGCGGGTCAGGTCAATGCCGTACTTCTCGAGCGCCTGATAGGTGCCCTCGGGATCCGGCGAGGTGACCCTGGCATGCCCCCGCACCTGCTCGAACGAGGCGAGCAACTGGTCGGGGGTGGCGCCCGCCTCGCGGAGCACGGTCGCCGCCTGGCCGCCTTCGGCGGCCAGGCCCACGAGCAGGTGCTCGGTCGAGACGTATTCGTCAGATAGCTCCTTCGCCCGCTTCGCGGCGGCCGCAAGCGCCGCCAGCAGGGGGCGTGAGGTTTGGGGTGCGCTGAGGGTCGCACCGGCCGCCCGCGGTAGCCGAGCGATCAGCTCCCTGGTCCTGTTCGCCACGGCGACCGGGTCCGCGCCCGCGGCGCGGAGCAGCGGGGCCGCCGTCCCGCCGTCCTGATCGAGCAGCGCGGCGAGCAGATGCAGCCCGTCCACGCTCGGGTTGCCGGCGGCCGAGGCACGCTGAAGCGCGTCGCTGAGAGCCTCCTGGCTCTTGCGAGTGAGCTTGTCGTCCGCCACCTCTAATTTCCTTCCTGTGCCACAGGCTCGCTGGACCTGGTGCCATGCGTCCGCACCGGCACCAGGGTGCCGCCCTCTGTCCTGCTGCGCAGCAGCGCGGCCAGCCTGGCAGCGACCGCCCTGGTCGACTCAAGCTCCGCCCTGAGCTGGCTGATCTCCTCGTGCAGCTCAGCGAGCCGGATCCGGCTGCGCTGCCACTCTGACTCCAGCTCGAGTATCCGCTTGATACCGGACAGGTTCACGCCGTCTTGCTGGGACAGCCGCTGCACCTCGCGGAGGATGATGATGTCGCGGAGCGAGTAACGCCGGCCACGGCCCGCGGTCCGCCCGGGCGAGACCAGGCCGAGCCGGTCGTAGGCGCGCAGCGTCTGCGGGTGCAGGCCGGACAGCTGCGCAGCCACCGAGATCACATATACCGGTGTGTCGTCTGTCAGCTCGAAGTCGTTCGGCATGTCATCGCCTCTCCCGGGCCCGCGCCCCGACCGCCCCGGGTACGTCATTACGCCCGGCCCTTACGCAGCAGCTCGTCTCGCGGGTCGGCGCCCACCGTCGCTTCCCTGAACTTCTCCAGGGCGTTGCGCGCGTCGTCAGTGAGCTCGGTTGGTACCTGGACGTCGACCTTGACCAGCAGGTCGCCATACGTGCCGTCAGGCCTTCGGACGCCCTTGCCGCGGACCCTGAACGTGCGGCCGTTGGGCGTGCCAGGCGGGATCCGCAGGTTGACCGGCTGCCCGCGCAGCACCGGCACCTTGATCTCGGCGCCGAGCGCGGCCTCGGTGAAGGTCACCGGCACGGTGACAGTCAGGTTGTGCCCCGTCCGGCCGAAGACCGGGTGGCCAGCCACGTGAACCCGCACGTACAGGTCACCCGGCGGCCCGCCACGCTCGCCGGGCGCGCCCTTGCCCTTCAGCTTGATCCGTTGCCCGTCGGCGACGCCGGCCGGGATGCGAGCCTGGATGGTTCGCGCGCTCAGGGCCCGCCCGCTGCCGCCGCAGGTCGCGCACGGGTCGTCGACCACCAGGCCGCGGCCGCGGCAGGTGGCGCACGGCTCGGAGAACGCGAAGCTCCCGAGGTCGCGGCTGGACTGGCCGGTGCCCTGGCAGGTCGGGCAGACCTTGGGCACGGTGCCGGCCTTGGCGCCGGTACCGCGGCAGACCTTGCACGGGCCCTCGTCGGTCAGCCGCAGGCTCACGGTCGCCCCGTCGATCGCATCGCTGAAGGACAGCGAGGCCTCGGTCTCGACGTCAGTGCCGCGGCGCGGCCTGGCCTGCGTGGTCGTCCGGCTACCCCGGCCGAACATGCCGCCGAGCAGGTCACCAAGCCCGCCACCCGATCCGCTCGACCCGAAGATGTCGCCGAGGTCGAAGCCGCCGAACTGGCCGCCGGCACCGCCAGGCACCCTGGCGCCGCCCGCTCCGAACAGCGACCTGGCCTCGTCGTACTCCGCGCGTCGCTTGGAGTCGGACAGGACGTTGTAAGCCTCGGAGATCTCCTTGAATCGCTCCTCCGATGCCGCGTCGCCCTTGTTGGCATCCGGATGATACTTGCGCGCGAGCTTGCGGTATGCCTTCTTGATCTCCTCAGCCGACGCACCCTTACTGACCCCGAGAGCCTTGTAATAGTCCTTCTCGAGGAAGTCCTTCGTACTCAACAGGCCCCTCCTGGTCGGGGGTTAGTCGCCCTGGTCAGGCGTGCGGTCGGTCGCCTCTGCATCGCCCGATGTGTCGTCCTCGGTGCTCTCGGCGGGCACCGTGTCATCGCTAGCGGTCCTGGCTCCCGCCGGGTCCGTCGGCTCAGCCACCGCCACCCTGGCCGGGCGCAGGATCCGCTCGCCGACCTTGTAGCCAGGCTGCAGTACCTGGACGCAGGTCGGCTCTGTCACGTCCGCCGAGTACGCGTGCATCAGCGCCTCGTGGACGTTCGGATCGAACGCCTCCCCGGCCTTGCCGAATGTCGTCAGCCCGAGCTTGCCGACCGCGGACTCGAGCGAATCGGCGACGGCCTTGAAGCCGCCAGTGAGCTCGCCGTGATCACGGGCCCTGCCGATGTCGTCGAGCACGGGCAGCAACTCGACCAGCACGCTGGCCAGCGCGAGCTCGCGCACCGCCGTCCGGTCCCGGTCGACCCGCTTGCGGTAGTTGGCATACTCGGCCTGAATCCGCTGCAGGTCAGCCGTCCGCTCGGCCAGCTTCACGACGAGGTCGCCGACCGCGCCTTCGGCCCTGTCCGTTCCGCTGGGCGCGCCGGCGGCCTGGCCGGCCGCTTCCTGTCCGGTGACTGCCGCCGCGCCCTGGCCGGAACCTGCCGCGCCGGACCCGCCAGACCCGCCGGACCCGGCTGCACCGGACGCCGAAGGCGCCTCGTCAGCGGGTTGCCCGGCCCCGGCAGCCTCCTGGCGGAGGCTGCCGGGCTTGGACGCCGCGTGCTTGCCTGGCCTGGCCTGGCCCGGCCCGCGCGGGGCTTGGCCCGCGCCAGAAGACTGCGCTGTCTGCGCCGTTTGCCTGACCTGGCCGGTGACCGGATCGATGCGCCTGCGGTCCTTGATTACCGGGCCGCGGCTCTCCTCCTCTGATGCCGACATCAGGCCGTGCCACCTCCCGAGCCTGGCTTCTCGTCCTCGACGATCTC
>Ga0070707_100005640_pt1 | contig 11693 bp, 10 predicted proteins | sample KBSK5502metaG_FD_65468 | JGI IMG/M metagenome (GOLD analysis project Ga0070707, IMG submission 65468) | Corn, switchgrass and miscanthus rhizosphere microbial communities from Kellogg Biological Station, Michigan, USA - KBS K5-50-2 metaG | ecosystem: Host-associated > Plants > Roots >... | reverse complement strand
CGACGCGGGCGGCGCCGACAACATCACCGCCGTCCTCGTGCCGTTCCCGCCGTCGCCGGACGGCACGGCAGCACGCCCCGAGGACGTGACCAGACCATGAGCTTCACCATGGAGGGTTTCCAGAACGATTACCTCCCCGACGGCGGCCCGCCGCGACCGCGTAGCGCCCAGGACACGCCAGGTCCCTGACCAGGCCGACGCCGCGGCGTGGCCTCCCGCTGGCCTACCCTGTGCGGCATGGCCACCGAAGCTGCACATCAGGAAGGGTCGCGAGCCGCCGGCGGGCAGAACGACGCCGGCCAGGCCGGCGTCGCCGCCGCGCACGACCGGCCGATCGACATCCACACCACCGCGGGCAAGCTCGCCGACCTGGAGAGACGGCGCTACGAGGCGATCCACGCCGGATCGCAGCGCGCGGTGGAGCGGCAGCGCGCCAAGGGCAAGATGACCGCGCGGGAGCGGATCGACTACCTGCTCGACCCCGGCTCGTTCACCGAGTTCGACGAGCTGGCCAGGCATCGTGCGCACGACTTCGGCATGGCCGAGTCCCGCCCCTACGGCGACGGGGTCGTGACCGGCTTCGGCACCATCGACGGCCGGCCGGTGTGCGTGTTCAGCCAGGACTTCACCGTCTTCGGCGGCTCGCTCGGCGAGGTGTTCGGCGAGAAGATCGTCAAGGTCATGGACCATGCGCTGAAGGTCGGCTGTCCCGTCATCGGCATCAACGACAGCGGCGGCGCGAGGATCCAGGAGGGCGTCGTCGCGCTCGGGCTGTACGCGGAGATCTTCTTCCGCAACGTCATGGCCTCCGGCGTCATCCCGCAGATCTCGCTGATCATGGGCCCGTGCGCCGGCGGCGCGGTCTACTCCCCCGCGATCACCGACTTCACCTTGATGGTTGACCAGATCTCGCACATGTTCATCACCGGGCCCGACGTCATCAAGACCGTGACCGGCGAGGAGGTCAGCTTCGAGGACCTCGGCGGCGCCCACGCGCACAACGCCAAGTCGGGCGTCGCTCACTACCAGGCCGCCGACGAGCAGGATTGCATGGATTTCGCCCGCGAGCTGCTGTCCTACCTGCCGTCGAACAACCTCGAAGAACCGCCGGCGGTCGCCGCCGATCCTGACGAGAACCGGGAGCTCTCCGAGGCCGACGCCGAGCTTGACTCGCTGATCCCCGACTCGGCGAATCAGCCGTACGACATGCACGCGGTGGTCGAGCACGTCCTGGATGACGGCGAGTTCTGCGAGATCCACGCCGACTACGCGAAGAACATCATCTGCGGCTTCGGCCGGGTCGAGGGCACCCCGGTCGGCGTGGTCGCCAACCAGCCGATGCACTTCGCCGGCTGCCTGGACATCAACGCCTCGGAGAAGGCGGCCAGATTCGTCCGCACCTGCGACGCGTTCGGCATCCCGGTGCTGACCTTCGTCGACGTGCCCGGCTTCCTGCCGGGAACCGACCAGGAGTGGGGCGGGATCATCAGGCGAGGCGCGAAGCTCATCTATGCCTACGCCGAGGCGACCGTGCCCAAGATCACGGTCATCACGAGGAAGGCCTACGGCGGCGCCTACGATGTCATGGGCTCCAAGCACCTCGGCGGCGACATCAACCTGGCCTGGCCGACCGCGCAGATCGCCGTGATGGGCGCCCAGGGCGCGGTGAACATCTTGTACCGGCGGGAACTCGCCGGCGCGGCCGGCGACGACGAGCAGGCCGTGATCAGGGCCACCAGGGTCACCGAGTACGAGGACACGCTCGCGAACCCGTACGTCGCCGCGGAACGCGGCTATGTCGACGCGGTGATCAGGCCCGCCGAGACCCGGCCCGCGGTAATCAGGGCACTGCGCGCGCTTCGGACGAAGCGGCAGACCCTGCCGCCGAAAAAGCACGGCAACATCCCCCTCTAGCAGGCGCCACGGCCGGCGTCGCTCGCGTCCGGGGGCGGCCGTACCGGAATTTGGGGCGGGGCCCAGGCGAATGGTCCTCGGGCCGCGACACCCCGCTGCATGCCGACTAGAGTCGAAGGGACATGACAGATTCCGAAACCGCGCTCCCGCTGCTGTCCCGGTACGCGATCATGGTCGACGTCGGGTACATCTACGCGTCAGCCGGCGAGCTGCTGTTCAGCGCCTCGACGCGGCGCGACTACCGGGTCGACGCCGACCGGCTGATCACCGCGCTGATCAAGCAGGCCGACGTCCAGGTGCGCGGCCAGCTGCTCCGGGTGTACTGGTACGACGCTGCCAGGGACCGGGTCCCCACCTTCGACCAGCGCGTCATCGCCCAGATGCCGCTGGTCAAGCTGCGGCTCGGCAACCTGAACGCGCGCGGCCAGCAGAAGGGCGTCGACGCCCAGATCAGGGCGGACATGGAGGCGCTGGCCAGGCACCGAGCGATCACCGACGCGATCCTGGTGGCCGGCGACGAGGACATGGTCCCGGCGGTCGAGGCCGCCCAGGCCTTCGGCGTCCGGGTCCACCTGTGGGGCGTCGAGCCGCCTTACGGCACCAACCAGGCCGAGCGGCTGGTCTGGGAGTCCGACACCGTCGAGGTGCTCGAGCGCGCGTTTATCGAGCCGTACTTCGCGCCGCAGCCGACCGCCGAGGCCGGGCACGCGGCCGCGCACGGAACCCTGCCGGCCAGGTCAGATCACGCCCCGGCCGCGCACGCGATGAACGCGGGCCAGATCACCGCGCCGTCGCCCGCCCAGCTGTTCGGGGACAAGAACCCGTTCCGCTCGCACGGCAAGCAGAACTCGGCCCTGCACCTGAATGCCGCGCACCTGGCCGCGGCCAGGCTCGGCCCGTCGCGCGAGCGGGTCGAGGAGGCGGGCGAGCACGTCGCGCAGAAATGGATACTGACCCGCGGCGAAGACAACATCCGCGACCTGCTGCCCGGGCCGATCCTGCCGCCGGTCATTGACAAGGAACTGCTCGTCGACGCCGAGAAGGAACTCGGCCTCTCGCTGCGCTCGTACCAGGAGGCGCGGGAATGGCTGCGCGACGCGTTCTGGGCGCGGGTGCACAGGCAGTTCGGCGTCGGCGTCGGCAAGTCGAGGAACTGACGCCGGCGCGGGACCTGCAGATCAATATGCCCAACGAATCGCCCGCGGCCGGTGTGGCCAGGCAGGCCGGTCCCGCCGCCGGCCGGCCCCTGCTCCAAGTGATCCGCGGCGAGCCGACCGACGCCGAGCTGGCCGCGGTGATCGCGGTGATCGCGATTCTGGCGGCCGGGTCTCGCGCACGAGCCGCAGCCGATAGCGGGCCGGCAGTCGCCGCCCCGAGCCGTTCTGCCTGGTCAATGCGGTCCCGGCTGGTCACGGAGCGCCTGCCGCCGGGCCCAGGCGGATGGCGGCGCAGCGGCCTTCCCCGCTAGCGAGCGCCGGCCTCAGCCGTCGGCCGTGCCCCGGACCCACGGCAGGTGCGCAAGCCGTGACCGCAAGCGCTCGTCCGCGGTGTAGAACTCGGTCCCGAGCCGCTCGGCGAGAGCGACATAGAGCATGTCGGAGACCGGCCAGTTGTCGTACCGCCTTGCCAGCTCGAACGCACGCTCCCTGTCCGCCGGAATGTCCGCAATCCTGACCGGCAGCCGGCCGAGCCGCGCCGCGGCAGCATCCGCCGCCGCGCCGTCCCATCTAGCTCGCCTGATCCCCGTCAGCAGCGCGTTCGAGGTCTCAAGCCAAACCAGCGCCGGCGCCGCGATGTCGAGTCCGCCCGCAGTCATCTTGTCGATCAGGAGCTCGGCATAGCTGCCGACCATGACATCAGGAGCGGCGCGCTGCCCCCGCTCGTTCCGGGGCTCCTTGCTCACCTAGACTCCAGGGCAGTCGTGAAGGAGCCGTTTGGTGCACAAGGTCCTCATCGCCAATCGGGGCGAGATCGCGGTACGGGTCGCCCGCGCCTGCCGCGACGCGGGCCTGGCGAGCGTCGCGGTCTACTCCGAGCCGGACATCGACGCGCTGCACGTCAGGATCGCGGACGAGGCGTACGCGCTCGGCGGGACATCGGCCGCCGACAGTTACCTGGACATGGCCAAGATCCTCAAGGCGGCTGCCGAGTCCAGCGCGGACGCCGTGCACCCCGGGTACGGTTTCCTGGCCGAGAATGCCCAGTTCGCGCGCGAGGTCATTGCGGCCGGTCTGACCTGGATCGGCCCGCCGCCGGCCGCGATCGACGCGCTCGGGGACAAGACCGCGGCCCGGGTGATCGCACGCACGGTCGGCGCGCCGCTCGTGCCGGGGACCCAGGGCCCGGTCTCCGGCCCGGCCGAGGCCGCCGCCTTCGCGCGCGAGCACGGCCTGCCAATCGCGATCAAGGCCGCGTACGGCGGCGGCGGCCGGGGGCTCAAGGTCGCGCGAACCTACGACGAGATCGGGGCGCAATTCGAGTCCGCCGTCCGCGAGGCCGTCGCGGCGTTCGGGCGGGGCGAGTGCTTCGTCGAGCGCTACCTTGATCGGCCGCGGCACGTTGAGACCCAGTGCCTGGCCGACAGCCGTGGCACCATCGTGGTGGTCTCGACCAGGGACTGCTCGCTGCAAAGGCGGCATCAGAAGCTCGTCGAGGAGGCGCCTGCCCCGTTCCTGACCGACGAGCAGGAAAGCGTGCTGCGCGACTCGTCAAAGGCGATCATGCGCGAGGCCGGCTACGTCGGCGCGGGAACCTGCGAGTTCCTCATCGGCCACGACGGGACCGTGTCGTTCCTTGAGGTCAACACCAGGCTTCAGGTCGAGCATCCGGTGACCGAGGAGGTCAGCGGCATCGACCTCGTGCTCGAGATGTTCAAGATCGCCGATGGCCAGGCGCTGGGGTTCGGCGACCCCGACCTGCGCGGGCACTCGATCGAGTTCCGCATCAACGCCGAGGATCCCGGCCGCGGGTTCCTGCCCGCACCGGGGACGCTCACCGCCTGGAACCCGCCGTCTGGGCCAGGCGTCCGGGTCGACGCGGGTTACGGCGCGGGGATGACCGTTCCGCAGATGTACGACTCGCTGATCGCCAAGCTGATCGTGACCGGCGCCGACCGGCCGCGGGCACTGGCCAGGGCCAGGCGCGCGCTGGCCGAGTTCGACGTGGACGGCATGCCGACCGTGCTGCCGTTCCACCGCGCGCTTGTCGAGGATCCGGCCTTCACCAGCGCGCCGTTCGCCGTGCACACGAGGTGGATCGAGACCGAGTTCGCCGGGAACCTGCCGCCGTGGCACGGGGACGCGGCGGCCGCGGACGGCGGCGGGCAGGCTGCTGAGCGCGAGCGGATCGTCGTCGAGGTCGGCGGCAAGCGGCTCGAGGTGTCCGTTCCCGCCGGGTTCGGCCTTGGGCCGGCCGGCCACGCTGGCGCCGGGTTCGCGCCCGGTCAAGGCGGCGGCCCTGGCAGCGCGGCGGGCCGGGTGCCCAGCGGCCGGGCCGGGCGACGGCCAGGCGGGCGGCGCGGCTCCCGCGCGCATGGCGCCGCCGACGGCGACGTGCTCGCCAGCCCGATGCAAGGCACGATCGTCAAGATCGTCGCCGCGGACGGCCAGCTGGTGACCGCGGGCGACACGATCGTGGTGCTCGAGGCGATGAAGATGGAGCAGCCGCTGACCGCGCACAAGGACGGCACCGTCTCCGAGCTCGGCGTCGGCGTCGGCCAGACCGTCTCGGCCGGCCAGGCGATCTGCCGCATCACTGGCTGATCCGCCCTCCGCCCCTCGCTCGCGACCACGGCATCGGCGAGGATGGGACGATGGCGAGGATTCCCGGCGACCCCGGCCCGCTGCGCTGGCTGCAGTTCGCGCTGGGATTCCGGCTGCCTGAGGACAACCGCGACTGGGTCAAGCACGAACTCACCGACACGGGCTGGCGACTGCGGACGATCCTTCGGCACCTGGCCGTGATCGTGCCGGTCTGCATCGTCGTCGCGGTCGTCTTGCTGACGCTCGTGCCTGCCCCGGCCTGGCTCGCCGCCATGATGATCGGCCTGATCTTGGCTGGGAGCATCTTCAGCGTGGCCGCCTACGCCGACGACATCAGGACGTCGAGGCTGCGCCAGCACGGCCTCGAGCCGCCGGACGACCCGGACCTCGGTCACCCCGCTCACTAGCCCCGCGAGTCCCTGTTGGGCCGGCTGCATGGCAATGCCCTCTTGACGCGGCCCGGCGCCCGCCTTATGGTCCTTTCTAAATAGTGTTTGACATTGTCGAACAGTATTCGATACCACTCGCACCGAGGGAGGTGAGGAGCTCGCCGCCCGGCATCAGTCAGGCCCCAGAGGGCGGCGGGCGAACCGCATGGCCGCAGCAGCACCACCAACTACCCCGCAGAAGCTCTTCGCGGAACTCATCGGCACCGCGTGCCTGGTCTACGTCGGTGCCGGTTCGGCCGCCGCGACAGGCGCCATCGCCGCCGGCACTCACGTGCCGTTCTCGATGGCACAGCTCGGGATGATCTCGTTCGCCTTCATGCTGGTGATTGTCGGGGTGGTGTACGCCATCGGGCACATCTCCGGCGGGCACATCAACCCGGCGGTGACCCTCTCGCTCGCCGTCGCCGGCAAGTTCGGCTGGCGCGAGGTACCTGGCTACATTGCCGCCCAGCTCGCCGGCGCCGTGATCGGCGCGCTCGGCATCTTCGTCACGCTCGGCAAGTCGGCGACGGTTGCGGCAGGCGGGGGCGTCACCGCCTACAACTCGGCGACCACGGGATTCGGCCGCGGCCTGCTGATCGAGGCGATCGGCACCGCCATCCTGGTGTTCGTCATCTTCGGCGTGATCGACCACCGCGCGGTGCCCGGCTGGGCGCCGATGGCGATCGGCTCGGTGGTCTTCGCCGTCATCATCATCGTCGGGCCAGCGACCGGTGCCGCGATCAACCCGGCGCGCTACTTCGGGACATTCTTGATGCAGGACGCCTTCGGCGGCACCGTGTCATGGGGACAGGTACCCGCCTACCTGATCGGCGAGTTCGCCGGCGGCGTGCTCGGCGGGCTGGCCTACCTGGGCCTGGCCAGGTCCAGGGCTCAGGCCGAGCTGACCGGCCTCGGGCCCGCGGACGCCGACGCCGACTCCGCCGCGGTGCAGCCGGCGGCGTCAAGATAAGGGAGAGGAAGAGCCTGCCATGAAGAAGCTCATCAACGCGCCGGAGGCCGTAGTCACCGACGCGCTGGCCGGCGTCGCCGCGGCCCATCCCGGCCTGGCGGTGGACATCGAGAACAAGGTCATCACCAGGGCCGCTGGCCCGACCCGGGGGAAGGTTGGCCTGGTCTCCGGCGGCGGCTCCGGGCACGAGCCGCTGCACGTCGGGTTCGTCGGCTTCGGGATGCTCGACGCCGCCTGCCCTGGCGAGGTCTTCACCTCCCCGGTCCCCGACCAGATGCTGGCTGCGACCAGGGCGGTCAACGGCGGCGCCGGCGTGCTGCACATCGTCAAGAACTACACCGGCGACGTGCTCAACTTCGAGATGGCCGCTGATCTCGCCTCCGATGACGGCATCGAGGTCACGCAGGTCGTCGTCAACGACGACGTCGCGGTGCAGGACTCGCTGTACACGGCGGGCAGGCGCGGCGTCGGCGCGACGGTCTTCGTCGAGAAGATCGCCGGCGCCCTGGCCGAGCGCGCCGCGTCCCTGGCCGACGTGGCGGCCGCGGCCAGGGAGGTGAACGAGCGCAGCCGGTCGTTCGGCGTCGCGCTGACCTCGTGCACCGTCCCGGCCGCCGGCAAGCCGACGTTCGAGCTCGGCGACAGCGAGATCGAGCTCGGCATCGGCATTCACGGCGAGCCCGGCCGCAGCCGGGGCGAGATGGCGCCGGCCGCCGACATCGCGGCCGCGGCCATGGACGCCATCCACGCCGACCTCCCGCTCTCCGGCGACCTGCTCGTGATGGTCAACGGCATGGGCGGCACCCCGCTGATCGAGCTGTACCTGCTCTTCAACGAGGTGAACAAGTACGTGCAGGGCAAGGGCGCGCGGATCGCCAGGAACCTGGTCGGCAACTACATCACCAGCCTGGAGATGCAGGGCTTTTCCGTCACGGTGTGCCAGCTCACCGACGCGCTGGCGGAATTGTGGGACGCACCGGTGGACACGCCCGCGCTGCGGTGGGGACGCTGAGATCTGTAAACGCCCTACAGGCAACGACCCAGGGCAGAGCCGCTGCCCTTCCCGCAAGGAGTGCCGCGATGGACGCCGCTTTCTTCCGTGCCTGGCTCGCCGAGGCAGCCGCCGTCGTCGAGTCGCAACGTGACCACCTGACCCAGCTCGACGCGGCCATCGGCGACGCCGACCACGGCATCAACCTGGCCCGCGGGTTCGGCGCCGTCACCGCGGCACTGGAGCAGGCGAGCACGCCGTCACCCGGCTCGGTGCTCACGCTCGCGGGATCGACGCTGATCTCGAAGGTCGGCGGTGCCGCTGGCCCGCTGTACGGGATGGCCTTCAGGCAGGCAGGAAAGTCGCTCGGCAGCAAGCCGCGGGCCGATCTGCACGACCTCGCCGACGCCCTCGAGGCAGCGCTGGCCGGCGTCCAGAAGCTTGGCGCCGCCCGCGAGGGCGAGAAGACGATGGTCGATGCGCTGGCCCCCGCGGTCAGCGCGCTCGGCAAGGCGATCGCGGAGGGGGCGCCGGCCGGGGCCGCCCTCGCCGCGCTCGCCGACGCCGCCGCGGCCGGGGCACAGGCCACGATCTCCATGCAGGCGCTCAAGGGCCGGGCAAGTTACCTCGGGCCGCGCAGCGTGGGGCACGAAGACCCGGGCGCCGCCTCCACGGCGCTCATCCTGCGCGCGCTCCGGGACGTCGGCGCGCGCGGCGAGGCCACGTGACAGCAGCGATGACCACGCCTCGACGTTACCCGGGCCAGGCTGCCGCGCCGGGCAGTGCGGCGGGCCTGATCTACCAGGCGGACGCCGCCGATCCCGGTACCACCGAGCACGCGGCACGCCCGGCGGTGGGCGCCGCGGGCGCCGCGGCCACTCCCGCGCAGGTCGAGGCCGCCTTCGCGGCGGTCGCCGCCGACCGGCGGGCGCTGGCCGCGCGGCTGCGCGCCGCTGGCAGGACCGATGAGGCTGACATCATCGCCGTGGCCGCCCTGATCGCCGCCGACGGGGTGCTGGTCGGCGCCGCCGTCGCGGCCACCGCGGCAGGCGGGGACGCGGCGGCCGCCGTGCGGGAGGCGGCGGAGGCCCAGGCCGCGGCGATCGAGGCGATACCGAACCCCGAGCTCGCCGAGCGGGGCGCCGACGTTCGCCAGGTCGCCGCCGCGGTGCTCGACCACCTGGCCGGCGGGCAGCGCGACCGGCCGACCGGGCCGGTCATCCTGGTCAGACGCGACGTCGCGGCGGCCGACCTGATCGAGCTGGCCGAGGACGGGCTCGTCGGCGCCGCCTCGGTGGCCGGCGGGGCCAGCTCGCACGCCGCGATCGTCGCCCGCGGGCTCGGCATCCCGCTGATTACCGGCGTGGATCAGGCCGTTCTGGCCGAGCCGCCAGGCAGCCTGGCCATCCTGGCCGGCGACGCGGGAGAGCTAGTCATCGGCCCGGCCGGCGGCCAGTGGCTGGCTGCCAGAGAGAAATTCGCCATTCGCTCCAACGCGGCTCCCCGGGGCCGCTGCGGGCAGGCCGGGCCATCGCGCACCGCCGACGGCCAGGACGTCGTGATCTTGTGCAATGTCGCGTCGGCCGCCGAGACCCGGCGCGGGCTCGCCGCGGGTGCCGCCGGGGTCGGCCTGCTGCGAACGGAGATCCCGTTCACCGGCCGCAGCGACTGGCCGAGCAAGTCCCAGCACCTTGCGCAGCTCACGCCGATACTCGGGCTGCTCGGCGGGCGGGTCGCCACGGTCAGGCTGCTCGATTTCTCCGGCGACAAGATCCCGCCGTTCCTGCGCGATGCGGCCGGCCCGCGCCCAGGCGCCGGCCTCGCGGCGCTGCTCGGCCACCCGGCCGCCCTGGCCGATCAGCTGCAGGCGGTGCTTGCCGCGGGCCGGGACGCCGACCTGGCCATCCTGATTCCGATGGTCGGCTCGCTCGACGAGGTCGCGAGCGTCCGCGAGCAGCTTGAGCGGGCGACCGCCGGCGCCGGTGCGCGCACGCCGCGACTGGGGATCATGGTGGAGCTGGCCGCGACCGCCGCGAGCGCCGAGGCGTTCGCGCCCGCCGTCGACTTCTTCTCCATCGGCACCAACGACCTGGCAGGCGACGTGCTCGGCCTGGGCCGGCTCAGCCTGGACGCCGGACCCCGCCTGGCCGCGGAGCCGCGGGTGCTCGCCCTGATCGAGCACGTGGCCGCCGCCGCGGCGGACGCCGGGATCCCGGTCTCCGTGTGCGGGGACGCGGCTGCCGATCCCGTGGTGCTCCCGCTGCTCGTCGGGCTCGGCGTGCGCACGTTCAGCGTGCCTGCCGCGTACGTCGAGCGGGTGCGCGCCTGGCTGGCGGCTCTGGACGCGGACGAGTGCGCGGCGCTCGCCGCCAAGTCGGTCACCGCCTCGACCATCAGCGACGTGCAGGATCTGGCGCGGCATGCGCGCGACAGCTAGGGCTCGCTCAGCTCAGCGCCGAAATCACGGCCCCGCCGCGCCCCGCGCCGAGGTCGCGCGAGACGCCGCGGGCGGACTCGCTGACCGCCCTGGCGATCTCGTCGCGCACCTCAGCCGCGAGCAGCCGCTCGGCCGGCCCGACGACCCCGATGGCGCCAGCCACGGTCCCCTCCCTGTTCAGTATCGGTGCCGCGACGCCCGCGTCGCCGACCGTCGCCTCCTGGTCCTCGATCGCGTATCCCTGCCTGCGGACCTGCCCGAGCGCCCTGCTGAGCGCGGGGCGTGTGGTCTTGGTCCTGCCGGTCAGCGGGAGCAGGTCACCGGCCAGCAGCCGTGCGCTCGCCGCCACCGGCAGCTGCGCCACGATCGCGTGGCCCAGCGCGCACGCATGCCAGGGGATGGCCGCGCCGACCTCGAGTATCTGCACGGTGTTGTCCGGCCGGAACACGTGGTGCAGCACGATCACGCGGCCACCGGACAAGGTGGCGACCCAGACCGCCTCGCTGACCCGCTGCGCCAGCGCCTCGGACCACAGCAGCGAGCGAGCGCGCAGCTCAGACCCGTCGAGGTAGGCGTTGCCGAGCTGGAGCACGCCGGGACCGAGGCTGTACTTGCTGGTCTCCGGATCCTGCGTGACGAGGTCGTATTTCTCCAGCGTGCGGAGCAGTCCGTAGACCGTCGGCTTCGCCAGCCCGACCCGCTCGGCGATCTCGGTCACGCCAAGGCGCGGCGTGCCGGAGCCCAGCGCGGCAAGGATGGCTGCCGCACGCTCGACGGACTGGATCATGGATGCCTTTCGGTAATGTCGAATACCATTCAGGATAGATCATGAGCGAAGAAGCCAGAGTAGGGATCGTGCTCGTGTCGCACAGCTCGGCGCTGGCTGAGGGTGCCGCGGAACTCGCCGGCCAGATCGGCGGCGGCACCGTGCTCATCGTCCCGGCAGGCGGTACCGAGGACGGCCGGATCGGCACCAGCGAAGCGAAGGTGCGCAAGGCGATCGCCGCCGCGAGCGCCGGCGCCGGCGTGCTCATCATCCCCGACCTCGGCAGCGCGGTCCTCACGATGCGGGTGCTGCTCTCGGAGCCCGCCTCGCTCCCAGAGCCTGTCGCGCTCGCCGACGCCCCGTTCGTGGAAGGAGCGGTAGCAGCGGCGGTGGCGGCCGCGGTCGGCGGCGACATCAAGGCGG
>Ga0070707_100005639_pt1 | contig 11694 bp, 9 predicted proteins | sample KBSK5502metaG_FD_65468 | JGI IMG/M metagenome (GOLD analysis project Ga0070707, IMG submission 65468) | Corn, switchgrass and miscanthus rhizosphere microbial communities from Kellogg Biological Station, Michigan, USA - KBS K5-50-2 metaG | ecosystem: Host-associated > Plants > Roots >... | reverse complement strand
TCGGCCAGACGCTGGCGCTCGCCCTCCTGGGCGTCGATCACCCGCAGCCGCATGGCCGCCGGTGTCTCCTCGGCGTCGTCGATGGACGGCTCGCCGACTTGCGGGTCGGCGCTGAGTAGATACCCGTGGAGCAGCTCCAGGTGATGGGCCGCGGCCTGGAGGCGCTTCAGCCTGTGCTGCTGCAGCGCGACCTCGCGGCCCAGGGCGTCATGCTCGGCGCGAAGGATCTCTACGGCGGTGGGACGCCGCCGGCTCGTGGTCGGGCGAGCGGGCAGTCCGGGATGGTGTCCCGTGCCGTTGCGATTCTCGAGCCGGCTGCGCAGCGCAACCCAGGACTCGAGGCTCCTGCGGTACTGCTCGTGGTAGCGCTCGGCGAGGTCGCGGGTGGCCCTTGCCTGCCGCCGAAGCTGGTCGGTGGCCTGGCTGTAGACGCGCTCTGAGGACGCGCGGGGCATGCTGGTCGCCGGATTTGATCTCGCCACAGGGTTCCTTCCGGGTGCTGAGATTCGCGAGTACGGGTCCCGGACTAGTACCGAGGCCGGCGGCCATCGTCGTGGCGCAAGGTGCATTGGGTCAACAGTACTTCGGGCACCAGAAGTACTAGTCGGATGCGGCGCACAGCGGCGAAGGCGCCACGCGAGTCGGGCGCGACGGCGCCCGACCATCAGGTAGAGACGCGCTCCCAGATGGCGGCCTGACCATCGGAATAGACCTGTCGCCAGGCCGAATTGCGGTCGAGCCAGCCGGCAAGCGCAGAGTCCGGCCAGAAGACGACGTGGTCGATTCGATACCGGTCCAGGAGCTGCGCGGGATCGATCTGGAGCTCGATTGCCTCCGCGTAGTACTGGATTGGAGCGTTGCCATAGATATCGGAGCGGCCGTCGATGAAGACTCGTGCGCCTGGCAGCTCGCGGCCCAGCCAGCCGCCCCAGGCGTAAACGTTGAGGATTCGCGCGTTGGGGGCGTGATCGCGCAGCCATGCGGTGGCCCCTACCGGCATGGCCTCGGCGATGGCGCTCGACTGAGCCGCAGGTGTGACCCTCGCGACGGCCACGCCCACGCCGAGCAATGCCACGGCGAGGCAGAGAGCGAGGTTGGCGGCCGCAATGGCTGGCGTTCGCGCGGGACGCGCGAGGCGGTGTGTGAGGCTCGTGGTGCCGCGGCCGATGTCCGTAGCGGCCAGCCGCGGGGCCAGGTAGATGCAGGCCATGACAGCCGCGACGGGACCGATGACCAGCACGAAGCGGATGGCGGAGAGGCTGAGCACGGTCGCCCCCAGAAGCCAGAGAGCGTCCGTCAGACGCAGCTCGCGGCCAGCCAGGAATAGCGTCGGCAGCACCGCCAGACCGAGCAGAGCGAAGAGGAGCTGCCCGGGGAGGGACGAGAGGTCCGGTCGCGACCATTCGAAGATGAAGTCGCGGTGAGCCTGGATGCCGGCCGTGGCGAATGGATACCCATAGATGTCGATGCCGTTGGGATTGAGGACGAGCGCCGCTCCCGCCGCGACCAGGCCGCCGGCGAGCCAGCCGAGGTCTACCCATCGGAGCGGCTCCGGCGTAACGCGGCGGCGGAGCAGCCGATCTCCCGCCTCGCCCACCAACACCGCCCCGCCGAAGGCGAAGAGCAGCGGGAAGCCCGCGTGCGTGTTGACCCAGACAACCGCGATCACCGGTAGGAGGACCGGCCAGATGCGGCGGCGGACGGTCACGAAGTGCCACAGCACCCAGATCGTCAGGCTGACCATCACGAGGTCCACCGTCTGGACCCGCACGCCGACCACCGGACCCGCAACCAGCAGTCCAAAGGTGAGCCACAACAGGCGCGCCAGCCATCCGGTCTCGTGGTTGCGCACGCTCACCGCGCGCCACAGGAGCGCGAACGCGAACACAACCAGCGCGCCGAACAGCAGTGAGAGGAGGGTCTCGCCGTACGAGCCTCCGGCCCGCAACAGCGCAGCCATGATCGTGTTGCTCAGCCAGTCCTGGCTGATCCAGCGCATCCCTTCTCCGACGAGCGTCCAGGTGTCGACCCGCGGGACCTGACCCGTGGAGAGCACCGTCTCGCCCGCCCGGAGGTGCCACCACACGTCGCCGTCGACGAGGGGCATCGTTGCGCGGGGGAGGGTGACCAGGGCGAAGAACGCCGTGACCGCGATGGCGCTCATGGGCAGCGCGGGGAGCGCGAGGTGCGCGCGAGGACGAATGCCGGTGGCAGCGCGGGTCGTCACCGCGGCAGGGTAGCGCCACGGGCAGGGCGCCGCCGTTGGTACCTTCGACGCGTACCGGTGCACGAAGTCACCGTCTAGACTCCCGGGCGATGTCCGACCAGACTCCGGCGGCCGAGACAGAAGCACGCCTCCCACGTCTGCTTCCCTCGCCGCTCGCGCTGTTCGTGTTTGCCATAGGCGTCATCCTCGTCTCCATCACCCTCGCGAAGGGCGTGTCGGACCCCGACTACTTCTGGCACGTGACCACCGGCCGACTCATTGCGACGACCGGGCACATCCCCGCCACGGATCCCTTCTCGTTCACCTGGGCCGGGAAGCCCTGGACCCTCCACGAATGGCTCAGCGAGCTGATCCTCTACTGGCTGGTCGCGGGCGTGGGAACGGGTATCGCGACGGCTCTCTTTGGGCTCATCGCGCCGGCCACCTTCCTGGCCCTGGCGGCGACGCTGAGGCGAATCGGCAGCTCGATGCTGGCAATCATCCTGGGATGCAGCCTGGGCGCTCTCGTCCTGGTTCCATTCGTCACATTGCGGCCACAGGCGGTGTCATGGCTGCTCCTGGCAGGCCTCGTGGCAATTCTTCTGCGGCTCGACCCGCGACGCCCCGCCTGGGCGCTGATCCTTGTCCCGTACTTCGTCCTCTGGGCAAATCTCCACGGCCTGTGGGTCATAGGCCTTGGCGTGGTGACCCTCTACCTGCTCTTCACGCTGTTTGGCAGGACGCAGATGTCGCCGCAGTGGCGGTGGATGCTGGCCACCGCAATCGGCTGTGCGCTAGCCGTCATGCTCACGCCCGCGGGCCCGGCCGGAATCCTCTATCCACTCAGGTACATCCGGCCAGGCAATTGGGGATTGGCCAACATCCAGGAGTGGCAGTCACCAAACTTTCACGACGCCGCGCACTGGGGTTTTCTGGGCCTCATCCTGGCCGTCGCGCTGACCGCTGGCCGACGGACGCATGGCTGGCTGACTGTTGCGGGCCTGGTTGGCATCGCCCTGGGGTTGGTGTCAATCCGCAACGAGCCGATCGCGGCCGTCCTCGCCGTCCCGTCGCTGGTCGTGGGCATCGATGAGCGCATCGGGGAGCTCCGTCCTCGAAGGCCGGCCCGACCGATGTCGCGCTCACTCCAGCTGGGCCGGCGCATCCTGGAGATTGCTCTGGCGGTGGTGATTGCCGCAGTGGGTGCGTTCACGATCCTTCCGGCCTCTCCATTCCACGTGGTCGTTCCGCCCGAGAACCCGTACCCCTCTCAAGCTATCGATGTCCTCGAGCGGATGAAACCGGACGTGCACGTCTTGGCTGAGTACGGGTGGGGCGGATTCGTGATCTCCAGGATCTATGACCGCGGCGGGCGAGTCTTCGTCGATGGCCGCAACGACATGTATTCGGAGCAAATCCTCAACGACTATTCGACCATTCGAGATGTCAGTGGTGACTGGGTGAGCCTCGTGGACATGTACAGCGTGGAAGCAATGCTCTTTCCGCCCTACGCGACCATCGTCAAGGGGGCGGCAACCAGCGCTGGTTGGTGCGAAGCGTACCGAGACAGGATCTCCGTCCTGCTCGTGAAGGACTGCTCGCTGCTGACGCGACGCTGAGGTCAAGGACGCACTCGGGCGCTCCCGCTCCGCCTCACGTGCTGGTGTGGTGGGGGTCCCTGTCAGCCGCCAGCCGCATGGGCCGGATCTCCGTGTGGGCTTGCGCCCGCAGTTCCGGGTCGCAAGCCCTGGAGCTCGGGACGCAGCCGGAACGGGGTCACGGATCGATCGAGCGCCTCCCCGACCTGTGTGATCTGCCCCAGGTCGCCCTGGCCCAGGAAGCGGGAGGCCTCCGAGAGATATTCGACCCGCATCGGATCGACGCCCATCAGGAAGGCGGCGGTGGCGTCGACTGCGACCGGATCGGTCCCGAAGATGAGGTGGCCGGCGGCGATGGGCGTGCCCTTGATCGGTCCGTCACCTTCCATCCCCACGATGCCGTCCACGATCGCCAGCCGCGGCTGGACCGCGGCTGCCACGTCCACGATCGACTGCTGCAAGCCAGCCCAGTGCAGCACGTTCTTGGGCCAGCCGTAGATCCGGCCGGGGACCACCCCGAACATGTTCTTGAGCGAGAGGGTGACGCCGCCCCAGTGATGGGTCTTCATCTTGGGCATCGAGACGACAAGGTCCGCCTCCAGCACCGGCAGCGGCAGCCACAGCTCACCGAGCTGCGTATAGCTCGTGCGCAGCTGGCGTCGCGCCACGGCCGCCACGTTGAGGTCCACGAAGGGCGTGTCGACGTCGTGCAGCAGATCCAGCAGACCGGAGGAGCTAGCGACGTACTGGGTGTCGCGGCGGTGTCCCGGACCCTCTGCCACAGTGACCACGCGAGCGCCGAGCCGCTTCATGGCCGCCACGGTGGCGGCAACCAGCCGCGGGTCGGTGTTGATGACGCTGGCGCGGTCGAACTCGACCATGTTCGGCTTGAGCAGGACCGATAGGCCCTTGACCTCCGCGCCGATGGCCTTCAACCCCTCCTTAACGGCCTGCTCGAGGTCGCCTGAGTAGCCGCTCACCTTGAGGATCGCCACGCGCGCCTTACCCGGCGGCGGGAACGCGTTCGGGTCCCACGGCCGCGGGCGTTGCAGCGCCAGGATCCCGCCGACGGTAAGCCCGGCAGCGGTCAGGCCAAGGCCAACCTCCGCGCCGCGGATCAGGAACCGACGGCGGCTCATGGGCCGATGCAGCGGCCGCTCGTCGCTCATCGGTTCACTCGCAGCTTCTGGATGGATGGTCCCAGCGCGATCGCGGCCCAGGACAGCGAGACACAATCGTCAAGCAGCTCCGTCCGATCGACCAGGCTCTGCAGCGCTACGCCGAGCTTGGGCCGCTCCTGCCCGTTGAGGCGCACCGCGGCGAGCGCCATGCTCAACCCGAGCCCGCCCTGCTCGTTCGGCCACAGGCGGTCGATGACCTCGAAACCCCGGATCACCAGCTGATCTGACGGATCCTGCAGCCCCATCAGCGCTGCGGCGGTCGTCTGCAGGTACGGTTCCAGGTTCGTGCCCAATACCTGGCGGTTGCCGTAGTTCCAGCCCCCACCGGAGCATTCACGGTCTGCGAGTAGGCGTTTCGCGTCGGTGATCGCCTCCCCGGCTGCAGGCCGGAGCACTTGCAGCGCCAGAAGCCCTCGCGCGGTGGGCTCGACCCAGCCGAAGGTCTTCGAAGTCCAGCCCCAACCGCGCGTCGCAGGGTCGTGGGGAAATCGCGGGTCGTTGCCTAGGGTCGGCGCGCGATGGGCGACGAGGTAGTCGATGGCGCGATCGCTCGCCGAGCCAGGCGCCAGCGCGAGAGCCGCGAGCGGGGTTGCCACGTCATTGCGCAGCGCATCCGGCCCAAGGATGAAACCGCCGTCGTGGCGCTGGGCGTTTCCGAGCCAGTCGCGGGCGCTGCCGTCGTCGAGTGCGATTGCCGCCAGGGCGGTCGGTTCGGGCTCGGACGGAGCACCGGCTACCGGAGGGTATCCACCGTCCGGATTGCGCAGAGAGCGTAGACGAGCTCGCGGGTCAGTCGGCATGGGAGGCGCGGAGCAGCCGGCGCTCCTCCAACATCACGACCACGGCGACCAGTATGAAGCTGAGATACGAGGTGGTGACCCGGGGTGGCCCCAGGAATATCAGCAGCGCGACAGCCAGCCAGGCCCACGTGGAGCGTCGTAAGGAAAGGACAAGCGCAAACGCCGCGCTTGCTGCCGCGACCACAAGCCAGAGCACAGGCGAGACGGCGTAGAGCGACAGAAGTCCCGTTCCAGGCGAGGTGACATAGCCGGCCAAGTTAAACAGCAGGATCGGGGCGGACAACAGCACGGCGGATCCCACCGCGATGACAACTTTCCACCACTCGCCGCGGCCGGCCCAGGGCAGGACAAAGAGGATGGGAACGAGCTTCAGCGATGTCGCAACGCCGATCCAGACCGGCGCGGTCCGGCCCCGGATCGTCCACACCAGCAACGCAACGACAAGTGGATGGACGTTACCGAACATCGCTGTCTCTGCCAGGAAGGCGAACAGCAGGGCACCCAGCGTGATCGATGCGGGGGTTCCCCTGCGCAGAACGGGCCAGGCGGCAAAGGCTGACGCGGCGAGCATGCAGAGCGACCACACGTGTGCCACGACGGCCTCTGGAAACACAGTCAGGGGAATCCACAGGACGGCGAACCACGGCGCGTACCGGTAGACCTCGTGCGCCTCAGGATTCGTGGCTGGGTAGAGGGGCAGACCCGCCAGCAGGCGCTGCGCCGCGGAGTAATAGGCTCCCGCATCGGCTGGGTTCCAGGCCAAAAACCACGACGCGAGCGTGTACCCGAGCCAGCCCAAGGCCACCGCCATGGCGACCAGGCGTGCGCCGCGCACCGCAATCCGCATCGGCGCGAACGATAGCCGAGCAGGTTGCCTATGCCACCATTCCGCCGTCCATGCAACGGTTGGTCAGCTTCTTCCGCCGCCCGGGACCTCGCGGACTGCCGCCACTCTGGCTGTCCGCAGTCATCGTTGCCCTGGTCCTCGCCAATACCTTCTATACGACCTTCACCATCATCGAGCTGATCGCGTACCCGACCCCGGTCGACTGGAACCTGTTCGTGACCGCGGCGGACCGCATCAGCCACGGCGTCAATCCGTACGGCTTTGCCGTTGCCGGCGAGGCATACCGATGGTCCCCGGTGGCGGCTTGGCTCTTCGTCCCCATCAGCTGGATGGGACCGATGCTATGGCGCATCCTCCATGTCGCCGCGGCGCTCGCCCTGCCGGATCGGCGTCTGACGCTGCTGACCCTGGTCAGCTGGCCGTTCTGGTTCGACTTCGCGACCGGGAACGTGATAGTCGGCGTCCTCCTGCTCGCGGTCTTCGCCCTGCGTGGCAGCCGCCTGGCGGCCCTCGGCTTCCTGGCGCTGACGCTTCTTGTCCCCCGACCGCTCATGCTGCCGGTTGCCGTCTGGCTGCTCTGGAAGCGGCCGGAGTTGCGATGGCCTGCGCTGGCGCTCCTGGTAGTGCACACGGTGGGCGTGCTCGTCGTCGGCTGGGGCGGTGAGTGGCTGGCGCGCCTGATCCAGACGCCTACCACGCAGCTGGGCATCCCTTTCGACGTTGGGCCGTCCCGGCTCATTGGGTCGTTGTGGGTGCCCATCGGCCTCGCTCTGGCGGCCTGGCTCACCTGGCGGGGACGCCTCGGCTTCGCCAGCCTGGCGGCGAGCCCGTATTGGCTGCCCTACTACCTGTTGATGCCCTTCCTCGAGCTCCGGCGTTGGTACCTTCGACCAATGCCGGTGCCTGAGCGCACCGACTAGACTCCCGGCCGATGTCGCCGAGCCGAGTCCGCCTCGCCGACCTGGCCGTCCTCACGCTCCTGGCCCTCGTCGCGCGGATCGGCGCGGCGGCCCTGGTCGACTACGCGCCCTACACAGACCCCGCCTACTACACACTCGTCGCGGAAAGGCTGGCGACGGGTCACGGCTTCAGCGTGCCGGTGATCTGGAGCTTCCTCGAGGTTGGCAGCCGAATGCCGAACCCCGCCTCGCTTCCGGTGGCCAGCAACGGTCACTGGATGCCGCTTACCTCGGTCGTGGCCGCGGCCTTCATGGCCGTCCTCGGTCCCACCTGGCGAGCCGGACAGGTTCCGATGGTGCTCCTCAGCACGCTGCTGGTGCCGCTCACCTACCAGGTGGGCTGGGAGTTCTGGCAGCGGCGCTCGGTGGCGCTGTTGGGCGGGATCCTGGCGATCTTCGCGGGGCCGCTGCTCCTCTACTACCCGACCATCGAGAACTTCGCGGTCTTTGGGGTCGCTGGGGCGGCCGCCCTCTACGCCGCCACCCGCGCGGTGCGATCTCCGCGGTCCGGACCATGGCTTGTAGCCTCTGGCCTCCTTGCCGGCATCGCGACGCTCGCCCGCATCGACGGGCTCCTGCTGGTCGTGGCCCCGGCGATCGCCTGGCTGGTGCTTCGGGGCTGGCGCAGCCCGGCGCTTTGGACGTGGGGTGTGGCCAGCGCGATCGCCTTTTTCGTTGTCCTCGCGCCATGGCTCGTTCGCAACGCCATCGTCTTGGGCTCACCGCTCCCCAGCGCCGGCGGCCACACACTCTGGATCACCAGCTACAACGAGCAGTTCTCCATCGGGCATCCCGTCGACGCGGCGCGCTACTTCGCCTGGGGCTGGGGCAACATCATCGGCTCCAAGCTCATCTCCTGGGTCGACATCCTGGGACGCACCGCCGTGCTGATGGGCGGCACCTTCTTCCTGACCTTCATTCCGGGGCTCTGGATTTACCGCCGACGGCCCGAGCTGCTGCCCTTCATCGGCTACTGGGTCGTCATGTTCTTGGTCATGGGAGCGGTCTTCACCTTCCACGCGCCGAAGGGCGCCTTCTACCACTCGGCTCCTGCCTGGCTACCGTTTGCGTTACCGATGGCGGTCGTGTCCCTGGCCGCAGTCGCCAGCGCCGCCGGAAGCGTGTGGCCCTTCCTGCGTCGCCCGCAGACGCACCTGTTCCTGGCGGTGGTCGCTACGGTCGGGGCGATCGTGCTCTCGGTGGTCGGCTCGTCCGTGATCTACGACCAGTGGCAGCACTCGCATCGCCTGGACGTGGAGGCAGCGGGCTTCTTCGAGCAGCGAGGGGCCGCCAGTGACGTGGTGATGTACTCCGACCCGGCTACTCTCGCGCTCCTCTCCGGCAACCCGGGTGTCGCTGCGCCCTTCGATCCGTTCCCGGTCGTGCGCCAGGTCATCGACGCCTACCACGTGCGCTGGGTCGTCGTGCAGCTGGCCCCCGGCGAACGGACGGATCCACTCAACTTCTGGCCCGGGGCCTCGGCCACCGACTCGCAGGGCAATCGGGCGACCTTCCTCGCAGCCACGCCATCCTTCGAGGTGCCTGGGGAGCTGCGCATCTACCAGGTCGTCTCGCCGTGATGGCGCTTCGCAATCCGCTCGCGCTCGCGGGCGCGGCGGTCATCGCCGTGCTCATCGGTCTGGCTGGCTGGACGGAGCTCAACCATGCGGCCTCGCTGTCGACCGGCTCCGACATGGACGCGTACTGGAACGCCGCCATGCGCCTTCGGGCCGGCCAGCCGCTCTACGTGGCCGGCCTGCCGACGGACTCCGACCTCTACCGGTACGCGCCCTGGTTCGCCTACGGCTGGGTGCCGCTTACGTACCTGCCGAAAGGCGCGGTCCTGCTCACCTGGACAGGCATCTGCCTGGCGGCAGCCATCGCGAGCGTGGCGCCGCTCCTGTGGCGCGGGCCGGCGGGCTGGGCGACTATCGGCCTGGTCCTGCCGTTCCAGCTCGAGGGCGCCGCGTTCGGGAACGTGCAACCGCTCCTGGTGCTCGCTCTGCTGTGGGGGCTGGAGCGGCGCAGTGGCCCCTTCTGGTTGGCCCTCGCAGCCTCCCTCAAGGGTGCGCCCATCGTGCTGGCGGTGGTCTACGCCGGGCGAGGGGAGTGGCGGCGAGCAGCGCTGGCCGTGGCCCTCACCGCGATTCTGGTCCTGCCTATGCTCCTGTTCGACCTGCGCGGCTACTCGACGCAGATCGGTGGCGGGCAGATGAGCCTGCTCACCGTTTCAGCCTTGGTCTGGGTGCCGATAGTGGGAGTGGCGATGGCTGTGACGTGGATCGTTGCCCGTACGCGCTACGCGTGGCTGGCGGGCAGCCTGGCGACTATGCTCGCCTTGCCCCGATTCATCATCTACGAGATCGGATTCGTTCTCGTGGGTCTCGCGGACAGCGGACCGGTTCGTCGCCTGCGCTAGGGAGCCACCGAGCTCCAGCGCAGGATCGTGGCGCCCGGACCGTCGTAGACGACGGCTCCTGATCCGCGCAGGGCCTGCCGCAGTGCAGGACAACAATCGTCCGGCGACAAAGGGCCGAGTTGAGGGCCCTTGGCAACGTAGACGTAATCCGGCTTGACGCCGAGCGTTTGAGACCAGCCCGCCAGACAGGTTTTCTCACCAGTGCTGGCACACGATTGCAGCGCGACCGCCTCATCCACCCGCTGGGACCACATGTCGGTCCACTCATAGCCCTGCGCGGTTCCCAAGCTCTGCCGCCCAGTCAGGGCGGGGAACCACTCTGACGTGGTGTCCAGCGCCCAGGGCTGACCGGTAACCACCGCGAAGGTCGCGGATCGCGGTGTCTGGTTCTCGATCCAGGTCATGGCGGCCCGTTGGTCCGTCGACAGCGGCCAGAGCGGCGTGATGATGACGTACCCGACGCCCAGGCTCGCCAACAATCCGGCGCCCAGCAGCCCGGCCAACACGACGGGTACCGGCGAACGCCCTGTCTGTTCGGACCTGAACCTGGAGATGCTTGGGATCACCGCGTCGACCAGCGCGACCGAGATGAGCATCGACATCGGCAGCATGGGCATGATCCAGCCACCACCCACCAACACCACGAAGGTGACCACCAGCCAGACGGGAAGCAGGTATCGGCGCCGAGCCAGCTCGACCAGAAATCCGATCAGGGCGATGCCGAGGAAGACGCTGAAGGTCGCACCGGTGACGTCTTCGAAGAGGAGTGAGGCGACCGACACGCCGACCTGCGATCGGCTCCCGCCACCCGACAGCAGCGGCTCCAGCCCGTGCTGGCTTGCGACCGCCCACACCCAGGGGGCGACTACGAGGGTCGCCACGGCCAGTGCAATGCCAGCATCGCGCCAGCTCGCTGCTGTTCGTGCGCGCCAGGCGAAGATGAGCCCCACGCTGATCACCGCGAAGGCGGCCGCATATGGATGGGCCAGGACGGTCAGTCCACCGAGCACCCCCGCCAGGACGGCCCGCCACCAAACCGGCTTCGCCGTGAGAAGCGTCGCCTGCCAGATCGCGAGTAGGCCGAGCACCAAGCCCACAGCGCGCGTCAGGCCACCTCCGACGATGATCCAGTCGTACGCGGAGGGCATCAGGGCGAAGGCGAATGCCGCGACCAGTGCGTGTCGATCGCTCAGCAACGCACGGGCGACCAGGAAGACCAACGGAATGCTGGCCACGCTCAGAACGAGTGGCAGGTACTGCAGGACCGTCGTAAGCGGCACTCCCAGCGCGCCCAGCGCCGCCGCCAGGTATAGCGCGAGCGGAGGGTAGGCGAATGGGATGTGGCCGCCGTTGTAGCTGGTGAAGGCGGGAAGTGCGAACCCGTTCGAACGCAGGTCGTCGGCCATCGCATACAGCAGTCCACCGTCATGCAGCGGAAAGTCGGCCCGGAAGACGGGCAGCCCGCGAACAAGCGCGCCCACCACGGTGGCCGCCACTACCCCGGCGATCATCTCCCTGCGGGTGAGCTCCCTCAATCGCTCGCCCCCGCTGCGAGCGCAGCAGGTCGCGGACCGTCGCTCTCCAGGGTCCGATCCGCCAGGACCCGCCACCGGGCGCCGAGCAGATAGGCCAGCCCGTACAACCCCGCCACGACCAGGATCAGGAACCGATAGCCGGTCAGCAG
>Ga0070707_100005638_pt1 | contig 11699 bp, 8 predicted proteins | sample KBSK5502metaG_FD_65468 | JGI IMG/M metagenome (GOLD analysis project Ga0070707, IMG submission 65468) | Corn, switchgrass and miscanthus rhizosphere microbial communities from Kellogg Biological Station, Michigan, USA - KBS K5-50-2 metaG | ecosystem: Host-associated > Plants > Roots >... | reverse complement strand
CCTCGCGCGGTTCATCACGGGGCTCGAAGCCGAAGCGGTGGCGCCGAAGCTCCGCGACGAATTGCTGCGCGCGGCGGAAGCGTCGAAGGCGCCCGTCTTGGGGATCACCGGCACGGGCGGCGCGGGCAAATCGTCGCTCACCGATGAGCTGATCCGCCGCTTCCGCATGGATCAGGACGACAAGCTCAGGATCGCAATCATTTCCATCGATCCGTCGCGGCGCAAATCCGGCGGTGCGCTCCTCGGCGACCGCATCCGGATGAATGCGATCCAGCACCCGAACATCTACATGCGCTCGATGGCCACGCGCGAGGCGGGGATGGAGGTTTCCAAGGCGCTGCCCGATGCCATCGCCGCGTGCAAGGTCGCCGGCTTCGATCTGATCGTCGTTGAGACCTCGGGCATCGGCCAGGGCGATGCCGCGATCGTTCCGCTCGCCGACTGCTCGCTGTACGTCATGACGCCCGAGTTCGGCGCGGCCTCGCAGCTCGAGAAGATCGACATGCTCGACTTCGCCGACTTTGTCGCGATCAACAAATTCGACCGCAAGGGCGCGGCGGATGCGCTGCGCGACGTGCGCAAGCAGTATCAGCGCAACCGCGAGCTCTTTTCGCAAGCGCCCGACGCAATGCCTGTGTACGGCACGATCGCGGCGCGCTTCAACGACGACGGCGTGACCGCGCTCTATCAGGCGCTGACCGCGCGGCTGATGCAGGAAGGGTTGAAACTCGCGCCGGGAAAGCTGCCGGTTACGACGGTCAAGCATTCGACCGCGCAGAACTTCATCGTGCCGTCGGCGCGGGTGCGCTATCTCGCGGAAATCGCCGAGACCGTGCGCGGGTACCATGGGTGGGCGAAGGAGCAATCGAAGATCGCCCGCGAGCGGCAACAGTTGGTCGCGACGAAGGCGATGCTTGCATCGCCGTCGGCGCCTATTCCCGAGGCGGGCGAATCTGGTGATCCGTCGTCCCCGCGAAAGCGGGGACCCAGTGACGTTACGACGGACCAAACGACGCTGGATTCCCGCTTGCACGGGAATGACGAATTTGTGGAGCTCGACGCTCTCATCACCCAACGCGACGCTGCGCTCGACCCACGCGCTGCGAAGCTGCTCGCGATGTGGCCGAAGACCAAGGCCGCCTACACCGGCGACGAATACGTCGTCAAAATCCGCGGCAAGGAGATCCGCTCGGCGCTGACGGCGGTTTCGCTTTCCGGCACCCACGTTCCCAAGGTCGCGCTGCCGAAATACGAGGACGACGGCGAAATCCTGCGCTGGCAGCTCACCGAGAATGTCCCCGGCAGCTTTCCCTTTACCGCCGGCGTGTTCGCGTTCAAGCGGGAGAACGAAGACCCGACGCGCATGTTCGCCGGCGAAGGCGACGCGTTCCGCACCAACAAGCGCTTTCACATGCTGGCCGACGGCATGCCGGCCAAGCGGCTGTCGACCGCGTTCGATTCGGTCACGCTCTACGGCAACGACCCGGATCTGCGCCCCGACATCTACGGCAAGGTCGGCAATTCGGGCGTGTCGATCGCCACGCTCGAGGACATGAAGGTCCTCTATTCGGGCTTCGACCTCACCGCGCCGAACAACTCGGTGTCGATGACGATCAACGGCCCGGCGCCGACGATCCTCGCGATGTTCATGAACACCGCGATCGATCAGCAGCTCGAGAAGTTTCGCGCCGACAACAACCGTGAACCCACCGACGACGAAGCGCAGAAGATCAAGGCATGGACGCTCTCGACCGTGCGCGGCACCGTCCAAGCCGACATTCTGAAGGAAGACCAGGGCCAGAACACCTGCATCTTTTCGACCGAGTTCAGCCTCAAGGTGATGGGCGACATTCAGCAATACTTCGTCCAGCACAAGATCAAGAATTTCTACTCGGTGTCGATTTCCGGCTATCACATCGCCGAGGCCGGCGCGAACCCGATCAGCCAGCTCGCCTTCACGCTCTCCAACGGCTTCACCTTCGTCGAGGCGTATCTCGCGCGCGGCATGCACATCGACGACTTCGCGCCGAACCTCTCCTTCTTCTTCAGCTACGGCATGGATCCCGAGTACGCGGTGATCGGCCGCGTCGCGCGGCGCATCTGGGCGGTGGCGTTGCGCGAGCGCTACGGCGCCAACGAGCGCAGCCAGAAGCTCAAGTTCCACTCGCAGACGAGCGGGCGGAGCCTCCACGCGCAGGAGATCGCATTCAACGATATCCGCACCACGCTGCAGGCGCTGATCTCGACCTACGACAATACCAATTCACTGCATACCAACGCATACGACGAAGCGATCACGACGCCCACCGAGGAGTCCGTGCGCCGCGCGATGGCGATCCAGCTCATCATCAATCGCGAATGGGGCATCGGCAAGAACGAGAACCCGAACCAGGGCAGCTTCATCGTCGAGGAGTTGACGGATCTCGTCGAGGAAGCGGTGCTCAAGGAATTCGAGGCGATTTCCGAGCGCGGCGGCGTACTGGGCGCGATGGAGACCGGCTACCAGCGCGGCAAGATCCAGGAGGAATCGCTCTACTACGAGCACAAGAAGCACGACGGCTCGTATCCGATCATCGGCGTCAACACTTTCCGCAACAAGCAGGGTGGCGCGGCGCCGGCCAAGCTCGAGCTCGCGCGCTCGACCGAAGAAGAGAAGCAGTCGCAGCTAAAGCGGCTGGCGGAGTTTCATGCGCGCAATGCGAAGGCCGCGCCCGCAGCGCTCGAACGATTGAAGCGCGTCGTGATCGAGAACGGCAATGTGTTCGCGGAACTCATGAAGACGGTGCGCGTGTGCTCGCTCGGCCAGATCACGAAGGCGCTGTTCGAGGTGGGTGGGGAGTATCGGAGGAGTATGTAGAATTCGACACATGCGATGTAGAGGGAATTGCAGCATTGCCCGCCATACTCGCGGCCAGTCTTCGAGCCTTTCCGTTCGCTCAATTTTCTCCGAACCGGTAACTCGCTCTTCCATTTGACGCCGCCCCTGGCACTGCGCTAGAGTCTCCACGAGGAAAAGCGGCATTCAGCTTTGCTGTGCCCGGTGCGCCATGACCCAAGGCGGCAAGAAGATTCGTGCGGCAGTTGGTGACCGTCCGCCCTCTCCGTTTGCGCGGATGCGTCCACTGCTGCAACCGCATGAGCAGGACGCGGCCGACGGGCTGCGCAAGCTTGCCGCCGCTCTCGATGGATTCGATGCCCGCGTCCGGCTGCACGTGCAGCTGGTAGACGGCGAGGCGGTAGAGGATTGGAGCATCGAGGGCGGTACTGGCAAGCCCGCCGCGCAACGGCGCGCGCCCAAGCAGGCGGATTTGCGCGTGGTGCTGCGCCGTACGACTTGGCTCGCAATCGCCCAGGGCCGGCTTAGCCCGTTCGACGCGCTGTTCGCCGGACAGATGCGGTTCGGTGGCGACGGCGAACTCGGGAAACGCGTGGCACGCCACCTGAGCGATCCGTCGGTGCCCTTCGTGCCCCCCTGCTGAGGATGCCCCCATGCCGCAGACCGTCGGCAAGATCACTAACATCAAGCTCGGCAGCTTTTTGCAGGGGACTGTCAACGCCTTCGATATCGGCACCGTGACCCTGCACGAGACCGCCACCGGCGCCGACTGGGTGTTCTATCTCTGGAACAGCCGCGCGGACGCACCGGCGCTGCAGCGCGTGCTGCAGACGCAAAGGCTGGCGCTGGCGCGTGAGGCCGCGTTCCGCAAGCGCACTGTGCGTCTGTGGCACGAGATCGATTCCAGCCTGGTCGACGAGATTCAGGTGGACATCGCGTGAGGCAAGTGGTCGAAACGGCGTAGCGGCCATGGCCCTGCTCGTCAGCGATGTCGGGCCGACGCCGGCAAACTTCGCGGGTTCCACGGCGCAGCGCTCCGGCAGCGGCCGCATCATCTCGCTCGCCATCGCCGCGGACGGGTTGCGCATCTACGCCGGCACCTACGCAGGAGTCTGGCGCTCCGACGACGCCGGGCGGAACTTCTTCCAGATGTCGCGCCCGCAGCCCGGCACCCGCGACGCGGACGTACCCGGCGCGCTGCAGGCGCCACACATTTTCGATGTCGCGGTCTCGCCCGCCGATCCGGACATCGTCCTTGCGGTCGCCGTGCGCAGCCAGTTCGGTGTGCCGGCCAATGGCGTCTGGCGCAGCGCAGACGGAGGCCAGAGCTGGACGCTGGTGCAGCCCGCCTTCCGTGTCGGCCAGATTGCCTTCGCGCCCGACGATCCGAGCCTCGTCATCGCACCGATCGGCAACACGAGCCTGATCTCCTCGATCGCCATCAGCCACGATGCCGGCGTCAACTGGGCCGTGACGCCGCTCAACCCGGCGTGGCATGTCGCGATGGGGCCGCTCGAAGGAACGGGCGTGCGCCGCGTCTATGCCGCCGGCAACAACACGATCTGGTATTCGACCGATGGTGGCGATCACTGGCGCGTCGATGCCGGTGCCGCGTTGGTCGTAGCCTCGCGCGCGGCCACTTCGGCGTTTATCGTCGCAAGCAGCGGCGATCCGAACGCCGCGATTCCCGCATTCGCAGGCCGCACCGGCGACGTGGGGGCCGCCGGGCCGCAGGCGCTGGCAATCGAGCCCGGCAACCCGCTGCGGATTTATCTTGCTGCGCAGGGCGGGACCTACGGCATCAGCTATTTCGCCCGCGACAAGGACAACAATCCGATCCCCGACGGCACGCAGGCTAACGTCACCCCGATCCGCCTCGCCGGCGAGGGCAGTCTCTGGACTGCCGATTTCAGCGGTTTCGAGGCGAGCAGTGCGGCACAGTGGGAGTCGGTGCCGGGCCCGCCGCTCTACAGCGGGGCTACCACACCGAGCGGCGTCGTGTACGTACAGGTGCGCCCGACGGCCTCGGGCTATCTGCTGTTCTTTGCCGACCAGAGCTCGGTGTACGTTTCGGTTGGACGGCCGCTCAACTCGATCCAGTGGCACCGGCTCGACGGCTGGGACGCGTCGGCCGATTGGCGCGCGGACCACGCTCATCCCCGTGAGCACGTGCTCGTGCATCCCGATCCGCACGCGCTGGTCACGAGCGCGGATTTAGACCTGACGCTGAAGCCCGCCGCCGGGGTGCCCTCGCCCTACAACCAGAACAGCGAGCTCGACCAGCATCTCGCGGGCACGATCTGGATGGCCAATGACGGCGGCGTAGTATGGAGCGACGATGGCGGCATGAGCTGGAGCGCTTCCGCCGGGCTGCCTACACTCGATGCCGTCAACATCGCCGGCCTGGCAGGTGCGGGCGGGGCGCCGGCGCTCTACATCGGCACTGGCGACAACGACAGCTTCTTCACCACCGACGGCGGGGTCAATTGGCGCAACGCCGGCTGGGGTCTCGGCGACGCCGACGCCTGGTTCGCCGACATCGCGCGCGCCGACTGGGTGATGCAGTTCGCGCCGCAGTCGCGCGGAGGGCCAGGCGTCGTCGTGGTGCGTGGCGGCCCCTATCCCGATGCCGGCAATAGCGGCAATTTCAGTCGCGTCCCACCGCCCGCGAACAGCACGTTCAGCTCGGGATTCGTGCTGTTCGGCTACGCGCCGCTGGTGCGCACGCTCGCGACCGAGCCCGCCCCGAACGACAGCGACGTCGTCGTGATCGGAACGCGGAGCGACGGCGCGCGCGTGGTGTTCCGGACGCAGGCGATAAGCAGCATCACCGATGCCGCGGAGTGGGAGGACCCGGCGCACGCACAGCAGGAGGGCCCGCCATTGCCCGACCCCGCCCCGGACATGGTAGTGGGCGTCGTGCAGGCATCGGGAGGTCACGCGAACCCCGCGATCTTTGTCTCGGACGCCGTTTCGCTGTGGTCCCTGGATCGCGCGGCACAGGCTTGGCGGCTGCTGGTGCCGGGCGGCCCGACAGGCCGCGCCGCGACGACCGCGACCCGCTTCTGGGTGGATCCGTTCAATCCGCTGCTGATCTACCTGCTCGATTCCGACCGCTTCCGCGTCTCGGTCGACGGTGGCGCGAGCTGGCTCTTCGACGCGGAGCTGACCGCGGCGATGAGCGGCGGCGGCAAGCTCGCCCTTAGATCACCTGGTGTCGTGCGCGACATGCTCTTTGTGCGCACGGAGCGTTTCACGCGCTTCGCCTTTGGCTCCGCCGGGGTGATGTGCACGGTCGACGGGATCCAATGGCTGACGCTGCTCAATGCGGTGGCGCTGGGCGGCTGCCCGGAAGCGGGCTTCTTCGACGGTATCACCGATCCGCTCGACCGCACGCTTTATGTCTCGTTCGAAGGGCGCAGCATCCTGCGCATCTCCGGAGTTCCCGCCCCACCTCCGCCATCGTCACCGGATTTCTCGCTGCTCGACCTCGCAGCGATCCTGGCAGAGGCGTGATCGTCTCGTACTGATCGCCATGCCGGCGCGTCGTTGTGCGGGCCGGCAGTTGGACGGGAAGCTCGGGCAGCATCCGCGACTGCTTGGGCCCTGCTCCTCGAAGTGCTTTAGCGCATTACAACGGGTCAACAAATATCGCTGCGCTGCAGCTCGCCACTAATCACTGCGAGTTCGGCGCTTGCGCCATTGCCACAGGGCGACTATTCCAACAACCGGAATGATGAAAAGAAGGATTTCTAGCGCACCGGAGCCGCCATCCGGCGCGATGCCGAAGATACGTTCGATAAAGTCCATGGCTTGTCTCCTCTTAGCGTCGGGCGATTGGTGCCTTTTCGCCTTGCGACGCATTTGCCTACTGTACACATGTAGCGCTCGTAGTCAACTTCCGTAAGCAATCTCTACGAATGAGGATTGGATAGGCGACAGTGCCTGCTTTTGTCCGCTAGCAGTCGTCTGTTTGAGCACGGCGCGTGCTGGCAGCGAGGCAAGATTCACCGAAGAATCGTTCTACTACGAGCACAAGAAGCACGACGAAGTGGGCGTGCACGAGCTCAGCGCCGACACGATAGGGGATCGTAATGAGCGTTTACACCCAGCGATGCCGAGGAAATCGCTGTCGCAAGCGAGTAGGCTATGAGTCGATGTTCCGCGTCAGAGCTCCGCCGCACATTCGTTGGGCCGGCAAGATTCTACGGCACGCCCGCCGAGGAAAGCGTGCGCCGCGCGATGGCGATCCAGCTCATCATCAATCGCGAATGGGGCTTAGGGAAAAACGAGAATCCGAACCAGGGCAGCTTCATCATCGAGGAGCTGACCGATCTGGTCGAGGAAGCGGTGCTCAAGGAATTCGAGGCGATTTCCGAACGCGGAGGCGTGCTGGGCGCGATGGAAACCGGCTACCAGCGCGGCAAGATCCAGGAAGAGTCGCTCTACTACGAGCACAAGAAGCACGACGGCTCGTATCCCATCATCGGCGTCAACACCTTCCAAAACAGGGTGGCGCGGCGCCGGCCAAGCTCGAGCTGGCGCGTTCGACCGAGGAAGAGAAGCAGTCGCAGCTCAAGCGGCTGGCGGAGTTTCATGCGCGCAACGCGGCTGCTGCTCCCAAGGCGCTTGAGCGATTGAAGCGCGTTGTCATCGAGAACGGCAACGTCTTCGCGGAGCTGATGAAGACCGTGCGCGTGTGCTCGCTCGGTCAGATCACGAAGGCGCTGTTCGAGGTGGGTGGGGAGTATCGGAGGAGTATGTAGGCGCGGGTGACTAGGCACTTGTGCGCCTGCGTTCAGCAAGCCCTACGAAACCAACCGTTTTCAATCAATAGCGGTTAATTGAGCATCGGCGGGGCCCAGCTGTGGATGACGTGGCGGACTGGGCGCACGAGATCATGGTAGCTTTTGTTGATTTTGCTGGCGAACTCATCTGGAAGTACTGTGAAGCATAGGAGCCGAGTGGTTATGACCTTCGCGTCTCTTGCTACTCCAGCCACTGGTCCGCCACGCGCCCGACGGTCGCATCCGCGTCCGTCATCGCCGAAGCTCATCGCTCATCGCCGGGCCCAGATCTCATGGCGGACGCATCCCGCCGTCACCCCTCCGGCGTAATCTTCTGCGCCTTGATTAGCTTGCCCCACTTCTCGGTGTCGCGTTTGAGCAGCGCCGACAGCTCCTGAGGCGTTGACGCCGAAGGCAGCGCGCCGCTCGCCAGCAGCTTTTCGCTCACCGCGGGCGTCGCGAGCGTCTTGCGCACCGCTTCGTTGATCGCGTTGATCGTGGCCGGAGGCGTCTTCGATGGCACGAACAGCGCGTACCAGTTGTTCGTGTCCACACCCGGCAAACCCTGCTCGGTCAGCGTGCGCACATTCGGCAGCAGCGGGTGGCGCTTCGGCGCCGCGATGCCGATCGCCTTGAGCTTGCCGCCCTTCACGTGGCCGATCAGGCCGGGAATGTCGCCGAAGAACGCCGAGACCTGGCCGCCCATCACGTCGGTGATCGCGGGCGCGGCGCCTTTGTACGGCACCTGCAGGAAATTGGTCTTGGTCGCCTCCGCGAGCTGTTCCATCGCGAGGTGCGGGATGCTGCCGATGCCCGAAGACGCGATCGACACCGGCTCCGAGGACTTCTTCGCGTTGGCGACGAATTCCGCCGCATCGTTGGCTGGGTTGTTCGGATTCACGACGAGCAGCTCGTCGTTGTCGACCACCAGCGACACCGGCGCGAAGTCGCGCTGCATGTCGTAGGGCAGCTTGTCGTAGAGCACTGGATTGATCGCCACCGCGCCGACGCTGCTCAGCCACAGCGTCGTGGCGTCGGGCGCCGACTGCGCGACGTTCTGCGCGGCGATGGCGCCGTTCGCGCCCGGCTTGTTCTCGACGATCACGCGCTGGTTGAGCTCCTGGCCGAGCTGTTCGGCGATGACTCGAGCCACGAAATCGACCGGACCTCCGGGGGGAAACGCGACGACGATGCGCGTGATCTTGCCTTGCGACCACGCGGGCGCGGCGGCGAGCATGGCCACGCAGGCGAGCGCGGCAGCGATGGTGCGCAACATAGGTTTGCTCTTCGAGATCATCCAGCGCGAGCGATCATACCTCCGTCGACGACGATTTCCGTGCCGGTGATGAAGCGGGCTTCGTCCGAGGCGAGAAACAGTACCGCTGCGGCGGTGTCGCGACCATCGCCCATGAAGCCGAGCGGGATTCGCGCCAGGCGATCGCGCAGGAGCTTCTCGATGTCACCGCCCGCGCGCTGGTCGGCCAGCCGCGCCTCGACCATCGGCGTGTGGAGCTGTCCCGGCACGACGCAATTCACGCGGATCCCTTTGTCGGCGTATTGCATCGCCACGACCCGCGAGAACTGGATGATGCCGGCCTTCGTAGCCGCGTACGCGACGTGTGCCGAGCCGGTCCAGCGCAACGCGGACGTGGACGACACGTTGACGATCGCCCCGGCGCGCTGCTCCTCCATGATCGGCAGCACGTGCTTGCAGGTGAGGAACACGCTTTTGAGGTTGTAGTCGACCTGCGCGTCGAAGACTTCCTCGCTCATCTCCACCGGCCCGCCCGGCGCTGAGCCGCCGACGTTGTTGACCAGCACGTCGATGCGGCCGAACGCTTTCATCGCCTCGGCCACCGTCGCCGCGACCGATTTCGCGTCGGTGACGTCGCATTGCGCGCTGCGGATCGAGGCGCGGAACTCGCCGGCGCGCTCGAGCGTTTCGGCGAGTCGATCGAGATCGCGATCGACCGCCAGCACTCGCGCGCCTTCTTCGGCCAAGCGGACCGCCGTCGCGCGGCCGTTGCCCCAGCCGGGACCGACGCAGCCCGCGCCGGTCACGATCGCGACCTTGCCTTCGAAGCGCTTCACGAGCGCGCTCTGAATCGATAGAGCCGCTCGGGATTGGTCACCAGCAGCGCTTGTCGCTGCGCTTCCGACGGCGCGATGGACGCCAGCAGATCCACGACCACACCGTCGTCGGGCACGTGAGCGAGGTTCGGATGCCGCCAGTCTGTTCCCCAGAGCGCGCGGTCGCCGGCCGCCTCGACCAGTGCTCGGGCGAAGGGAATCGCGTCCTCGTAGGGCGGACCCTTGCGGGACGCGCGCTCCGCCCCGCTTACCTTAACCCAGATGCGATCGTCGCGCACGAGCTCGAGGAGCTTGCGGAAATCCGGCTGATCGACGCCGCGCGATGCGTCGATGCGCGCCATGTGATCGATGACCACCGGCACCGGCGCGCGGAGCAGCGCCGGTGCCAGGTCGTGGATGTGTGCGCCTTCGAAATGCAGCACCAGGTGCCAGCGCAGATCTACGAGCCGCTCGCCGAACGCGACGATGTCCTCGATCGGCGTCGACGCGCCGAGATGGCGCATGAAATGAAAGCGCGCGCCGCGGAAGCCCGCGGCATCGAGCCGGCGCAGCTCGGCATCGCTTACGCTGACCGGCACGAGCGCGATGCCGACGTACTTCCCCTTGCGCGCCGCGATGGCGTCCTCGGTTACCGAGTTGTCGAGGCCGTGCGCATTCGACTGGACGACGACGCAGCGCTCGACGCCAAGCAGGGCGTGCAGCGCGAAGAGCTTCTCCTTCGGCGCCTCGCAGGGCGTGAAGCTGCGGATAGGAGCGAACGGAAAGCGCGCCTGCGGCCCGAACACGTGGACGGGCGCGTCGCACGTGCCCCGCGGCAGCGCGAGCTTGGGACGCCGCGGTGCGGGGTGGTAGGAAAGCGATTGACTACCCATGTCACTGCGACAGTAGCACGAGCCGTCTCACCGAGCGCTCATTGAGCGTCTGCTGCCCCATGAGGTGACGTGCAATGGTAGCGCGAACCGCGTCGTGAATTTTCATATGGGGTATCGACAATATTCCCTGTTTATCCTCTGCGCACCCGCATAAGGTGCAGTCATCCGGTGTTGCATCGCCGGCGTCAATGACAAAGGGGACAACGATGAGCTTGCCGCGATCAAAAGCGCTTGGCCGATTTCGGGCGCGCGTTCTGGCGTTTGCCTTCGGCGTTCTCGTTTCGACGCTCGCCGGGAGCGCTCTTGCCGAGGTTGGGTGCTTCCTTTCCGGGGGCCCTTACGAAGCAGGCGTCCCGGTTCAAGTTCGTGCGTCGAACATGGACGAGTTCTCGCGGCCGGAGCCCTACACCATCCTTTGGGGCGACGGAACAACTACGAGCGGTACTGCCCCCTCTCTCAGGAACCCCGTTTCCGGAGAGTTCTTCTACCGGCACGATGTATCCGTCTCGCACGTCTACTCCGCCGCGGCAAGTGGGATCAGCATCGCAGTGCAACTCAACGCCGAAAGCTGCAATACCCAACCCTTCGACGTTCTAGCGGGATCGACGCCGCCAATGCAGCCCAAGACCGTGGTGGCTGTGGAGTACTACTACGCCGGCTGGAATATGTACTTCGTGACTGCTCTCCCGAATGAGATAGCGGCATTGGATGGTGGTGCTTTTGGCGGCGTGTGGCGGCGTACTGGCCAACAATTCAACGTCTATGCGCTTGACGGTGCGCCGGCATTCAGCTCCACGGTATCGCGATTCCTCAGCACAATGTTCTCGCCAAAGAGTTCGCATGTTTATACCGCAAACGAAGACGAATACGACGAGCTACTGAGTGGCGCCATTGCCGGGTGGTTGCTTGAAGGGCCAGTTTTCAGCATCCCACTGCCATCGAACGATGGCACGTGTCCGTCAGGCACCATTCCAGTCTACCGCTTGTACAACAACGGCATGGGCGGTGCTCCGAACCACCGGCTGATCACGGACGCCAACGAGTTCGCGCAGATGGCGACGGCCGGATGGACACCGGAAGGGGAAGGTATCGGCGTAGGGTTCTGCTCACCGC
>Ga0070707_100005634_pt1 | contig 11703 bp, 10 predicted proteins | sample KBSK5502metaG_FD_65468 | JGI IMG/M metagenome (GOLD analysis project Ga0070707, IMG submission 65468) | Corn, switchgrass and miscanthus rhizosphere microbial communities from Kellogg Biological Station, Michigan, USA - KBS K5-50-2 metaG | ecosystem: Host-associated > Plants > Roots >... | reverse complement strand
CTGGTCGCGGCCGGGCTGGCACGCCCGCGCCGCCTCCTGGATGACGACCGCCGCGGACCGCGCCGGCCGGCCGCTGACCGACGAGCCGCGACCGTTCTACCTGCGTGGCATCTCGGCGCTCCTGAGGGCGCCGACGGCGACCGGGGACCTCTTCCTGAAAGCCGTGTTCCCGCCGTTCCACGCCGAGCCCGTCCTCACCCAGCTGCTCGCCGAGCGGTTCCCGGTCCACCTCCCGACGGTGGTCGCGATCGAGCCCGACGAAGGCTGGCTCCTCGTCGGCGACATCGCGGCAACGCTGATCAGCGAGCTGCCGAAGGGCGATCGCGCCAATGCGTTGGCGATCGGTGCGCGGGCCATCGTCGAGGTCCAGTCCGTCCTCGCGGCCCGGCCCGGGGACCTCGCGATCCTGACGGCGGCCGGCGCTCCCCATCGGCCGCTGGGCGACCTCGCGCCGGCATTCGCGACCTCCGTCGGGTCCGACGTCCTGGTGACCGCGGACGACCCGTTCGACGTCTTGAGGCAGGAGCGCGCGACCGCCGCGGTCGAACGGGCAGTTCCGCGCGTCGAGTCGCTCGGCCTGCCGGTGACCGTCGTCCATGGTGACTTCCATTCCGGCAACGCCGCCCTCGTCGACGGTCGGGGCGTGATCATCGACTGGTCCGACGCGGCTCTCGGCAACCCTGCCGTCGACCTCGTGACCTGGATCTCGTGGAGCCAGGGCGACATCGGCGAGATCGGCCCCGCCGTCGACGCCTGGATCGACGCCTGGAGCGGCGCCGTCGATCCCGTGGCGCTGCGGAACCGACTGGATGACATCCTCGTCGTCGGCGCCGCCTACCAGGTCGTCAGCTACGACGGCATCGTCCGCGCGCTCGAGCCGGCGACCCGCTACACGATGGCGGGCGGCGCGGGCCATTTCCTGAAGGAGATCGAGACCGTGATCGAGCGAGCCGTCTAGACCAGGCGGCGGGGGATCGTCTCGCTCCAGGTCCGTTCGAAGAACGGCTCGCCGTCGAGCGCCACGGTCAGGTCAACGGTCATGTGGAAGTCGGTGGGCGTCGTCCGGACCGTCACGGACGACTCGACGAGGACGACGCCGCGGTCGTCGCGCAGCCGGTAGACCACCTCGTTGTCCATCCGAGCATCGGCGGGATCGGCATCCCGCGCGGTCATCTCGAGCCGCTCGCCCGAGTACAGCGTGGACCGTCCATCCGGCAGGACCGACTCGCCGAACTCGCTCGTCCGGACGGTGACCGAGCCCGCGATCACGTCCTCGACGACCTGCCAGGTGGGCGGGTCACCGCGGTATGTCCCGACCTCGCGGAGTCCCGGCGGGGTCGTCTTGAATGGCGGCACCGGCAGGGAGGCGCGGGCCGCGGGCACCGCGGGCAGGAGCAGCCGGGAGGTCGCCTCAGCGCCGAGATGGAGCCCGTACACGGCCGGGAACGGCGACGGCCAGACGACCGGCCACATCGACGAGCCGACCGAGAGGCGGATCCGATGCCCGGCCGCGAACCGGTGAGCCGTCGCGCGCATCGCCACCCCCACCGGGGTGACGACGCCCGGTTCGAGGGCCCGAGGCTCAGCGTGGGACGACCGATGGGTCAGGTTCAGGATGCCGGCGCTGACCTGGAATGGCGTGCCGTCCTGGGCGACGTCCTCGAGCCGGACGACGGCCGTCGCGACGGGCTCCGGCGACTCCCAGGCGAGGACGACCGATGGGCTGCCGATGACATCGAGGTCGGACTCGAGCGGCGCGGAGGTGAAGGTCGGGAGGAGCGCGTCGTCCGGGCGGAGGTCGCGGGCGACCCCGTTCGGCTGGCCGCCCGCGCCCCATGACAGACCGGCACGCGTGCCGAGGGTCGCCCGATGGGCGAAGCGCTCGACGGTGGGCACGGGCGGCGCCGTGTCGGCCAGCACGCCGACCAGCGGGGCCTCCCCGGAGACCAGATACAGGACCCGGTCGGACCGATCTGCCGGCGGCCAGGTCGCCTCGGCGATCCAATCGCCGGGCCACGCCGCCGGGAACGGGTCAGGCGGCGCCCAGTCGTGGCGGAACGCGATCAACGCCGGCTCGTCCATCACCCCGTTGTCGATGCCTTTCAGCCATTGGTCGAAGAACCGGACCATCTCGTGGAGCCAGTCGAGATTCGGCCCGGGGTAGGCATCGTCCGGCAGCGAGTGGACCCAGTTGCCGATCAGCGCCCGGCGCGGCGCGTTCGTACAGCGCTCGAGCATTCGGAGCGCTGCGTCGACGTATTCGTCCATCCAGCCGCCGATCAGGTATGTGGGGGTGGTGAGGCGATCCCAGGCCGGCGCGAGGGAGCCTCTTCGCCAGTACGGCCCGTCGTGCTGCTGGCGCAGCCATTCGAACAGCCAGACCGGCGTGCGTTCCAGCCGGTCGCGCCACTCGTCCGACCACGCCGCGCCGCGGTCGTCGGCTCGTGGCGGCAGGGCGTTCATCGCGACCATGCTCACCGCGTACTGGCTGAGCTCCGACACGGTCGCGCATCCGCCGAGGAAATGGACGTCGTCGGTGTAGCGGTCGTCGGTGGCCATGACCGGCACGATCGCGGCGAGGTGCGGCGGACGGAGGAGGGCGACCTGGATCGACGTGAAGCCGCCGTACGAGATGCCCCACATCCCGACCTTCCCGTTCGACCATGCCTGCGCCGCCAGCCATTCCACTGCCTCGGCGCCGTCCTGCGTCTCGCGGGCGGTGTACTCGTCGGTGGCGATTCCTGGCGACGATCCGGTTCCACGGACGTCGAGCCGGCAGAACGCATAGCCGCGCGCCGCGAGCCACTCGCCGCGGCTCTCATCGGCGGCCGCGCGCCAGTCGTCCTTGCGGTACGGGATCATCTCGAGGATCGCCGGGAAGACCTGCGGGCCGGACCCGTCAGGGAGTGGCTCGGGCAGCCACAGGTTGGCCGACAGCTCGAGGCCATCGGACACGGGGATGCGGACGTCGCGGAGTGCCGCCACCGAGTGGATCGGTTGGCTCGCGGGCCGTGCCCGTTCGGCGTCCGAGACAGCCTGCACGCCGGGAGGATAGGTCGCCGCCAGACGCGGGTGACTCGGCCGACCGGGCCGTGCGACGATGGCCGCGATGCCGAACCAGCCCGCCGTCACGGTCGCCGTCGGTCCTTGGCGGCGTCGCGCTCGGCGCGAGGCGTACCGGAACGACTGGATCACCGTCTGGCACGACGAGGTCGATCGGCCCGACGGCAGCCCCGGGATCTACGGTGTCGTCCACTTCGCGAGCCTCGCGGCGGGGGTCGTGGTACTGGACGACGAGGATCGGGTGCTGCTCGTCGGCCAGCACCGCTACACGCTCGACACATACTCGTGGGAGCTTCCGGAAGGTGGGGTGCCCCAGGGCGAATCGGCGCTGGACGGCGCGATTCGCGAGCTGCGCGAGGAAACCGGTGTCGAGGCCGACGGCTGGCGCGAGCTCTGCCGGTTCCATCTGTCGAACTCGATCAGCGACGAGGCCGGAGTCCTGTTCGCGGCGCGGGCCCGTGAGCACGGGACCGCGACGCCCGATGCGACGGAGGACCTGGCAGTCCGCTGGGTGCCCTTCCCCGACGCGCTGGCGATGATCCCGTCGGGCGAGATCACCGACGCGATGTCCATCATGGGCCTCCAGGCCGTCGCGCTCGAGCGTGCGAGCGAGGCCCGACCGTGAGCGAGCTCACCGTCCTGCGCGTGTTCGTCGGGCCGGACGGTCGCGGCGGCAATCCGCTCGGCGTGTTCCTCGACGGCGCCGCGATCCCCGCGCCACGCCGCCAGGCGACCGCCGCCGATCTCGGCTACTCGGAGACGGTCTTCGTCGACGACGCGGCCGAGGGTGCGATCCGGATCTTCACGCCGGCCGCCGAGCTGCCGTTCGCCGGCCATCCCACCGTCGGGACGGCGTGGCTGTTCCTCGAGACCGGGGCTCCGGCGACCGTCCTGCGGCCGCCGGCCGGCGAGGTGCCGTTCCAGCACGACGCCGAGCGGACCTGGGTGCGCGCCGATCCCGCGTGGGTCCATTCGTTTCGGCGTGATCGGCTGGCGTCGCCCGCGGCAGTGGATGCGTTCGTTCCACCCCGGATGGGAGAGCCCGGCATCTACGTCTGGGCGTGGATCGACGAGGGTGGCGGCGCCGTCCGTGCTCGCTACTTTCCCACCGACCTCGGCATCGCCGAGGACGAGGCGACCGGCGCGGCAGCCGTCGCGATGGGGGGCGACCTGCGCCGCGATCTGACGATCCGCCAGGGCGTCGGGTCCGAGATCCTCGTGAGGCCGCAATCGGATGGCACCGTCGAGATCGGCGGACGCGTCCAGCTGGTGGAGCGCCGGGAGTACGCCCTCCCTTAGTAGGTTTCGACCCCGACCGGAGTCATCGCGAAGTCGCGGACGTTCCGGGTCAGGACCCTGGCGGAGCGCGATTCCGCGGACGATGCGATCAGGGCGTCCCCAAGGCTCAACGTCCGGCCGATCCGCGCCAGGCCGGCTCGCCATCGGCCGGCGGTCATCGCCTGTTCCGGTCCGGGCTGGACGAACTCCATCGGCTCGATCAGCGCGTCCAGGTGATGCTCGTCCTCGTCCCGGAGACCCGTCCTGACTTCACACACGACGACATCGGTGACAACGGGGATGTCACCGTCGTCGAACAGCCTTGCCAGCCGCTGGATCGCTTCCGGGTCGCCCCGGAGATGATCGATCAGGAAGGTCGAGTCCAGGACGAGGTAGGTCATCCGCCGGAACCGGGATCGGTGACCTCGCTCCGCCGGGCGCGAACCCAGTCGACGACCTTCTCGGGAGTCGACCATTCGGGGTAGTCGTCCGGCCGCAGGACGCCCGCCGTTTCGCGGATCGCCTCACGAAGTCGATCCCGCTTCAGTCGCGCGCGGAGGGCCTCGGCCACGTACCGGCTTCGGCCGCGTTCGCCGGCGAAGTGGTCGACCTCATCGACGAGCTCCTTCGGCAGGAGCAGATTCGTGCGCACGTTCATGCGCATAGATTGGCGCACGACTCACCGCGCGTCAACACCGGCGCTCGCGGCGCGCGAGGGCCGTCTAGCATCCCGTCGTGAGGAACGAGTGGGACGCGATCGTGGTCGGGCTGGGCGCGATCGGGTCCGGCGCGGCCTACTGGCTCAGCCGGTCGCTCGGCGATCGCGTCCTGGGCCTCGAGCAATTCGAGCTCGGGCACCAGCGCGGTGCCGGCCAGGACCACAGCCGGATCATCCGGCTGTCCTACCACCGGCCCGACTACGTCCGGCTCGCCCGGCGCGCCTACGCGACATGGGCCGAGGTCGAGGCCGACAGTGGGACGCGGATCGTGACCCGGACCGGCGGCCTCGACATCGGCCCGCGGGAGGGCGCCGCGATCCCCCTCCAGGACTACGTTGACGCGATGACCGCCGAGGGCGTCCCCTTCGAGCCGCTCGACGGCCCGGACATCGTCCGTCGCTGGCCGCAATGGCGCCTCGGCGACGAGCACCACGGCCTGTTCCAGGCCGACGCCGGGATCGCGGACCCGAACCGGGGCAACGCCGCCCACCAGCGTCTCGCCCGCGCCAACGGCGCGATCCTTCTCGAGCACTCCCCGGTGGCGCGGCTGCGGGACCTCGGCGACGGCAGGAGCGAAGCCCAGCTCGCCGACGGGACGACCCATCGGGCGCCGCGCGTCATCCTCGCCGCCGACGCCTGGACGAACGACCTGCTCGCTTCGTTCGACCGCCGGCTGCCGCTCACGATCATCCAGGCCCAAGTGACGTACTTCGCGTCGCCGGACGCCGCCGCGTTCGCCCCGGACCGGTTCCCGATCTGGATCTGGATGGACGACCCGTCGTTCTACGGCTTCCCGACCTACGGGGAGCGGGGCCCGAAATCGGCCGAGGACGTCGGCGGCCCGGCGGTCACGCCCGACACTCGAACGTTCGACCGGGACGAGGTCGGTTTCGCCCGCCTGACCGACTTCCTGGCTCGCCACCTGCCCGGCCAGCTCGGTCCCGAGATCGCCACGAAGACGTGTCTGTACACCATGACCCCCGATCGCGACTTCGTCGTGGACCGCCTGCCCGACCACACCGGCGTCCTCGTCGCCCTCGGCGCGGCCCATGCCTACAAGTTCGCGTCGGTCCTTGGCCGCATCCTCAGTGAGCTGGCAATCGACGGCTGGACGCCGTCGGCGGGCGAGATCGAGCGGTTCCGGATCGACCGGCCGATCCTGCTCGAGTCGAACCCCGTCACCAGCTTCCTCGTATGAGGGTTCGATGACCAGTCGCCAGGACGACGCGCCCCGCAGGCCGCGCCGCCTTCGACCCGGCGACACGGTCGGGATCTGCGCGCCGGCGAGCAGCTGGGAGAACCGGAGCGAGCTGCTCCGCGGCGTCGCGGGCTTGGAGGCGTGGGGCCTCCGCGTGAGGCTCGGGGATCACATCAACGATCGGCACGGGTACATGGCGGGCCGGGACGCGGATCGCGCGGCCGACCTCCACGCGATGCTCCGCGACCCCGAGATCCAGGGGATCGTCTGCCTCCAGGGCGGCTACGGCACGCCGCGTCTGATCCCGCTCCTCGACGAGGCCGCGTTCGCCGCCAACCCCAAGATCCTGTGCGGCTACAGCGACCTGACAACGCTCCATCTCGCCCAGCAGCTCTGGGGGAACGTAATCAGCTTCTACTCGAACGGAGCGTCCGGGATCGGGTCGGCCGAGGTGACCGACTTCTCGAAGGCCCACCTGAAGCGGGCGCTGTTCAGCGACGAGCCGTTCGGGCCCATCGGCCCGAACCCGGACGACCCGTACGTCCGGACCGTCGTGGGCGGCAAGGCGACCGGGCGGCTCACCGGCGGCTGCGCCGGGCTCATCAGCAGCGCGGTCGGCACTCGTCTCGCCCCGGACTTCCGCGGCCGGATCGTGGTCCTGGAAGAGATCGAGCTCGAGGGCTACTGGTTCGACGGCTACCTGACCCATCTCCGCAATGTCGGCCTGTTCGACGGAGCGGTCGGGATCGTCATCGGCGACATCAAGACGAAGTGGTCGGGCGGGATCGCCGAGCTGTCTGCGGAGGACATGGTCGAGGACATCCTCGCCCCGCTCGGGCTGCCCCTGATCTTCGGTCTGCCGATCGGCCACAACAAGCATCACGCGACCGTTCCGTTCGGTGCCCTCGCGACGCTCGACGCCGATACCGGGACACTCGTCGTGGAGGAGGTGGTCACTTCCGACTGAATCGAGGCCCGTGGGATGGGTCGTGCTTGCAGGCACGCATGGCGCCATGCCATTCTCCCGGCACCTTCGCGGGGAGGAGGTCGTGGCTCGCGGACTCGCGTCATCGGGCGCGGGCCCCGCACGAGGAGGAGATGTCGATGCGTTCGCCCATGCGAGGCCGCGCCGCTCGGGCGCTGGCCGCCCTTGCGCTCGTCTTCGCCGCTCTGCTGCCCGGCGCTGCGGCCCCGGCCGCTGCCGCCGATCCGGTCGTCCTCCGCGTCGGGACGACACAGGACCTGGACTCGATCAACCCCTACGCGACCGTCGAGGTCGTCGGCTTCGAGGCCTTCGCCCTGACGTACACGCTGCTGACCGACTTCGGCGAGAACGCCGAGCCGATCGCGGGGTTCTCGGACACGTGGACCCGTGAGGCGCACGACGTCAAGTTCCACATCCGGACCGGGATGAAGTGGTCCGACGGCCAGCCCGCGACATCCGCGGACGCCTGCTTCTCGTGGCAGTTCAGCCTCGACGCGATCAAGGCCGGCACGAACGTCGGCCTCGGCTACATCGATCCGAATGTCAAGGACGCCGGCGTCACGAAGGTCGAGTGCCCGGACCCCGAGACGATGATCGTCACGACCGACGACCAATCCGACCGCGTGTTCCAGACGTACGTCCCCATCCTGCCCAAGCACATCTGGAGCAAGGAGACGTACAAGACGATCGGCAACGCGAAGTTCACCGCGCCGCTCGTCGGCAACGGCCCATACACCCTGGTCGAGTGGAAGACCGGCCAGTTCGCCCGGTTCGTCCGCAACCCGAACTACTACGGCCATCAGGGCTTCGAGGACGAGGTCGTCATCCAGTTCTTCAAGACGCCGGACACGATGGTCCAGGCGCTGAAGGCCGGCGAGATCGACTATGCGCGAGATCCGAACGCGCAGCAGCTGAAGGCGCTCCAGAGCGAGCCCAACATCAAGACCGTCGTCGGTGCGGCGAACGGCTGGACGCAGCTGGCGTTCAACACCTATGGCACCGGCACGGGCAAGACCATCCCGAACGGTGGAGCTTCGACCAAGGCGCTCCAGGACAAGGCGTTCCGCGATGCCCTCGGCTACGCCGTCGACCACAAGGCGCTGGTTGATCGGATCCTCGGGGGCTTCGGGGACCCGGGCGACACGATCGTGCCGCCGGTCCTCGGCCAGTGGCACGTCACGCCCGATCATCCGCGGACGTTCGACATCGAGAAGGCGAAATCGCTCCTCGACGCGGCCGGTTACAAGCTCGACAGCAGTGGCAATCGCCTTGACAAGGAGGGCAAGCCGATCAGCCTCCGGCTGCTGATGCCGAACTCGGACGACAACTATCCGAAGGCCGCCGCGTTCGTCAAGGACTGGTACGGCCAGCTCGGCATCAAGCTGACGACGACCGTGATGGACGCCGATGCGCTGACGTCGCTCCTGCTGCCGCCTGAGGGCGATCCGCCCGGGACGGCGAAGTACGACATCGAGCTGTGGGGCTGGTCGGGCAACCCGGACCCGAACGCCCTGCTCCAGATCTTCCGCTGCGACGCGATCGGGGGGTCGTCCGACAGCCTGTACTGCAACCACGACTACGACAGCCTCTATGACCAGCAGCTCAAGGCGACGTCGGCCGACCAGCGCAAGCAGATCCTCGCCCAGATGCAGAACCTGATCTACGACGAGGCGCCCTACGACATCCTGTACTACGACTCGAACCTGGTCGGCTACCGGACCGACAAGTTCGCCGGCTGGGTCAACATGCCGTCGAACGGCACGCCCTTCTTTACGTACGGAACCCTCAACTACACGTTGCTGACGGACGCGACCGCCGCGCCGTCGCAGGCGCCGGCTGAGGCGAGCGCCTCGCCCGGGGCGTCCGGCGCTCCGGCCAGCCCGGGCGCATCGGCAGCCCCGACGGACACCTCGAACACCTCCGGTGGCTCGAACACCACCCTGATCCTCATCGGCGCCATCGTTGCGATCGTGATCGTGGGAGGCCTGATCTACGCCAACCGGCGGCGGGCCGGAGGCGCGGAGGAGGAATGATCGGGGAGAGGTCAGGCCGCCTCGCGGCGGCCTGACCTCAATCGGCTGACGGGGTCACGGAGTGGGCTCTCGATACCTCGGCCGCAAGCTGGGTCAGGCCGTCCTGACGATCCTCGCGATCGTCGTCCTGAACTTCCTGCTGTTCCGGGCGATGCCCGGCTCCCCCGAGCGCCTCCTCCGGAATCCCCACATGAGCTCAGAGCAGCTGGCCGCGATCCGCGAGCGATGGGGTCTCGACCGGCCGCTCATCCCGGATCAGCTCGTCGACTACCTCACCGCGACCGCCCGGGGCGACCTCGGGGTGTCGATCAAGTTCCAGAACCGGCCCGTCTTCGACGTCATCAGCGACTTCCTGCCACCGACGGTCCTGCTGATCGGGCTCGGTGAGCTGGTCTCGATCATCGTCGGCCTGACGATCGGCGCCTACGCCGGCTGGAGACGCGGCGGCATCGTCGACAAGGTCGGGACGGGGGCGAGCCTGATCCTGTACTCGATGCCGTACTTCGTGATCGGCATGCCGCTGATCATCATCTTCGCCGCGGAGCTCCACTGGTTCCCGACGTCGGGCATGAGCTCCGTGGGGATCTCACGGGAGAGCCTGCCGGAGCAGGTCTTCGACATCGGTCGCCATCTCGTGCTGCCGCTCACGACCGTTGCCCTCGGCCTGATCGGCAGCTACTCGATCATCATGCGCTCGGCGATCCTCGAGACCCGGTCCGAGGACTACATGACCACCGCCCGGGCGAAGGGCATCAGCGACAGCCGGCAGCTGCGCTCGCACGCGTTCCCGAACGCCCTGCTGCCGATGGTCACGATCATCGCGATCAACCTCGGCTACGTCGTGGCCGGCGCGATCACGGCCGAGATCGTGTTCAACTGGCCGGGCCTCGGAACGCTGACGGTGACTGCCCTCCAGGAACGCGACTACCCGGTCCTCCAGGGACTCTTCCTGCTGCTCTCGATCGCGGTCGTGATGGCGAACCTCATCGCGGACCTGCTGTACGGCTTCCTCGATCCGCGGGTCCGCACGTGAGCGTTGCCGCCGTCACCGTCGCGAGCGCCAGGCGTGAGGCCTGGCGGCTTCGACTTCGGGGAGCGCGCGACTTCGGCCGGCGGTTCCTGCGTCGCCGGGACGGGGTCATCGGTCTCGCGATCCTCGTGGCGTTCGCCGTCATCGCCTTCGCCCCTGAGGCATTCGTCGGACCGCTTCAGACAGCGACGACCGCGACTGGGCTGCCGCTGGATCCGCCGACCGGCGCGCACCTGATGGGCACCGACGAGCTCGGTCGGGACATGCTGAACCTGACCGTCCACGGGGCGCGGATCTCGATGACGATCGGCTTCCTCGCGACGATCATCACGATCCTGTTCGGCGCCGCGATCGGGATCCTCGCCGGCTACCTCGGCGGGACCGTCGACGGAATGCTCATGCGGCTGACCGACTTCTTCCTCGTCCTGCCCACGTTCGTCCTGGCGATCATCCTCGCGCCGATCATCCTGGAGCTGATCGGCACCGACGCGGAGATCCTCGGGATCAAGGCGACGCTCATCGTGATCGTGATCGTGATCGGCATCACGTCGTGGGCAACGACCGCCCGGATCATCCGGAGCCAGGTCCTGTCGGTGAAGGAGCGGATGTTCGTCGACCGGGCCCGGGTCATCGGCACCGGCTCGGGCCGGATCATGCGCCGCCACATCTTCCCGAACGTGGTGAACCTGATCGTCGCCCAGACCGTGCTGACTTTCGCGACGGCGGTGTTCACGGAGACGACGCTGTCGTTCATTGGACTCGGCGACCCGTTCCAGCCGTCGTGGGGCGAGATCCTCAACTCGGCCCAGGCGACCGGCGCCCCGGGCCTCGGCGCGTGGTGGTACATCCTGCCGCCCGCACTGTGCGTCGTGCTCGTGGTCCTGGCCTTCACCCTGGTCGGGAACGCCCTCGACGACATCCTCAACCCGAAGTCTTCGCAGCGCCGGTGAGCATCGACCCGCGCGACCTCGCTGCCTCGCGCGACGCGTCGATCGCCGATGCGGCCCGCGCCGATGACCTGGCAGCAGCCGCCGGCGAACCGGGCGACTCCGGCGAGAGCGGCGCCAGTGCGGATACGGCCCGTCGTACGGCAGCCGTCGCGGCGGCCATGGCGATCCGGGGACGGCGCAAGTGGGCGCCGCCGAAACAGGCGAAACCGGGTGCGCCACTCCTCGAGGTCCGGGACCTCAAGACATGGTTCAGCCTCGAGAGCGGGACCGTCCACGCGGTCGACGGGGTCAGCTTCCGGCTCGACTACGGCGAGGCCCTCGGGATCGTCGGCGAGTCGGGCTGCGGCAAGACCACGACGGCCCTGTCGATCGTCCGCATCCTGCCGCGCAACGGCCGGATCGCCGGGGGCGAGGTCAACCTGATGGGCATCGACCTCGTGAAGAAGA
>Ga0070707_100005632_pt1 | contig 11705 bp, 12 predicted proteins | sample KBSK5502metaG_FD_65468 | JGI IMG/M metagenome (GOLD analysis project Ga0070707, IMG submission 65468) | Corn, switchgrass and miscanthus rhizosphere microbial communities from Kellogg Biological Station, Michigan, USA - KBS K5-50-2 metaG | ecosystem: Host-associated > Plants > Roots >... | reverse complement strand
CCCGCTTCGAGGTCATGATCGAGAAAGGCTTGGACCTCGTCCTCCTCACCGATGTCAACCTCGTTGTCTCCTACGCGAGCCCGTCATTGGACCCGGTGCTCGGTTACAAGCCGCCGACTTGGGTAGGGCGACGCCTAGACGGGTTCGTCGTCGGAGATGACGCTCTCGCGCCCGCGGAGCTCTCCGTCCTGGCCAGGCAGTCGGGTACCGCCCACTCCGACCTACACTTCGTGGACCACTCTGGCCGGAAACGCACAATCGCCGTCACCTGCCGGGACCTGACCCAACAGCCAGCGGTCGGGGCCCTGGTGTGGAACGGCTCGGACGTCACGGAGCGGCGGGCGCTCGAGGAGGAGCTGACCCACCAGGCGTTTACCGACGGTCTGACGGGTTTGGCTAACCGTGCCCTCTTCAATAACCGGCTGGCGCAAGCGTTCGCCCGCGCCGCGCGCAACGGCACCTCGGTCGGGGTCCTCTTGCTGGACCTGGACCAGTTCAAGACCGTCAATGACGGCCTTGGGCACAGGGCCGGGGACGAGTTCCTGGTCGAGGTCGGGCGGCGCCTTTCCCGCACCGTGCGGCCAGGGGACACTGTGGCCCGCCACGGCGGAGACGAATTCACCGTGCTGCTCGAGGACATGGACGCGGCACATATTGCCGACCACATCGCGGACCGCATCCTGCGGGTGCTGCGGCGGCCCATCTCGATCAGTGGTATCGAACTACGGCTGAACGCGTCCATCGGTATCGCCTTTTCGAGCGACGAGCTGGACAACCCCGAAGAACTCATTCAGGCGGCCGACCTGGCGATGTACGAGGCCAAGAACGCAGGCCGCGGGCTCCGCTCCCGTTATCAACGAGGCATGCGTACCCGTGCCCGCGAGGACCTTGCGCTCAACGCTGACCTTGACCGCGCTTTGGACCGGCGCGAGCTCGAGGTCTACTACCAGCCCATCGTCAGCCTCAACAGCCACACGGTCAAGGGAGCAGAAGGCCTCTTGCGGTGGCACCACCCAGCGCGCGGCCTGGTCTCGCCGCTCACGTTCATCCCTCTAGCAGAGTTCAGCGGGCTGATAGGACCGATCGGGCGGTGGGTCCTTGACCAGGCGTGTGGCCAGACCGTCACCTGGCGGTCCAGCTTGGATAGAGAGCCCTTGACGGTGGCGGTCAACCTTTCGATGCGCCAGCTCGCGGACCCCAACCTGGTGGGCGATGTGCACCGGGTCCTAGCCGAGACGGGCCTTGACCCCAGTCTGCTAACCCTCGAGATGACCGAGAGCGTCCTCGTGTACGACTTCGACGAGGTCCTCCCCAGGCTGCATTCCCTCAAGGACCTCGGGGTGCGCCTGGCCATTGATGATTTCGGGACGGGGTACTCCGCCCTTGCCTACCTGCACCGTTTCCCCGTTGACCTCGTGAAGATCGACAAGACCTTCATCGACGGCATGGCCTCGGGGAGTGGCGGGAAGGCACTGGTCCGGGCCATCGTCGACCTTGCGCGCAGCCTCGAGCTCACGACCGTGGCTGAAGGTATCGAAGACCCGCAGGTGGCCGCTGAGCTCGTCACGATCGGCTGCGACTTGGCCCAGGGCTTTCATTTCGCCCGGCCCATGACGGCCACAGACCTTACCGATTTCCTCCAGCGGGCCTCTTTGCCTGACCCGCTCAAGGCGGCCGTCGGGAGCCGGTGAGGTTTGCGGCTGGTGGGAGCTCGGACGGTTCCGGACAGCCCTGGACAGCAGGGCGCACGCTTCGGCGGCGTAGGCCGCTCGTCCGGGCCTATCCGCGACATCCGCGACCAGGCACAACCGCTGCGGGTGGTCCGGGCGATGGCACCACCCAAGACTCGAACTGGGACCACCAGATGAGACCACGCGAGTGCAACTGCCTACCCGCCGGTTACCTCGACCGGCGTTCCCGCAGATCAGCGTGGCGGAGGATGCGAGATTCGAACTCGCGAGGGGTTGCCCCCAACACGCTCTCCAACACTGCTGGCCACCGTTCACCGATGGTCGCCACCGCCCGTCACCTGGGCGAACGGGATCCGCGCGGCTGCCGGTGAACGGTCCCGGACGGCAGTGAATGAGACAAGAACTGAGACAAGACCCCGGCGAGCGGCTTTGCGCGCTTGTCGGCGTCCGCGAGGTGGTGCCCGGTGAGCGTCGAGGCGATCTCCTGGGCGCTCAACCTGGCCCCGGTCCCGGCCGACCGGGCGGCCAGCCATCGAGCGCGTGCAAATTCGTGCTCGTCGGCCTGGCCAACCATGCTGGTCCTGACGGTATCGGGGCGTTCCCGTCAGTGGCCACTTTGGTCCGGTACACCGGGTTGGCTGAGCGCACCGTGCGCACCTGCGTGGACCGGCTGCAGGCGGCCGGCATCGTGTCGCCGTGCGATCCGGACATCGTCGCTGCGCGGATCAAGCGCACCGATCGGCGCCCGCAGGGTTGGGATCTCCGCCTCAGCGTGATCCGCGACGACCTGGACGACGCCGACATCGCACGGCTGGAGCACCAGTTCCCCGGCCTTGCCGCCAGGCTCGCCGCCACACAGACCGCTGGCGACCTGGCGGACGGCGTGCAATCACCGCACCCCGATCCCGAGGAGAGCGAGTCTGTGGATAGCTCAGCCGACGGGGTGCAGCAGTCGCACCCCGCGGCGGGAACGGGGTGCAACCAGCGTGCCGACGGGGTGCAACCGGCGCAGGAACGGGGTGCGGCGGTTGCACCCGAACCGTACGAAGAACACCCGGTGAACCGTCCGCCGCCCCCGCGCGTGCGCGTGAGGCGGAACCAGCCGACGAGGACGGGCTGTGCGGCGGCGGTCCGATCGGCGAGTTCTTCGCCGGGCTCGGCCACGCCTGGCGCCTGACAGCCGACCAGCGGGCCAGGCTCGCCCCGGCCGTCGAGACCGCCCTCAGCATCGGATGGACACCGGCCGCGCTTGCCGGGTTCACAGGCGCGAACAGCGACGGCGTGCGGAACCCGTGCGCGGTACTTGCCACCAGGCTGTCACCGGCCGAACTGCCAGCACCGCCAGGCGGCCGATCAGCGCGTCCGCCGTGGTGCGGCGAGTGCGACGAGCGCAGCGCGGACACGGGCGGGGTGCGTCGCCGTCGAAGCCGAGCATTTGCGGGCATGGGCCGGACCAGTGCGGCGCGGCCCCTATGAGCATTAGCCGAGCTTCTGCATGACGGATCGGACGGCCCGTGGCGGACCGTTGGTGCCGGGTGCCTGGTTCGACAGCGGCTTCGTCGCGGTCCTGGTCTCCTCCTACAGCGCGGCAGTCTGCGGCCTCAGGGTCTGTGCGCCCCTTCACGACGTCGCTCCCCCGAATTCGAGGCGCGGTGTTGGGCCGGGCCTCCTGCGACAAGCGAAGTCCCGAACCGCCTAATCTGGTCGACCGACGACTGTGTCATGCCAACGCGAGAGCTGCTCCGGATCTGGACGTTCTGGGTGCTCTAGATCCGGTCGGCCAGGAATTCCTCCCACGTCCGGTTGCCGACGGCGCGATCTGGGCCAGGTTCGCCCAGGCCCGCAGCGCCCTGGCGGCCTGGCCTGGAATGTGCACCGGGACCAGCGGCCGCCGCTTGCCGACCGCGCTGAGGTAGCTGTTGACCAGCTCGGCCACGGTGTAGATTTTCGGGCCTGCCAGGTCGGGGACCAGGCCGGGCGGCTCGCCGAGCGCCAGCTCGGCCATCCGGTCGGCGACCTCGGCGGCGTCGACCGGCTGGAACCGGGAGCCGGTCGGGGCGGGGATCACCGGGAGTCTTGCCAGCGCCCTGGCTACCGTCAGGATCAGGTCGTGGAACTGGGTGGCGGGCAGCGTGGTCCAGCCGATGCCGGACTGCTCGACGACCAGTTCGGTGGCGAGCTTCATGCCGAAGTAGCCGAAGAACGCCCGGTCGATGGGCTGCCCTGCGGGATCCGGTCCGCGCCGACGACGGAGATGAGCACGATGTGCCGCGCGTCCTTGGCCGCGCGGACCAGGGCGCGGGTCTGCTGCTCGTCGCCCTTGCTGCTGCCTGCGCAGTGCACGATGACCTCGGCGCCTGGCACGGCGGCGTCGACGCCCTCGCCGGTGCTGAGGTCACCGGCCGCGTAGCGGATGCCTTCGGCGGTTTCCCTGGGGTGGCGGCTGAGGACGGTGACGCTGGCGCCGGCGCCGCGCAGCCGCTGCGCCACGGGCCGCCCGAGCGTACAGGTACCGCCCGTGACCAGGATCGATGTTGTCATGACCTCTCCCTTCACTGGTAGGACGAAACGGGGCTGGAATACCGGCTCCATGGGTACCTGGGCAACGGCCATCCGGCCGGACCCTCGCCCCTGCTGACCGCGGGACTCGCGATGGCAATCCTCTCCTTCACGCTCGTTATCCGTTCAGCTCAACATGCGCCAAACGGTAGTCACGGGATATGCGCGCCCACCTGGGAACTCGGGGTGCCGGCGTATCCCAGCGCCCGTCGGCGCCGGGTTTGACGAGGTCGTGCCGGCGCTGGTGGGCAGCCCGGACGAGGAACACTTCTCCCGGCGCGATCTCCAGGTCGATCCCGCTGACCGCTGCGATGCCGCCATAGCTTTTGCGCAGCCCGTGCACCCTGACCGCCCAGCCCGTTGCGTTCACGCACCCAGCTTCCGCGACAGCACCCGGCCAAACCGTCGCCTACCCGGTCACCGTCAGGTCAGCCAGACGGTGGCCACGGCAGGCAATTGATCGCCGGCCGCCGGTGAGTGTCGCTGCACGTGACGTGGACAGGCCCCGCCCGGCCGGGCCGGGCTCGTCCTCACCTACCTCGGGGGCGCCATGTTGGCGGACACCCACGCCGCAGGCCAGCAGCTGCCCGGCGCAGACGCGCCGGCCTGCCGTTCCAGGTTCCAGCGCCGCTGGCGACCGTGAACGGCGACACGCTGGCCGACGCCCCGGCCGGTCCTGCGACATTGTGCCCGTGGATTGCCGGGGCGCGGCCCGATCTGGCTAACGAACTGGCGCTCGAGCGGCTCGGCCGGGCGATTGGCGTGCTCGGCGAGGCCTTGCGGGGCGTGCCGGCGGAAGACGCGCCGCAGGACTGGCGAGGTGATCGTCTGCAGGTCCACCCCGACGTACCTGACGTCCAGGATCTGTGCCTCGGGCTCGGCGCCGCCGGGGTGAGCGACAGGCAGGTGATGCTGCTGAGAACGGCGGCCCGGCGCCTGGCGGCGTGGTGGCCAGCGGCCGGCGGCGGGCTTCCGGTCCAGGTCGTGCACGGCGATCTGGGACCATCTAACGTGCTCGTCGATGAGCGCACGGGCGAGGTGACTGCGCTGCTGGACTTCGAGATCGCTGGTGCCGACTTCCGGGTGCAGGACCTAGTCGCCGCGCTACTGCTGTCCGGTGCGCTGCACGGATCGCAGTGGCAGCGCCGCACGGCCGCGCTGGTCCGGGGCAACATCGCAATCCGGTGCGTGAACCGCAACGAGATCCGGGTGCTGCCGGAACTGCTCGTCTGCCGGTCCGTCGGCTCAGTGCTGTGGCGCGCCGGCCGATGACGTCGCGGACAGGCTCCGCTCGCAGACGTCATCGGCCGGCTGGATGAGCTGGACACGACCATAAGCTGGCTCGCTGCGCGAGGCCAGCAGCTCCTGTCCATCCTGGAGTCAGCCGGAAAATGACGCACGCCGACCCGCCGTTCGGGCGGCTTCGGCGCTAAGTGTGCTGATCTGCAGTTGCCGCTCCGATGAGCTTGTTCTGTGCACCCCTTGGGGCGGGCTGGCATGCGGGAAGATCACCGAAATCGCGATCCTCACCGGCCCGGCGCGCCTCCGCCAGTTCGACCCGGCGGTTCTCGGCGACTGGCCGAGTGCTACAGTGCTGCCCGTACCGCACCGGTAGCGGGCCTTATCATCTCGAGTTCTTTACGTGTCGAGGAGGCCTGCTGATGACATCCATTGAGGTGCGCCCCTTCCGCCGCAGTGACCGGGAGCAGCTGACTGATCTGGTGAACGCCCACGCGGCAGCCGTCGTGCCGGGCATCGGGGTGTCGGTCAGCACGGTGCTCGGCCACCTGGAACACCAGCCGGGCGAGGCCATTGTCGATCCGTGGGTAAGCGAGCGGGCGACCCTGGTCGCCGAACAACGCAACCGGGTGATGGCCGCCGCCCACCTGCTCTGCTACTACGCCGACGAGCGCGCCGGGACGGCTTACCGGGGCGCCGGGGAAATCCGCTGGCTGCTGTTTTGGCCCGCCGCCCCGGCCGGGAACCCGCACTGGCCGGACGCGACGAATGCGGCGGAGGCGCTGATCGCCGCTTGCATCCGGCAGCTGGAGGAGTGGGGGGTCACCAGCCTGGGCGCCGAGGGCGAACTGCCCGTGCCCGGCGTCTACGGGGTGCCCGAGCAATGGCCGCACGTCCGCGGCTTGTACCAGCGGGCCGGGTTTGCGCACACCGGGCACACCGAGGTGATTTACCTCGCCAAGGTGGAGGACCTGCCGCACCCGGCCGAGCCGCCCATCGCCGGGCTGGCCCTGCGGCGGTCTGTCGGAATCAACGGGACCCGGCTGTCGGCCGTCCTGGGCGAGGACGTGATCGGCTACATCGAGACAGAAGCCTTCGAGGAAGGAGAGCGGCTGTCCCGGCACGGCGGGTGGGCTGACGTCGGCAACCTTCACGTCCGTGAGCAGCATCGCCGCCGCGGGGTCGCCACCTGGCTGCTCGGGCAGGCGGCCGGGTGGCTTCGGCTGGCGCAAGCCGAGCGGCTGCTCACCTACGCGTGGCTGGAAGGGCAAGATCCCACCGGCCAGGATTACACCGGCTACCGGGCGTTCCTGGCAGCATCCGGCTTCGGCGAACTCACCCGCACCAAGCGAGGATGGACCCGGGCCCCGCAAAGCCGCTGATAGTCAACGCGCTGTTACCCCAGCGCGAGCAACATGACGGCGCGGCACGAAAGCACGGCGGCGTCAGTCCGGTCGGCCTCGCTGCACTCACGCCACTGGCTGCATGCGCTCACTCGCCGGCCCTGATTATCCGTCGTGCATGCTCCAAAGCCCGGATCGCGTGTGCAGATCACCCTGCGTGACTGGCCGCAGGGGTGCGCGATCCGCCGTTAAGCGCTGTCCGCCGGGTCATGGCTGGGATCAACGTCATGTACTCAGACTTGGGCGATCTGTGCCTGTCGCGGCGGCTGCCGTGCCCGATCGGCTTGGCTGGATACTGCGCCGACGGCCGGGGTGGAATGCTGGTCCTCGCAGGAGTGGGATGCCCGTGGTGCGGAGGCCCTGACATGCCGATACCCAAGGTGGTAGGGCGCTGGAACAAGGCCGGGCTTAACCGTGTCACCCGGCACATCGCACCCTGGATGCCTGGCCTTGGCGTGGTCGTTCACCGTGGTCGGCGTTCGGGGCGCCGCGACCAGACGCCGGTCAATGTGTTCACGGCCGGCGACGGCTATGTGCTCGCTCTGACGTACGGCCCGGATACGGACTGGATCAAGAACGTTCTGGCCGCAGGCGGCTGCGAGCTCCCGACCCGCGGCCGGGCCATCCAGCTAGGCTCACCGCGCTTGTTCCATGACGAGAGCCGCTCGGGCATCCGTCCGTGTGGAGCGGCAGGTACTGCGGATTCTTGGCGTCGCCGACTTCCTGTCCCTCACGCCTATATCCGGGCGGGTAGCGGACCTGGCGGACGGCTCGCGGGCGCGGGCGGCCAAGCAATCGGGCGGCGTACCGGGCAAGGTCGTGCTACGCCCGCCACAATGCTGACCCGGAATAGTTGATATGGACGGCGCTACCTCCAAACCAGCTCCGTCGAATCTCGAGCCCATGCTCGGCGATCCGGCACCGAGCGCCGTCTGTGCTCGGGTCACGCTCCGTGATCTGAGCTGCCTACCGCTTGACGATCCGGAGCCGCCGATCTGCTCGGGTGCGGCATGCGTTCCCAGGCGCTGGATAGTGCTTCATAGCTGGACGTTCTGTGCGGGTGTCGCGATGGTCCGGGATTTCGCGAACGGGGCTTTCTGGCGCCTACTATTTCCTTCATGGCGCTGGTTATCCCGGATGTACTCACCGAGTCATGCGCGACGCGGCAAGCGCTGGAGCGGTTCGCGTCGAAGTGGCGGGTGTTGGTCATTTACGCGCTGCTGGATGGGCCGCAGCGGCACGCCGCCCTGCTGCGGCGGCTGGAGGGGATCACGCAGAAGGTCCTGACCCAGACGCTGCGGGAGATGGAAACCGACGCGATGGTGGAGCGGCGGGTGCTGAAGCAGACCGCGCCGATGCATGTGGAGTACGCGCTGACGCCGCTCGGCAAGACGCTCCAGGAGCCGCTGGCGGCTATCTGCGCGTGGGCGCTGGACCGGCGCGCCGAGCCCGGACCATGATGAGTGACGGCCAGGTCGGAGGGGTTACCGGGCGGAGCCGGACGGTGATGTCAGGCAAGGGCACCGGAAAGTGCCTTCTGTCGATGGCGGACTGCGTGGCCTAGCGTGGGTTCAGCCGTGAATGACGGGAATCTCAATAGCCGAGGGAACAGGCGACATGTCCGCTGACGCAGTCCGGTTCACGTCGGGCGACCGGCTGGCGGGCATGCTGTACGTGCCGCCGGCCGCGCCGGCCGCGGTCGTGGTCACCACCGGGCCATTGACCTCGGTCAAGGAGCAAGCTCCCGGCGCGTATGCGGCGGCGCTGGCCCGCCGCGGCTTCGCTGCGCTGGCCTTCGACCACCGGACCTTCGGTGAGAGCGAGGGCACGCCACGGCAGCTAGAGGACCCGCTGGGCAAGGTCGCCGACATCGGCGCGGCGGTCTCGGCGCTGCAGGCCGACGAACGGCTCGGCAGGCGGCCCGTGGTCGCGCTCGGGATCTGCGCTGGCGCAGGCTACATGGCACGCGCGGTCGCCGATGATCCGCGGATCCGGGCCTTCGCCGGCATAGCCGGGGTCTACCCTGCTGCCGCCACGCCCGACCCAGCGGTAACCGGACGCGGCCGCGCCGCTCGGCTGCGCCGTCTTGGGTCCGGGGGGGTCGAGACGATCCCGGCGGTGGCGGCGGACGGCGGCGATGTCGCGATGCCGCTGCGGGAGGCCTTCGAGTACGACGGCACCGCCCGCGGTGCCGTGCCCAACTACGTCAATGCCTTCGCGGTCGAATCCTATGAGCAGCCCGGCGTCGATGCTCAGGAGGCGGCCAAGCGGCTCGCGGTCCCGTTCCTGCTCGTGCACTCCGAGCACGCCCTGGCCCCCTCGCTCGCCCGCGAGTTCTACTCCGCCGTAACGTCGGAGAAGTCACAGCTGTGGCTGGAGTCCGCCGGACAGGTTGACTTCTACGACGACCCGGGCTTGATCGAACCGGCAGCCGACGCTGCGGCCGAGCTGTTCCGCCAGTCAGCACGCTGAAACCGGCAGCGCTCGGCGTGCGCGGCCTCAGCGTGTCCCGGATCAGCCTGGCTGTCGCGCCGCGCGAGTCCGTCGCGATCACAAGGGCATCCAGCAGCGGGAAGCAGGACGCACCCGAACCGCCGATATGCGCTGCTGGCAGGTCGCTGCTTCATTTCGCCTTGGCGCTCCCGAGTTGGATGATCTGCGCGCTGCGGCTTGCCAATGTCGAAGTTGGCAGCGTATGCGTCGAGCCGTCGGCAGCCACGATCTCCGCGGCCACCCTCATCGCCGACGGCACCACCGACCGGCTCGACCCGGTCGCCAACGACTACGCCCTCGCCCAGCGGATCAGGGCGTGAGGGCTCAAGCTCTACCCCGACGCTGGCCATGGGTTCTTGTTCCAGGACGAGAAGGTCTACGTCCCCTGATCGAGTCGTTTCTCCACTGACAGCCAGCAGCACCGCAATGACCCGGGTCACGGTTGATGTTCGCCGGCGCCTGCCACCTCAGGACTGAGACCGCAGTGGACCACATCGTCAAGGGCGCGCTACCGTGAGGTTGGCGTTCGAGGGCGCCTCCGGGTCCGCGGGAAGGACTGAGTCCACCTCCATCAGTAAACGGCAGACGTGGCCACACTGAGCGCCATGATCGTCTCTCAGCCCGACGCGGGCCCTGGCTGTTGGAGGAGACGAGTCATGCCCGCGCTTCCCGGCCGTCCCGATCTTGACCAGCTGCGCCGCCAGGCCCGTGAGCTTCTGCGCGCCGCCGCGGCCGGCGACGAACAGGCGCTGCGCCGCATCCACGTGGTGTCGCAGAGGCAAACGCTGTCCGCCGCCCAGCTCGCCATCGCCCGCGAGTACGGCTTTGCGAGCTGGCCGAAGCTGCGCGCTGAGGTCCTGCGCCGCCAGGCCGGCACCGAGCCGGACGCCGGCGCGCTGGCAATGACCGAGACCGCGCCCAGTTCCGAGACGGCGTCCGCCGCCGAATCGGCGCCGAAGTCCTGGCAGGAGATGCGCGAGTGGTGCGCCCGCCTGCTGGAGTCGCGCACCGGCCAGGGCGTCGCCGCGTGGAACGACCGAGTTGCCACCGCATCCCTACAGAACCGAGCCGACGAGCAAGCCCTGCGCAAGTGGCTGTCCGCCCAGGGCGTCACCGGCTACGCTCAGGCGCTGCTGGTGTGGGAGACCTTCGGCTACCCCGGATTCCTCGTCGCCGACGCCGAAGAACTCATCGACAGGCAGTACGCTGACCGCCCGCAACTGCGGCCGGTCTTCGACGCGGTGCTCGCAGCCCTCCCCGCACTTCCCGGGCCGGTCACCGTCCAGGCGCGCGGCACCCTCGTCTCGCTGGTCTCGCCCCGCCGCACGTTCGCCGTGCTCAAGCCGACGACGAAGTCCCGCGTCGACCTCGGCCTGCGACTCGACACCACCCAGCCCGAGGGGCGGATCCAGCCGGCAAGGGACCTCGGCATGGCCACCGTCCGGATCCCGCTGACCACCCCCGGCGAGGTGGACGACGAGGTCCAGGTCTGGCTCACGAAGGCATACGACGAGAACACCGCGCCGCCAACCGGGAAACCGCGCCCGCCGGCCAGGCCCAAGCCCGTCCTCGGCACGATGACCGTCGTCGTCCAGGGTTCCGAACTCCCCGGCCTCACCTGCCAACCCGAACCCGACGGCACCGTGCACAGCAACATCCACGTCGCCCTAGCCACCACAGCCAAGGGGATCGCCGAAGGCCAGCCCTGGCTCGCTGTGCCCCTTAAACCTGGGCTGGCTGTCGAACCTTTCCCCGGCGACGCCAAAGAGACTCGCTGGCAGGTCACTGTGACGGTCCGCGGCAGCGCCGGCGAGGGCTACGACTTCACCGGCCCGTCCGTTGGCGGCGACCGGACCGACCGGCACCTCGGCTTGGTCTGGGGAGACGTGCCCGGCGACGGCACGCTGCAAATGTTCCGCGGCGCCAAGCTCCGTCTCGTCGACGTCCCGACCGACCTCATCACCGATGCCATGCGCCCCGGCCACCGCCTCGTCGCCCGCGTCCGGCTGACCGACGACAGAGGCAACCCCGTGTGCGCCCGCCTGCGACCCTCGCACCTCACCTGGTCCGCAGAGCCGATTTGACCGCCGCGCCTATCGCACCGCCACGCCGTAACGGGGCAATATGCGTGACCCCGTCGACGTCGAACGCTCAGAAAGGAGGCGCGCAAATTCGGCGTTGTGAGTGGCTCGGCTGCCATGCTCCGATCGCTCCGGGTGACCGGTCACGTCGCCGGGGCCGGATCATGAGGTTGTTTCGAGAAGGTGGCCCGTGTACGCGATCGCGATCACTTCGAGGTCCTCGAGAGTGGTGATGGCGC
>Ga0070707_100005631_pt1 | contig 11706 bp, 9 predicted proteins | sample KBSK5502metaG_FD_65468 | JGI IMG/M metagenome (GOLD analysis project Ga0070707, IMG submission 65468) | Corn, switchgrass and miscanthus rhizosphere microbial communities from Kellogg Biological Station, Michigan, USA - KBS K5-50-2 metaG | ecosystem: Host-associated > Plants > Roots >... | reverse complement strand
CCCGGCCCGCCCCGGCCGGGAGGTGCCCTGGCCGCCGTGGGTGCCCGCCGAGGTCACCGGCGCGTTCGCGGCCCGCGGCATCCGCGCGCCCTGGACTCACCAGGCGCTGGCCGCGGACCACGCGCGGGCCGGCCGGAACGTGATCATCTCCACCGCGGCGGCGTCGGGCAAGTCGCTCGGCTACCTGCTGCCCGCGCTCACCTCGGTGCTCGCGGGCGACACCGTGCTCTACGTCACGCCCACCAAGGCGCTCGCCGCCGACCAGCTCGTCTCGATCCGCTCGCTCGGCCTGCCCGGCGTGCAGGCGGCCACGTTCGACGGCGACTCGACCCGGGCCGAGCGGGACTGGGCCCGCAGCCACGCCAGGTACTTGCTGACGACCCCGGACATGCTGCACCGTGCGCTGCTGCCGGGGCACGCGCGCTGGTCGGGTTTCTTCAGCAGGCTGCGGCTCGTGGTGGTGGACGAGTGCCACGGCTACCGAGGGGTGTTCGGCTCGCACGTGGCTCACGTGCTGCGGCGGCTGCGCCGGGTGGTCGCGCAGCACGCTCCGCCGGGCGCCCCGCCGGACCCGGTCTTCGTGCTCGCCTCGGCCACCGTCGGGGCGCCGGGGGTCTGCGCCCGGCTGCTCACCGGCCTGGACGCCGAAGAGGTGACAGAAGACGGCTCGCCGCGCGGCCCGCTGGCCTTCGCGCTGTGGGAGCCGCCGCTGACCGATGCCCGCGGCGAGGCGGGCGCCCGGCTGCGCCGCACGGCCACCGCCCAGGCCGCGGACCTGCTCAGCCGGCTGGTCAGGGAGAACGTCCAGACGCTCGCGTTCATCAGGTCCCGGCGCGGCGCCGAGGCGGTCGCGCTCGCCGCGCGCCGGTCACTGGACGCGGCGCCGCTGGCGGAGGGGGCGGCCGAGGCGAAGGTCGCGGCCTACCGCTCCGGGTACCTGCCCGAGGACCGGCGCCGCCTGGAGGCGGCGCTGTCCGATGGGCGCCTGGTCGGGCTGGCCACCACGACCGCCCTCGAGCTCGGCATCAACGTCACCGGCCTGGACGCGGTGCTGATCGCCGGGTGGCCGGGCACCTGGAGTTCGCTGTGGCAGCAGGCCGGGCGGGCCGGGCGCAGCGGCCAGTCGGCGGCGGCGGTCCTGATCGCGCGGGACGACCCGCTCGATACCTACCTGGTCCGCCACCCCGAGCTGCTGCTGCGGCACCCGGTCGAGGCCACCGTCCTGGACCCGGCCAACCCGTACGTGCTCGCGCCGCACCTGTGCGCGGCCGCGGCCGAGTTCGCCCTCACCGAGCCGGACCTGGCCATGTTCGGGCCGGCCGCCCGCCCGGTCGTCGAGGACCTCGTCCGCTCCGGGCGGCTGCGGCAGCGGGAGTCGGGCTGGTACAGCATGCGCCGGGACGCGGCCCGGGCGGTGGACCTGCGCGGTGCCGGGCTGGCGCCGATCCGGGTGGTCGAGCAGGGGACGGGCCGGCTCGTCGGCACGGTGGACGAGCCGTCGGCCTACCTGCTCGTGCATGAGGGCGCCATCTACGTCCACCAGGGCGACAGCTACCTGGTGACCACGCTGGACCTCGCCGACCAGGTCGCGCTCGTCGAGCCGTGCGAGGCCGGCTACACCACCACGGCCAAGACCGTGACCCAGGTCGAGGTGCGCGGCGAGCTGAGGCAGATGACCTGGGGCCAGGCCGAGGTCCGCTTCGGCGACGTCCAGGTTACCCGCCAGGTCGTCAGCTTCGTGAAGCGGCGCGCCGACACCGGGGCGGGGCTCGGCGAGACCCCGCTCGACCTGCCGCCCCGCCACCTGATGACCCGGGCGGTGTGGTGGGCGGTGTCCGACGAGGCCGCCGCGGCGCTCGCGGCCGCGGGCACCGACCTGGGCGGGGCCGCCCACGCGGCCGAGCACGCCTCCATCGGCCTGCTGCCGCTGTTCGCCACCTGCGACCGCTGGGACATCGGCGGGGTCTCCGCCGCCAGGCACCCGGCGACCGGGAAGCTCACCGTCTTCGTCTACGACGGCCACGACGGCGGCGCCGGGTTCGCCGAGCGAGGCTTCGGCGCCGCCGCTGAGTGGCTCCGCGCCACCAGGCAGGCCATCGCCAGCTGCGACTGCGAGGCCGGCTGCCCGTCCTGCGTGCAGTCACCCAAGTGCGGCAACGCCAACCACCCGCTGTCCAAGCGAGGGGCGGTGGTGCTGCTCGACGCGCTGCTAGCGGGATGCCCCGTCAATGCGGGCGCCGGGGCGGCCTGAAGCGCGGGCACATCAAAGGCGGGCGCATCGGGCTGAAACCACCGGACACCTGTGGTCTCGGCCAGCTCATACGTGGCTTGGCGCCCGGGGGCTATTCCGTGGCCCGCTAATGCCAAAAGCGACAGTGGTAACAGGAGCCTCACAAGACAGCTCAGGGGCCACAGGAGATCGCTTCCGTCACACGGGCACGGAAAAGGAGGCGGGCGCCGCCGGGGGGGAGAGCGGCGCCCGCGCGCACGGTCCGGCCCTGGGGGGGGAGGCCGGTCCCGTCCTTATGTAAGCTTAACCACAAAGTGCCCCCGTATGCGACCACAGGTGTCTTTTTCGCGATCACTTTTGGCGTCTCCGCCATCCGCACGACCACTTGTGGCGTCCGCCACAGGCACCCCTTGCAGCGTCAGCTAAGCGCATTACAACATATGCCGAAGGGTCTGAGAAGGGTCTATCGCCAGATTGGCTACACCGCGGTAGGAGTTTTCACTTATTGAGACCGCGCGGGCCAGCGGGACCGATCCATCCGACACTGTCCGCAAACGTCAAGCGCGAACCATGGCGGGCCTCCCGTCCAGCCGCGAAGCGGCCGGCTGCGGGCCGCCCGGCCCGGGAGGGGCAAGTCACTGGTTAACGGCATGTGATCGCGGCAACTGATTAAGATCACGAATTGATCACACGGGGGGGCTTTCCAGGCCGGGGATTTCGTCGTACAAAGGGGGTACGGACGCAGCAGCGTCCGGGCACGGCAGCCAGGTACCCACGCGCGACCAGCCGCGGGAGGCGTGTCAGACCAGGTCCGGTCGGTAGCGGCCGAGCTGGATGACAGAGAAGGTGCACGCTTGGTAGCCAGGCCTGACGTGGCTTTCGCAGCGGCGCCCCGGCCAGGGGCGCCGCTCGCTGTTAGGGGCCATCGCGAGCGTCTCCGGTTCTGGGTTTCTCTGCGTTGCTTCAGACTTCTGCGCCCGCCAATCATGACGCTATAATCCGGCGAATCACCACACACCGGTGTATACGCCGCATCAGACCCATGGTGCCGAATTGGGGCCGCCTGCCAGGCCGGCCGGACGCCCGGGTATGCTCACCGCCGCAGCAGCGGCTGAAACGCCGTTCCGGGCCGGGGTGCTGCCATGATGGCGATCAACCACGCTAGCCTTGGACTTTGCCGGACATGAGCTAGCCCCGAGGAGATATCGGACGCGGGTGGCCATTGCCGCGCGGAGCGTGGATTAGTGGCCTGCCACGATGGGAGATGGACTCGATGGTCCGCAGCGAAACGCCGCAACCCGCAGGCGGTGATCAGTCACTGGGGGATCTCGTCGCCCTGGCCGCCAAGGACGCGTCCCAGCTGATCAGGTACGAGATCGACCTGGCCAAGACCGAGCTGAAGGGGGACTTGCGGCGGGTCGGCCTGGCCGGGGCGCTGGGCGGGGTGGCCGCCTTCGTCGGCTGCCTGGTGCTCGTCCTGCTCTGCATCGCCCTGGCCGAGGGCCTGGTGGCGCTCGGCATCTGGCCCTGGGCGGCCTTCCTCATCGTCGCGGGCGCCTGCGTGCTGGTGGCCGGGGCGGCGGTCGGGTTCGCGCTGCTGAAGCTGCGCCGCCTGTCCGGCCTGCGCCGGACGCGAAAGACCGTGACCGAGGGGCTCGGGATGCTGCGCCACGACGGCGAGCAGCCCGAGATCGCCGCGCCCAAGACCCCGTGAGGCCCAGACCTGAAGAGGCTCAGACCTGAAGGGGTGAGCGCGATGGCCGGCGGCGCGGATGCCGTGGTCCAGATCGGCGGTCCGTGGAATCACAGGTCCGTGAGCGCGAACGGAACCAGGTTCCACGCCGCCGAGGCCGGGGACGGGCCGCTGGTGCTGATGCTGCACGGCTTCCCCGAGTTCTGGTGGACCTGGCGGCATCAGCTGGCCGTGCTGCCCGGGGCGGGCTTTCGCGCGGTGGCGGTGGACCTGCGCGGCTACGGCGGCAGCGACAAGCCGCCCCGCGGCTATGACCTGGTCACCGCCGCCGCCGACGCGGCCGGGCTGATCCGCGCGCTGGGCGAGGCCAACGCGATCGTGGTCGGCCACGGCCTGGGCGGGCTGGTCGCCTGGACGCTGGCCGCGTACTACCCCAAGGTGGTCCGGCGGCTGGCCGTGATCTCGATGGCGCACCCGCTGCGGATGCGCGCCTCGGTGTTCACCGACCCGCGCGGCCAGGGCCGCCGCAGCGGCTACGCGCTCGGGTTCCAGCTGCCCATCCTGCCTGAGCGCCGGCTCCTGCGGGACGGGGCCGTCCGGGTGGGCCTGCTGCTGGAGAAGTGGTCGGCGCCCGGCTGGCCCGATCCCGAGACCGAGCGAATCTACGCGCGGGCCATGCGGATCCCGTCGGTCGCGCACTCCGCGCTGGAGTATCACCGCTGGCTCGCCCGCAGCGGCGTGCGGCCCGACGGGCTGCGCTACGCCCGGCAGATGCGGACCGCGATCGTGGCCCCGGTGCTGCACCTGCACGGCGCGCTGGACAGCTGCGTGCTCCCGCAGACCGCGCGGGGCGCCGGGCGTTACGTCGACGGCCCGTACCGCTGGCGGGTGATCGACGGCGCCGGCCACTTCCCGCACGAGGAGCGGCCCGAGGTCCTGAACACCGAGCTGCTCGGCTGGCTGGCCGACCCGGAACCCGAGCGGTGAGGGACCGCGACCCGGCCGGACGGCCCAGGAACGCGCGTCCCCGCGACGCCCTGGGACGCCCGCTGGAGCGCGGCGCGGCGCGGGACAGCCAGGACCTTGTCCCCGACATTCCCGACGACCTCACGATCAGCGGGCCGGACGCCGCCGCGCTGGCCGACCGGCTGCTCCGCGAGGGACGCCCGTTCCACGCGCACGAGGTCCTCGAGGCAGCCTGGAAGTCCGCCCCGCCGGGCGAGCGCGACCTGTGGCAGGGCCTGGCCCAGATCGCCGTCGGGCTGACCCACGCCCGCCGGGGCAACGCCCGGGGCGCGGTGGCCCTGCTCCGGCGGGGCGCTCGGCGTGTCCGCGCGGACGGACGCGACCGCCCGTACGGCATGGATATCCCGGCCGTCCTGGCGGCCTGCGACGACCTGGCCGCGCGCATCGAGGGCCAGGGCCTCGGCGCCATCGCGCCCGCCGACCTGACGCCGCGCCTGCTGGCGTGACCGCGAGGGCTGCGGTCAGTCGCAGCCCATGGTGGAGACGGCCGCGGTGGCGTGCTCGCCCTGCCGTGCGTCGTCCGCGACCTGGGTGGCGGTAAGGGCGAAGCCGGTGTCGGACACGCCGACCGCGGCGGCGAACACCACGCCGTCAACGGTCCCGTCGGGCGACAGCAGCGGACCGCCCGAGTTACCCGATTCGACCACGGCCCTAATCTCGTAGATCTGGCGGGTCACCGTGCTGGTCTGGTAGATGTTCGGGCCCTGGGCGTTCTGGATGCCGCCGATCCTGGCCGGCGCGGCGTGCAGGGTCCTGGCGTCCAGCGGGAAGCCCGCCACCACGGCGTCGTCGCCCGGGTTGGCCTGCCCGGCGAACCGCAGCGGGGTCAGGCTGAGGCCGGGTACGTACAGCACGGCCACGTCTACCTGCGGGTCGTAGAACACCACCGTGGCCCGCAGCCGCAGGCCCGCGACGGTGGTCACCATCTGCTGCTGTGTCACCCCGGCGACCACGTGCGCGTTGGTCAGGACATGATCGGGCGAGATGACGAAGCCGGAGCCCTCGATGGACCGCTTGCAGCTCGGCGCCACGCCCTGCACCTTGACCACCCGGTCTTCGGCCGCCCGGAAGCCCGTGGTGTTCACCACGTTCGGGTCGGGGGCGGGGATGGCGAGGATGCGCTCCGCGCCGATCCCGCTGAATACCTCGGCGTACGTGCTGTTGCTGGCCAGCAGCCTGCGGAAGTCCGAGAACATCGTCTTGGCGGGCGAGGGCATGAACTTGTCCAGCGTCTGCAGCGCGAGCGAGTTGTTCACCTGCTGGTCGACCACGGGGAACGGGGATCCGTTCAGCACCGAGCCGACCACCCAGGCGATCAGCAGCACGGAGATCACGCTGACGGCAGAACCGCCGACCGAATCCAGCACCGTCGCCGAGCGCCAGGTCACGGTGGACCGCATGGCGGCGCCGATGGAGGAGGCGATGAACTGCCCGATCACGGCGAAGCTCACCAGCAGGACGACGGCGATGACATCCTGCTGCGTCTGCCCGCCGACCAGCGCCCGGGAGATGCTGGGGCCGAACTCCGCGCCGAGCAACGCGCCGCCGACGAAGCCGAAGAAGCTGAGTACGCCGACGATGAAACCCTGCCGGTAGCCGGACACGGCGAAGGCGGCAACTACCACGACCAGGATGAGGTCGAGCACATCACCGCGCACGACCCTAACCGTATAGCGTTTCCGCCGGTGTGTTGCCCGGCTAGGGAGCGGTCACAGATCCATGATCGCGGTGACGTCCCAGGGCTTCTCCCAGCCGCCCAGCGCGAGCAGCCGGTCGACCAGCGCCGCGGTGAAACCCCAGATGAGCATGCCGCGGACCCGGAACGCGGGAGTGGTCCGCCCGTCGGGCACCCGCACCATCAGGCGCGCGGCCGGATCGGCCAGTTCGGCCACGCTGACCCGCTCCACCGCGGCCACCTCGCCCGCGTCGACCGGGGCGACTGCGGACGGCCGCCGCCACCAGGCCAGGACGGGAACCACGCGGAAGCCCGTGCGCGGGATGAAGACCTCGGGCAGGGTGGCGACCACGTCGACGCCGCCCGGGTCGAGGCCGACTTCCTCGACCGCCTCCCGCAGCGCGGCCCCGACCGGGCCGCCGTCCCCCGCGTCGATGGCCCCGCCGGGGAACGCCGGCTGGCCCGCGTGCAGCCGCAGCTCCTCGCTGCGCTGGATGAACAGCAGGTCCGGGCCACCCGCACCGTCCCCGAACAAGATGAGCACGGCCGATTCCCGGCCGCCGGTCGCGGGCGGCACGAGCAGCGGGGAAATCTCCATCGTGGCGGCCGCGGCCGCCAGCTCGCGCAGCCACGCCGGCACCGGCTCGCGGCCCGCGGTCACGAGAAGGGGCCGGGCTTGACGAGTTTCGCGGCCACCTCGGGATCGGTGGGGCCCAAGCCGAAAGAGGGGCACAGGCGGGCCAGCCCGCACGCGCCGCAGGCGGGAAGGCGGGAATGGCAGACCCGGCGGCCGTGCCAGATCATCCGCTGCGAGAGGTCGGTCCAGTCCTTGCGCGGGATGAGCGTGGCCACCTGGGCCTCAACCTTCACCGGGTCCGTGTCCGTGGTCCAGCCGAACCTGCGGGCCAGGCGCCCGAAGTGGGTGTCCACGGTGATGCCGGGAACGCCGAAGGCGTTGCCGAGCACCACGTTCGCGGTCTTGCGGCCCACGCCGGGCAGGGTGACGAGGTCTTTGAGCCGCCCCGGCACCTCGCCGCCGAACCGCTCGCAGAGCGCCTGCCCCAGCCCCATCAGGCTGGTCGCCTTGGCGTGGAAGAACCCGGTCGACTGGATGATCTTCTCGAGCTCGTCGCGGTCGGCGCCGGCGTAGTCCGCCGCGGTGGGGTAGCGCGCGAACAGCGTCGGGGTCACCATGTTGACCCGCTTGTCCGTGGTCTGCGCGGACAAGATGGTCGCGACGAGCAGCTCGAGCGGGGTCTTGAAGTTCAGCTCGGTGTGCACGTCCGGGTAGAGCACGGCCAGCTCGCGCGCGATCCGGCGGGCGCGCCTGACCAGTGCGGTATGCGAAGGGGGCTCGGCGGTCACCGTTCCAGCTTAGGGGTTTACGGGGACGGGGACGCTGACGTGGCCTCCGACGGCGGCGCGGAGGTCGGCGCCGAGGTGGGCGCCGAGGTGGGCGACTGCGTCGGAGCAGGCGGCGACGGGTGCCACCAGTGGCCGCTCGGCAGCGGCGTCCAGCTGACCAGGACGGTCTGCGGCGCGGCGGCGGGGGGCTCGAAGGAGATGGTCGCGCTCCCGCCGTCGGCGCCGCGGGTGATCAGCACCGTCAGCGTGATGCTCTGCCCCGCCTGCAGCGTCCCGGTGTAGCTGTCCAGGCTCACCTGGGACGGAGCGGAACTGGTCGCCGACCAGCCGACCTCGCCGCCCACCGCGGTGAGGGTGATCTGGCCGACCGAACCTGTGCCGGCGGCGACGTCGTTCGTGGAGAGCTCCAGCGTGCCCGGCGACGGCAACGGCATGAGCGCGCCCGTGGCGGCGGACGGCTGCGGCGCGCCCTTCTGCGTGGCGGGCGCCTTGGCCGACGGCGCGTGGGTGGCGCCGACGATCATGACCTGGCCCTTGCCGCCCGTGGTGAGCAGCGGCGGCGCGGCGGACAGGCTGGGCTGGGGTCCGGCCGGCCGGCCGGCCGGGATCGACGAGGGCACCGCGCCCCCGCTGCCCAGCCCAGAGGCCTGCAGGGCCGGCCCGGCCGGCGTCGTCGGCCCCCCCGTGATCGGCGCTGCCGCCCTGACGGCCGCGGGCCCGGCCGCCGACCCGGCCAGGACGAGCGCCGAGGCGATCACCACGGCCGCGGCGGCCGCGCCTGCCCCGGCGATCAGCAGCCCGGCCCGGGACGCCCGCCGCGGACCCCGGCGGGCCGCGGCTGGCACAGGGGCGGGCGCCGCGACCGGAGCGGGCGCCGGGGCGAGCCCGGCGAGCACCTCCGCCCGCGCCGACGGCGACAGGGCGGGCGCGGGCAGCAGCGCGAAGACCCGGGCGGCGGAGACGTTGCGGGGCAGGTTCGGCCCGCAGACCTCGCAGCCGGCCGCGTGCCCGAGCACTCTCTCCCGCAGCTCGGCTGTCATCGGGCCGGCCCAGCCGGCCAGCATCTCGGCGCGGTCCGGGCAGGCGTGGCGCCGGCTGAGGAGGACCTGCGCGCCGAGCGCCTGCTTCAGGCTGTGCCGGGCCCGGTGCAGAAGGGCCTGCGCGCCCTGCGCCGGCAGGCCGAGGACCAGCGCCGGGTCCACGTCATGACGGCAGGCGAGGTCGAGCGCCTCGAACTCGCCTGGGTCCATGCTCATGACCGTGTTCCAGGCCGTCAGCCGGGAATCGGCGTCGCCGCCGGGGCGGCCGGGCGCCTCGTCGGCATCGGCGGCCACGGCGGCCCGGTGCCGGCCGCATTCCGCGCGGGCCAGCGAGTAAAGCCACGGGCGAAGCGCCGCCGGATCCTGCGATCCGGCGAGACGCGCGATATGCGCCTGCGCCGCGACAAATGTATCGCGCAGCGCGATTTGCGCCATTTCACGATTCCGCAGCCTGCTCCAGCAGTAAAGGAAGAGCCGGTCAGCGTGGGCGTCGAAGAGTCCGGCCAGCGCTTCAGGTGAGCCCACGTGGCGGGAAGCTGCGATCTCGGGGTCATTCATGGCGAAAAACTAGAGCAAGACAAGTGCGCTCAGCCACCCATTCAATGTAACGAGCGCTTAAACCCGCACTATTTCCTTAGTGCGCGGAAAGGAATAATTGACTGCTGCGGTGGAACAGGCTCAGGTTTGGCCGTGTACGGCGCATTTGGCCGGGTCGTAGGGCGCCGGGGCGAGGCGGGCGGCCAAGGGGCCGCCCAGCCGGTCGGCCGGGTCGAGGTGGCGGCCGAGGACCACGACCGCGACGCGGCGCGCGCCGGCCAGCTTGAGCGCGGCGGCCGCCGACTGGGCGCTGGCGCCCGACACCCAGGTGTCGTCGAGCAGCAGCACATTGGCTCCCGGCCCAGTCCGTTCGGCTCTAAATCTGCTCAGGTTCGGATCACGGCCCTGCTGCCCCGGCCGGATGACCAGCCCGGTCACCGGCAGCCGCAGGTAGGTGGCGGCCAGCTCGAGCAGCGGGTGCGGCCCGGGACGGCCGCACCCGGTCGGGACCACGGCCAGGCGGCTGGGCCGGGGCATGCCCGCGTGCCGCCACACGCAGGCCCCGTGATCGTGCAGGAAGACGAGCAGCAGCGCCAGCACCGAGGTCCGCGCCGCGGCGCTCGGCGCCCGCCAGGCCTTGTAGCGCCACAGGTCGGCGGCGAACGCGGTGCCCTTGACCGCGTACGAGACGGGTACCACGGCGTCGGCGAGCAGGCCGCGGCCGAGCATGTCATGACGGCCGCACTGGTAGCAGCGGGCGAATCCGGGCCGGGCCGGGCCGCGGCACACGCGGCAGATACCCGGGCCGACGCCCGAGCGGTGCGGCGGCTCGAGCGGGTAGAGGGAGGCCGGCCGCCGCCGCAGGATCTCCCACACATCGGACATGAGCCGATGCTACGGAATGGCACCGACAAAATACTCAGGGCTGACTCCGCCGTGTATTTCGGCCCGGCTGTGACTCACGTCACACGCTCACCCGCGCTTGTAATCTGGTCGCAATTAGTGACGACAGCAGGCAAATCTCGCTCATAGACCCGCCTGTCATTCCCCGATGCGGCAGAATGAGGCCTGCCAGGAAGGCGGCCGGGCACGAGCGCGGCATCTCTCCCGCTGCCTGATGCGACTCATGACAAGGATGTTGTGTGATCGACAGGAGCGCAGCCGTAGCGCCTGCCGCCAGCCAGGACGCCGCGGCCCCGGGTTCCGTCCCGGCGGGCTCGCGCCTGGACGGCGTCATCTGGGCTGTCACCGGTCTCGCCCGCCGGCACTGGCTGCTCGGGCTCCTGCTGGCCGCCGGGCTCGTCCTGCGCTTGCTCGCCCAGATCGGCTACGAGCCCGCGCTGTTGTACATCGACTCGATGAAGTACCTGTTCGGGACGCACCTCGGCAGCCAGTTCAACCACGCAGACCTGGGCTCTTACGACCCGATCGGCTACACCCTGCTCGTGCTGCATCCGGTGCTGATCTTCGAGAACCTGAGCTTCGTCGCGCTGCTGCAGCACCTGGGCGGGCTCGCCATGGCGGTCGCGCTCTACGCGCTGATGGTGCGCCGCGGCATCACGCGCTGGCTCGCCGCCCTGGCGGTGGCGCCGGTGCTGCTCGACGCCTACCAGCTGAATGCCGAGCAGACGATCATGCCGGACGTGCTGTTCGAGACGCTGGTGGTGGCGGGGATCGTGCTGCTGCTCTGGCAGCCCAGGCCCGCGCTCGCCCTGGTCATCCTGGGCGGGCTCGCGCTCGGCGCGGCCGCGCCGGTGCGCCAGGTGGGCGAGGCGCTGATCGTGCCTGGCCTGGTCTACGTGCTGGCCGCCGCGCGGGGCTGGCGCACCCGGCTGCTGCACGGCGTGGTCATGACGTTCTGCTTCGCGCTGCCGGTCGTGGGCTACATGACCTACTCCGCCGTGGTCCTGCACTACGGGTTCGAGCTGTCCAACATGGGCGACGCCTACCTCTACGGGCGGACGGCCCACGCGGCCGACTGCGCCACGCTGAAGATCCCCGCCATCGAGCAGCAGCTGTGCCCGGACCCCGCGCTCGCCGCCCCCCTGGGCGTCGACGGCCTGGTCAACTCCATGGACTCGCCGCGCTCGACGTACCACCCGGTGGACGTCAAGGCGGGGCAGCTGATCAACACCATGCC